>Ga0209977_10001076_pt1 | contig 11683 bp, 12 predicted proteins | sample SumtaG_2_FD_183113 | JGI IMG/M metagenome (GOLD analysis project Ga0209977, IMG submission 183113) | Deep subsurface microbial communities from Indian Ocean to uncover new lineages of life (NeLLi) - Sumatra_00607 metaG (SPAdes) (version 2) | ecosystem: Environmental > Aquatic > Marine > Oceanic... | reverse complement strand
GTCTGGTAGATTGAACCGAGTGCCCAGCCCAATAGGACTCCTGCAAGAGTCCCGATTGTCGAGCTCCAAATGATCTTGAACTGGCTTTTCCGAATCAGCGTCTCCAGGTAAACAATAAGGGCACTCAAGACAAATCCAATGCCTGCTCCGACGTACGAGTCGAGGCGAAAAGGTGGGAAGAAATAACCCGCGAGAGTTATGAAAGCGATAACAAGAAAACGAAAAATAAAAATGCCCATGAATTAATCCTTATAATTAAAATATAATCCCTAAAGCCTGTTTTATATTCTTTGCTCCCTGGAGATTGATCTCCGAAAGGTCCTCCTTCTCGAGATGAGAAAGGTTCCCCTGGGGTATTATGACCGTTTTAAAACCGAGGGACGCCGCTTCCTTCACTCGGGCAAGGGGTTGGCTGACAGAGCGAATCTCGCCGCTCAGCCCGACTTCCCCGAAGACTACGACATCCTGTGGAATCACTCTATTCTTTAAGCAAGATACTACGGATGCTATCACTCCCAGGTCTGTGGCAGGCTCATCGAGGCTCAGTCCGCCGGCCACATTGATGTAGATGTCTTCTCCTGAGAAGCTGAATCCCATCTTTTTCTCCACGATAGCCAACAGCATGGCCACACGAAAATGATCGAGTCCGATCGTCATCCTCCGCGGATTCCCTGCGAACAAAGTTGAAGAAACCAGGGCTTGAATCTCCGCCAGCAACGGACGGGAGCCCTTGATAGTGCTGACCACAACACTTCCCGCTTCCTCTGTGGGCCTTTCCTTCAAGAAGAAGGCGGACGGGTTTGAGATAGCCTTGAGTCCCTTGGCTCCCATCTCGAACAGAGCCAGCTCTGAGACAGGGCCGAACCTGTTTTTCAGAACACGCAGCACTCGATAGCTATGGTCCCTTTCCCCCTCAAAATACAGGACAACATCCACCATATGCTCAAGAGATTTTGGCCCGGCCAATGACCCTTCTTTGGTGATGTGCCCGATGAGGAATGAGGAAACCTGGCCCTTCTTAGCAAATCGAAAGACCTGGTTGGCCGCTTCCCGGACTTGACTGATCGTGCCCGGGCTGGAAGAGAGTTTCGAGGAGAAGACTGTCTGGACCGAATCCAGGATCAGAACCTGAGGATTGAGCTTTTCCGCATGGGAGATGATGCGTTCGAGGTTGGTCTCAGCCAGAAGGTACAGGTTTCCGTTCCGGAGTCCTAGCCTTTCGCCCCGAATCTTGACTTGTTCCAGAGACTCCTCCCCGGAGACGTACAGGACCTTCTCTCCTTGAAGGGCAAAATCCCGGCTCATCTGGAGAAGCAGGGTGGATTTGCCTATCCCGGGTTCTCCTCCGATCAAGACCAGCGAACCCAGAACAACTCCTCCACCGAAAACGGGGTTCAATTCCTCGATGCTGGTCTTAATCCTTTCTTTCCTGGCTTCCTTGATATCTTTGTAGAGGACAGGGTCAGAAGGGGGAAAAGAGAATTCGGCCGAAGCCTCCTCTTCCACCTCCTCGACCATCGAGTTCCACTCCCCGCAGCCAGGACATCTGCCCATCCATTTCGGCGAATGCGTACCACAACTCTGGCAGACAAAGGTTGTTTTGACTTTCATTAAAAACCAAACTCCAGGCCGAAGAACACTTCTCTGTTTGAAGAGAAAGTGAAATCATCGAGCCCGAGAAGAAGATAGAGATATTTCAACGTCGTCACTCTTGTGCGGAATCTGAAGTGGGGTTGAGGATCTCGGTCGAAATCAAAACCCTCCAGGCTGAACTTCAATCTGTCTTTGAGGGCGTAGTAATCAATTCCTGCCCCCATCTTGGATTCCATGATCCCGATCCGCGGAGAAAAATTCCCCCACCGGAGTCCGCCCTGCAGCGAGTACAGAAGCTGTTCCTGCCAGGGATCATAGATGATCTGAGTCAAAAGCAGTTTATCTTTGGCCACCCATAGGCCCAGAGTGAAAGATCCTTTCAACATCTCACTCTCAGCATAATATTCCGCACTCATTCCGCCAAATAATCGAATGCTCGAAACAGGATCAACAACCCTTTCAAGGTCATCAATCACAGCTTCTGCCCTCTCGTAAAGATCCGGCTGATAAATGAGCTTCCCCAAAGTCCCTTCACCCTTGTTGATCTTCTCTAAAGACTTGTTCAAAAGCTCCAGGGATTTTTCAATGCTTTTGATTAACTCCTTGATACTCTCCATGTTGACTTTAAGGTCTTCACGGCTCTCTCCGACCGCATCCTTGAGAACAGAGATCAACTCATTCAGATTCTTGGAGACATCCTCGACTCTCTGCTCAAACGTCTGGACAGTCTGTTGAGAGCTCTGGAGGCTTTTCTGGATTTCCACTCTGTTCGCGCCCAAGAACTCATTCAATTCTTCAGAGAACGTAGCCAGGTTTTCAAGTGTATCCCTGAAATTTTGACGCGATTCTTCCCCTCCGATCATCTCATTGATGATCTGTGCAATTCCTTTAAACTGATCCCCGATCGCAAGCAGCGTCATTCCCATCTGGTCAAAACTCACAGAAGGAACTCCCTCAATCACATCTCCCGCCTTAAAAAAATCCTCCCCTTCTCCTGGTAGGATTTCAATGTGTTTCTCTCCCAGCAGCCCGATCGAAGCCATTGTGGCCCTCGATCCCTCTGGAATGGAAACTCCGGAGTTGATGATCAACTCCACCTCGGCCTTTCTTCCCTTCAGCCTGATGTCCTTCACGTATCCGACTTTCACTCCTGCCATCCTCACCACGGCTCTTTTCTCGAGGCCGGTCGCAGAATCGTAGGACACGATCAGAGAATACCCGGGCTTCCGGAACAAAACACCCAGGTCCCCCACAACAAATATAAAGGTCGTGACGATCAGCAATGCCGTGGTCAGGAATATTCCGATTTTTATTTCTGGTTTCATTATCCTTCCCTTATTCCGAGAGAAGCGTGTTATTCCTTTCTCTTTTTAACATCTTTCCTTACCAATTTTCAATCGGTCCTTCGGCACTTCCGTGAATGAACTGCTGAACAACCGGGTTTTTTGAGTTCCTGATCTCTTCAGGAGTCCCCATCTCGATTATCTTTCCTCCATACAACATCCCAATCCTGTCAGCCACCTTGTATGCGCTGACCATATCATGAGTGATGATCAGCTCGCTCGCCTGCATCTCATTCTTCATCCTGATGATCAAGTCATTTATGGCATCCGCTCGTATCGGATCAATCCCTGTGGAGGGTTCATCATAAAGTATGATATCCGGGTTGTAGGCGATGGCCCGAGCCAGACCGACTCTCTTCCTCATTCCGCCGCTGAGCTCGAACGGCATGAGGTGTTCTATTCCCCTCAATCCAACCCTTGCCAGGTTTTCCTTCACCAGCTCTTGAATCTTTTCCTCTGAGTAGTGGGTGTACCTCTCCAGGCCAAAGCTGACATTCTGGCCGACAGTCAGCGAGTCAAAAAGGGCGGTTCCTTGAAAAAGCATTCCGAATCTTCGGGTGATTTTATGAAGCTCATCGCCATCGAGTGCGGTGATGTCCACTCCGTCCACGTAAACCTTCCCTCTGTCAGGCTTGAGAAGGCCGATGACATGCTTAAGAAGGACGCTCTTCCCGCACCCGCTCTGACCGATGATAACAAGGGTCTCTCCGTGTTTAAGCTGGAGGTTCACTCCCTGCAGGACTTCGTTCCCACCGAAGGATTTATGCAGATCGACGACTCGTATCATTATTAAATAGCCGTGGGGAGGGCTTTACTGAGTAAAAAGTTGACGATCAGGATGAGGATGCTGGCGATCACGACTGTCCGCGTCGTCGCTCTTCCCACTCCCTCTGCCCCTCCCTCCGTTTTTAATCCCTGCCAACAGCCTATTATCGCAATGATAATGCCAAAAATCGAGGCTTTTATCAGGCCGCTGAACATATCCCACGTTTCCATATACATCAACGTGTTCCTGATGTAAATGACTCTGTTCACTCCCATCATGTAAACATTATAGAAAAATCCCGCGCCCATCCCGATGATGTCTCCATACACCGTCAGAAAGGGAAGCATGATAAAGCAGGCGAGAGTCCGAGGCACCACGAGGTAGCGGATAGGATCGGCTCCTAAACTGAAAAGGGCATCTATCTGCTCTGTGATCCGCATCGTTCCGATCTCCGCAGCCATGGACGAACCCACACGGCCCGCGACCATTAATCCGACCAGAATCGGAATCAGCTCTTTGGACAGTCCAAGAGAAATGATCGGCCCTCCATAGGTTTCCGATCCAGGACCGATGTAACGATGAAATCCAATGTATGTTTGGAGTCCGAAGACAAGTCCGCCAAAGGCCGCAGTCAAAGATACGACGGGCAGTGACCGGACACCCACTTCTTCAAGCTGCTGGATGAAAATCCCCTTTTCCCACGGTTTTTTAAAAAGATTTTTTAACGTTCTGAATAAGAGCAGCCCCACTTCTCCCATCTCTTCAAAAAAGGCACTAATATAAAAGAGCGGAGATTTGATTTTTGGAAACATCTTAGGTCTGAAAAGCCTGAAATTCCATGTCCGCAAAACGGACATACTCTCGGATGAAGGCAAGGCTGATTTTTCCCGTGGGACCATTCCTCTGTTTGGCCACATTGATGTCCGCAATCCCACGGATGCTCTCATCATCAGGACGGTAGAACTCTGGGCGGTAGATGAAGATTACAACATCGGCATCCTGCTCGATGGCTCCCGACTCTCTCAAGTCTGAAAGCTGCGGGATTGGCTCCCGCCGGCCCTTCTCAGGCGCACGGCTGAGCTGGGAAATCCCCACAACAGGGATTTTAATTTCCTTCGCCAGTTCCTTTAAGGACCGCGAGATGTAGGACATCTCCTGGGTTCTATTCTCAAACCTTCCCCCGGGGCGCATCAGTTGGATATAGTCTATAAACACCAGGTCAAGATTTTGCTCCATTTTCAACCTTCTGGCTTTGGCCTTCATCTCCATGACTGTCAACGCAGAAGACTCATCGATGAATATCTTCGACCGAGACAAGGCTTCAGCGCTCAGCTTCAACTTCTCGAAGTCTCTTTCTCCAATAAATCCAGTCCTGACTTTTTTGAGGTCTAACTGGGCCTCGGCGCACAGCAGTCGAATCATGACCTGCTCCTTCGCCATCTCAAGAGAAAAGAATCCCACAGAATAATCCGTTTTAAGCCCTGCGTATTGGGAGATATTCAAGCAGAGAGCCGTCTTCCCCATCGAGGGACGAGCCGCAACAACAATAAACTCGGAACTGTGAAAACCCGCAGTCAAATTGTCCAGGTCCCGGAAGCCGGTGGGGATTCCTGTCACCGTTTCTTTTCGGTCATGAAGAGCCTTGATCATATCCAGCGTTGGGGAAGCTAACGATCCGACAGGAACAAAGCCAGGTTTAACTCGCTGTTCTGCGACTTCAATGATAGAGGCCTGGGCTTCATCTAAAAGCTGATCCGCATCTTCTCTCTGCTCATAGCTCGAAGAAATGATCTTTGCCGAGGAAAGGATCAACTGTCTGAGAAGGGACTTTTCCTTGATGATCTGGGCATAGAACTCGACGTTCAAGCTCTTGGGAATCCCATCCATCAAAGAAGAAACATAAGATGCTCCCCCCACTTCATCAAGAGTTCCTTCCTTTTGCAGCTCTTCACTCAAGGTCACTACATCAACAGGCTTGCCCTTGTCTACCAAGGAGATGATCTTCTCGATGATCTTCCGGTTGGAATCCTTATAAAAATCCTCTGGAGAAATAATGGAAAGAACCACATTCAAGTTTTTGTTGCTCAGAAGAATCCCCCCCAGAGCTGTCTTTTCTGCCTCGACACTCTGAGAGGAGTCTTCTTCAGAAGCATCGCGTCGAGTTCCATCCGTTCTCCCTATATCCCTGAATTACCCAGGTGAATTATTTTTCCTTTTTCTTCTTTTTTTTCTCTTTTTTCGCCTTGCCCTTTTTTCCCTCTGCCGCTGGGGCTTCTTCCTTGACTTCCTCAGCCTTGGCGTCCTCAGCCTCCTCCTGTTCTTTGGCCTCCTCTTCCTTTACTTCTTCTGCTTCTCCTTTGTCTTCTGTCTTCTCGTCCTTTTCGCCAAAGATTTCTTCCTTTTCTTCTTTTTCCTCGACTTTGGCTTCCTCTTCTTCCCGATCCGGGATGGCCTCGACCTCCACCGCGTCTTCCTTCTCTTTCCCCTTCCTAGTCTCTACCCTTTTTTCTTCTTGAGTTTCGACCGTGTCTTCCTTTTGCTCTTCCTCCGGCACTGCCTTGACCTCTTCCTCAGGCTTATCCTCTACAGCTTTTTCCTCTTTCTCCGCACGCACTTCTCCTTCCCCTGTGACCACTTCCACTTTGACTTCTGCACGGTCCTCATGGAAGATTTTGATCGGCACGGTGTAATTTCCCAGCCGTTTTATTGGCTCGTCCAGCAAAATCTTCTTTTTATCGATTTCAAAGCCCAGCTCATGAAGGGCTTCTCTCACATCCGCAGAGCTCACTGAGCCGAAGATCACATCCTTCTCTCCAGCCTTCCTTTTGAACACAAGGATAGTCTCGTTGAGTTTCTCGATCACTCCTTGATAGGATGCTCTCTCTTTTTCCACCGCCTTTTTTAATGCCTTCTGTTCAATCTCGATCATTCTGACATTTGAGGAGGTGACCTCAAGTGCAATCTTCTTCGGAATCAGATAATTCCTCCCGTATCCAGGGGCCACATTAACAATATCCCCTTTCCTTCCGAGGTTTTCCACGGTCTGCTTTAAGATGATTCTCATTGTTCCTCCGCCTCTAATCCTATCTTGAATCTTCAATAAATGGAAGAAGTGCCAGTATGCGAGCTCTCTTGATCGCAGCCGCCAGCCTGCGCTGGTGATAAGCACACGTTCCCGTGATCCGCCGCGGGGAAATCTTCCCCCGCTCGAGAATATACTTCCTCAAGATATCGACATTCTTGTAGTCGATTTCTTTGAGGTTTCTCTGGCAAAACCTGCAAAACTTCCTTTTGGGTGGAAAATACCTTCTGTAAGATCCTCTCTCGCTTCTTTGCTCTCTTGCCATCTCTATTTCTCCTTGCCTTCTTCAGGAGGAACGACGTCCTCTTGGGCGTCTTCTTTCTTCTCGGCAGTTTCGCCTTCCTTGACCTTCTCTTTTTCCTCGGCAGCTTCTTCCTTCTTCGTCACCTCTTCATTTTTCTCCGCTTCTTCTGCTGCGACAGCTTCTTCCTTCTTGACTGCCTGAGTTTCCTCTACCCCCTTTTTATCCAGGGCCTCTGTCTCCGCAACCTCTGTTTCAGGCACTTCTTCTTTCGGAGGAACCGCCCTCTCCTGTTCTGTGGGAACTGTTTTCTTCTTCCGGCGCACGTTCTCTTTCTGAGTTTTTTTCATTGTCAGGTAGCGTAATACTTCTTCTGTCTGCTTGAAGCGCCTTTCCAATTCTAAAGGAATCTCTGAATCCCCTTCATAATGAAAAAAGACATAAAAGGCTTCCTCAAACTTCTTGATGGGATAAGCCAATCTTCTTTTCCCCCATCTGTCCTCGTTGATCATTTTCCCTTTCTTCTCAGAAATAACCTCTGCCATCCGAGTGATGACTTTTTCTGTCTCTTCTTCTTCCAAGTTCGGGGAAATAAGAAATGCTGTTTCGTATTGTGTCATTGACACCTCCTTATGGATTTACAGCTCCTTCTCCTTAGAGAAGGAACAAGGAGCTTTTTCTCTCTTTATTGACCGGCTGCGGTTTTTCCTCTTTGGTTATACGTATTCATGGCTTCTTCCACGCTCCCGGTGAGAATCAACTCCAGAGCTTCCTGGGCTTTCTTCAAGCCATCTACCAAAAGCGGAATTTCTCTCTTCTCGAAAGCGGAGAGCACGTAATCCACCGCATCTTCGCCGGGAGGCAAAGGGCCTATGCCTAACCTCATTCTTGGGAATTCTGTGGTTTCTATCTCTCGCACAACAGAGCCCATCCCTTTGTGGGTTCCCGCGCCTCCTGATTTTCTGATTCTGATCTCCCCCAAGGGGATATCCAGGTCATCATAGACGACAATAAGTTTTTCGGGCCGAATATTCCTTCCTGCTAAAATCTGCTTCACAGCCACTCCGCTGTTGTTCATGTAATTCTGTGGAAGAGCCAGCATGATCTTCTCGCTCTTCCTTTCAACCTCTCCAATCTTCGATGAAAACCTTCTTTTTTTCAGCCGAATCTTCCACGTCTTCGCCATGCTTCTCACAAAGAGGAAGCCGGCATTGTGTCTTGTCCCAGAATAGCGTCTTCCAGGGTTTCCCAGCCCCACAACAGCCCACACATATCACTCCTTCTTTTTCTCTTCCTCTTTTTCTTCCTTTTTCTCCTCTTCCTTTTTCTCCTCTTCCTTTTTCGCTTCCGCTTTCGCTTTCTTCTTGTCTTTCTCCTCTTCCTCTGGTTTCTCCTTCTTGATGACTTCGGGTTCTTCCTCTTCGCCGATCACTTCCTCTTCTTCCTCTTCAACCTCAATCTCTTCTTCCTTGGCCGGTTCTTCGATATGGAACAGTATGGTCTCAGGATCGCTTATCATCGTAATTTCACCGGGGAGAACGACTTCCTCGACTTTAAAGGACTGTCGGAGATGAAGCTCACTGATGTCTATCTCGATTTGCTCAGGAATGTCCTTGGGCAAACATTCTATCTCGATTTCTCGATTGATGAAGTCCACAAATCCTCCTTCCGTTTTGACGCCGACCGCATCCCCGACCGTGACTACTGGGACGGATACTCGAATGGCCTTGTCCAGGGCAATTTGAATCAGATCCGCGTGGATAATCTCATCCGTGACTAGATTTTTCTGGAGATCCTTGATCATCGCATTCATCGTCTCTGAATTGAATGAAACTTCAAAGACTGTATTCTCCCCAGCCTCTGACCTTAAGATCTGAAAAACATCTTTCTTATTCAAAGTCAGAGGAATGTTCACATCCTTCGCTCCATAAAGAATGACGGGAATCATCCCGTTCCTTCTCAGTCGACGAGAGGCATTCTTGCCAAAAACTTCTCGCTTTTCACCTTTTATCTTAAAACTCATCTCGCTTCCTCCTTAAACAAACAAAGAACTCACTGAGTACCCTTTATTGATCCTCCGTATGGCTTCTCCAAAAAGAGGGGCAACCGAGAGAGACTCGAATTTCTGGGATGATTTCGCTGTTTCTCTTAGAGGGATCGTGTTGGTCACGATCAGCTTTTCTAACTCAGAATTCTCTATTTTTTCAACCGCCTGCCCTGAGAGAACCGCATGACTGCATGCAGCAAAAACCTTTTTGGCTCCTTCTCTTTTCAGGGCCTCGACTGTCTGGACAAGGGTTCCTCCGGTATCGACCATGTCATCAAGGATGACGACATCACGGTCCTTGACTTCACCAATGACGCGAAGGACCTTGGCCACGTTGGGAGCAGGTCTTCTTTTATCAATGATCGCCAGTTCGGCAGACACTCTCTTCGCAAAAACCCTGGCTCGCTCCACACCTCCGGCATCAGGCGAAACCACGGTCATATCTTCAAGCTCCAGGTTCTGCAGGTAGTTGGCCAACACAGGAGCTGCCCTCAAATTATCCACAGGAACCGAGAAAAATCCTTGAATCTGTGGGGAATGGAGGTCCATGGTCAGAATCCTCGTGGCCCCGGCGGCCTCCAGTAGATCAGCGACAAGCCGGGCGGATATGGGAACTCGCGGCCGATCCTTCCAATCCTGGCGCGCATAGCAAAAGTAGGGGATCACAGCGGTGACCCTCTCCGCTGAAGCACGCCTGAAGGCATCGAGCATGATAAAGAGTTCCATCATGTGGAAGTTCGCATCATTCGTGCCGGATTGGACAATAAAAACATCTTCTCCTCGGACATTCTCATCGATATAAAAGTGAATCTCCCCGTCGCTGAACTGTTCTAGGACACATTTGCCCAGATCGACTTTCAGGAAGCCTGCGACTTCTTTCGCCAAAGCAGGAACAGAGGATCCTGCAAACACTTTCATCGTATTCTCGTTTTTCATCCGTACTCCTCTTTTAAGGGAGTTCTTCTTTCGCATTTTGGCTGGGGCGGGAGGATTCGAACCTCCGAATGGCGGCTCCAAAGGCCGCTGCCTTACCGCTTGGCTACACCCCAGACCCGAAATTCTTCCTGTATCGCTCTCGAGGCAATAGCTTCACGAGAAGCGACGGATAGCTTTGTTCGAGTCTCTGGAGGACTTTTTCTGCCTTTGCTTTTTCTGAAAACAGCCCGAAAACGGCTGCGCCTGTCCCGCTGACCAAAGACAACTCTGACCCGTGGCTCCGAAAAAGGCTCTTAATCGCGCTGAGTTGAGGGTAAAGGCGGAAAACCGTCTCTTCTAATTCGTTCTCAAGAGAATCAAGCTTTCTGCTGTCTAAAAACTTGATAATTTTACTGTGTTTGCCGTGTGAAGTCAAGGAGAACTGAAGCTGCCCGTAAACCGAAGCAGTGGAAATTGAAATCTCGGGCATGACCAGCAGACAAAACAGGGACTTCAGCTCGTTCACAGGGGCAATATCGTCTCCTCTTCCCGTCCCCAGACATAATCCCCCTTCGAGAAAAAAGGGGACATCCGCCCCTAACGTCTTTCCCAGATCGATCAAAGCCTCTTTTTTAAGCCCAAGACCCCAGATCTCATTCAACGCATAAAGAGTCATGGCTGCGTTACTGCTCCCTCCTCCCAACCCTTTTCCAGGGGGGATAGCCTTAGCGACGCGAATCTCCACGCCCTTGGAAACGCGGACCCGCTCTTTCAGAAGAAGGGCAGCCCTGAAAATCAGGTTGTCCCTCCCCCACGATATTGTCCGGTCGTCTCCTGCAAGGATAATCCTGTCATCCGGAGTAGGACGAAACTCCAGGACATCGTGGAGGCTGACTGTCTGCAGGAGTGTTCTGACTTCGTGGTAGCCATCCTCCCGCTTTCCTATGACTTCCAACCCCAGGTTGATCTTGGCAAAGGACTTAATGTTCATCGGCCAAAATCTTCTCCATCTCTTCCCAGCTAACGTGCTGATAACTCGCTAGAAAGTCAAACGAAAAGGCTTTCTTTTTTTTAACGGGCCTGTTGAAGTCGACCCGGAGTATCTTCAGACGCCCGGAGTTCAAAGGATGTTGGAAGATGAGGATACGAGGCAATCCGGAACTCGAGAGAAACTCCTTGACCTCAAAGCTTAAATTTCCTCTTTTACCAGCCACGATTCGACCCGCCTCATCTCTGTCCAAATCCCATCTCTCCTCGTTTTTCCCGCTTTCCTCTTCACCCTCTTCTCCCGCCCATTCTCCTCTTAAGAGGCTGATCATCTCGCCCAAATTCAGCCTAAAACCCAGAAAGGTATTGATGATCTCTTCCTCCTCTCCTTCCCAATACACTTTTTTTGACGGGAGCACAAAGACCGCTCTCTCTCTGTCCATGATAATCTGGTAGAGAGTTCTGCCCAACAGGGCGTCGGAAACTTCGATCCGCCCCTGCTGGGGCTGGGGCAGATGGAACAGAAAGGTGAATTTTGACCGGGTTGAGCCCTGTTCGGTTGTAATTCGGAGTGACGCATGCCCCTCAATTCTCTCGATTTCAGCAGGGACAGGTTGAAGAAGAACTCCGGAAGGCCTGCAGCCGGCAAGCACAAGCAGAGCAAGAGTCACGCTTGTGAACAGAGAGAATTTCAACACGCCGTACAGGG
>Ga0209977_10001074_pt1 | contig 11692 bp, 18 predicted proteins | sample SumtaG_2_FD_183113 | JGI IMG/M metagenome (GOLD analysis project Ga0209977, IMG submission 183113) | Deep subsurface microbial communities from Indian Ocean to uncover new lineages of life (NeLLi) - Sumatra_00607 metaG (SPAdes) (version 2) | ecosystem: Environmental > Aquatic > Marine > Oceanic... | reverse complement strand
TAAAAAATAATGTGGTTCCATCTATAACAAATATTCTTGAAGATGAATGTTCTTGGTGTTCATATAAGAAGTATTGTAAAGAAATAGAACCACCAAAGACAAAAACGAAATCAAAATTTTTATTATAATTAGAAACATATTAAGGAGGATATACATTGATTATAATTTACCCAATGCTTGTATCTAGTAATGTTCAATCTCATGTACTTCCTGGAATTGCAAAAGTACTAGAAAAATATACACTTACATATCAATTGAGTGAAATAATTCAAAATGCTAAAAGTTTGTCAAAAGGACAAAAATTAACATACACTGGAGGAAGATTTAAATTAAGTGAAAATGCTGATCTAATAAATGAAGCCAAAGGTGATCCATTATCACAACCACCACAAGAAGAAAAGTCAGGTGAAAAAGCATCTGTTAGAGTTGATATGCCAACATTTAATACACTGAGTTTGGAACCAACTTGGATCAAGGTTGATACACATATGGGTACATCTATGATAGGTATTAAAGTTGTTCCCTTTCCAGTTGTGTCAGATGCCAATTTGATTAATCTAATAACTAGTGATTTTTATAAAAACTGGTTTCCAGCTCAAATGTCACGAGTGGGCCGTTCAATTGTTCGAGGTATGTATACAGCACTTCGTAAAATACCAATATTAAGAGGATTTACACCAGGAATATCTGGTGACCCAAGAAAAGATATTATTTTTTCAAGAACTTTTCATGCAAGAAATATATTTCTTGTTCTAAATAGTATGGATATTGGATCAGATTTTTTTGAAAGAACAAATAAGATTAATCAATTATATAAACTTGGATGGAAATCATTTGTCATAACAGATGATGTCAATAAAAGAGCATTCTTTTGTATGAAAGAATTTAAAGGAATGTGTTCTGCTGTTCAATATAATTTTATGTACGCCACTATTGGAAATGAACATGGAAAAGTTTTTGATGCTTTAGAAGATGTTAAAAAATCATCAAGTCCATTTTTTAAATTATCAACAAAAGCCAGCAAAATTGTTGCTGAACAATATGTGGCAAATAAAATTAATAAATTTTTAGTTGGATAATATAATGGAAATTATAGAAAATATTAATTCTGAAATTCTTTCTAATGATAAAAAATTTGAATTATATAGTGAAGAATATCCATATAATTTACTATTGAGAGTTACAGGATTTGAAAATGAAAAACTCTATTTTAAATTTATTAAAAACTGTGAAAAAATAATAAGATCGAGTATAGAATATGTAGAGTGGAGAAAATATCTCAAAGATATTTTACAAAATAATTTTTGTTTAATCACATTAGAAGTTGACGATCAAGTTCCTATTGAAATTCATCATCACGTACCGTCACTATTCATAATTGTTAAGACAGTTGCAAATAAGTTTATTAACCAAAAGAAAGAATTTTGTTCATTTGATGTTTGTTTAGAAGTCATGGAACTTCATTTCTCAAATAAAATAGGTTATATTCCATTAATACAATCTCTACATCAGAAATTCCATTCAGGTTTTTTAAAAATTCCTGTTAATTTGATTAGAGGAAATTATCAGACCTTTCTTAAAGAATATGAGAAATTTATAGATGAAGAAGATTGGGAAATCATAAACGAAAGATTATCTAATAATATTTCTAATACAAAATGGAAAAACGGGAACTATCCTGGATTGATTGAGGCAAATTGTGGCTAAATATTATATTTATATCTACTTAGATATTAATATTAAAATAAAGGAGGATTGATAATGAGTATAACCATCGATTTAGAGTCGGGAAGACTTTCAAGACAGAGTATCGACATCGATAATATGAGATCTCGATTCAAAACATCTAATGATATTTATACATTTCCATCTCCTACCTTAGCTACAATAGATAAAAATTTATTTTATTTATTAAGAAATTCAAAAGAAGTTGATTTTGAATCAAAATATATAATGAAACCAGAATATTTATCGTTTGATGAATATGGTACACCTGCGCTGTGGCAATTATTAATGTATGTAAATAATGTATTTTGTAAAGAAGAATTTGATTTAGCCACAGTTATAATTCCATCATTTAATTCGATAGTTACAATAACTCAGGATAATTATCCTGTAAAGAATCCGTCTGATTTGGAAAGCGTGGAGTGGTAAGGAGGTTAGGATGATAATTAAAGACAAATTTAGTTTATTGAAGGATTTACCAAATTTTCTTAATCTTTCAAAATCAGTAATGAACACATATAAGATTGAAGGTGGTCCTAGAAAAGTATTTGTGATATTAAAATTAATGGAGAATAGAATTAATCATTTTACAAAAGAGCCAATCATGAATATGCTTTCGGACATCAGAAGACGAGAGAGACTTGATATTGTCAATATACCCAATTATTTATTACCTGTAACTTATAATAGATCAACTAATGATATTGTTATAAATTTAACAGCAATGGGTTCTGATGATCTTTCAAGACATGATCCTAAAAATCTATATGCCAGTTTGGTATATGGTTTAATGTTTTCTATATTGGTCAACAAGAAATATAATATTGACGTTAGATATTTCTCAACGATCTCAAATTTCTTGGTAAGTATAATGATAAGGCTTTTTGGTAAGGATTATGGATTATTGGGTATTTATTCAAAAGAAATACCAAAATTAAAATTTTTAACAAATTGTTATATTTTAAATTCATTTTTTGGTATTAAAGGAAACAATGCCTATCGTTTAGCTGGATCGGCTTCATCGTTTGATTATAAAGATATTGAATCAGAATTGAATAAATATGATTTTTATGAAATAAAAGATTTTATTCAGGCTTTGAATACTTTTAAGGTAATGCCTGGAATTAATAGATATGTATTTTCGTCAAAAGTTCTAAGATTGTTTGGGTATGGATTTTTACCAGCATTAGAAGATATATCAAGATTCATGTCAATCATTACAACAAGTTCTTTATCAGGGACTAATATCGTTCCTACATTTATTTCAAAATATAATGAAACAGAATATAATAAATTGATGGAAATATCTAAAAATATATTCAAGAAAATATAGAAGGATACACAGATTTAATCTTAGAAAACGTCCGGATGAACCAAAAAATATCACAGAATATATTCTTAGACTAAAAGAAGGATATAATCGTATTTGGGATTGTGGACATTATAAGTTTAGGATGATAAATAATGAAAGAATATAAATATTATGGTTTTTTCAGGGCAAAAGTTGTTAATAATAATGATCCTGATAAATTTGGTAGAGTTATGATTTATATTCCAGATCTAATGCCCGAAGTTCCAGATGATGAAGGTATATGGGCCAGACCAGCGAATAATCCGATTGGTGGTAGAAATCTTGAAAATTCCGATAAATGTTATTATGCAGGGTCATCATACATACCGCCAAATGGTTCTTGGATATGGATATTTTTTGAAAAAAATAACATCAATAGACCATATTATTTTGGAGCATTAGATTTACAAAATGCTAAAGTTCTTCCTGAAAATCAATTAGGTGGAGAACCATACAATAAATGGGTAATTTTTAAATCCCACGATGGAAGAACAGTTGTTGTTAGTGATGATCCAGATGATGCCAGAGTTGAAATAACTGGTCAGAAAAAACAAATTAAAAATCCTCCTAGTGGAGATACTGATTCTGTATACACTATTGATGACAATCAGACAACAATTTTATTTGATGAAAGAGATGGAAAAGAGAAAGTATTAATTAGAACACACAAAGGAGATTTTTTTCATATAGATGTTGATGAACAAAAACTTCAAGGTTATTTTAAAAGTGGTATTGATTTAAAATCAGATGGTGATATTAAAATAACTGGAAAAAATATGCACTTAAAGGCGACACAAAAAATCAATATACAATCTTCTAATGATATGAATTTAAATAGTGGAGGAAATTTAAATCAAACATCAATTGATAATATTAATTTGGATGCCAAACAACAACTCAATATGGAATCAGTCACTAATTTGAATTTAAAATCAAGTACGACTATAGCCGAAGAAGCAACCATTGGTCTCAGTATAAAGGCTGGAGCTTTGGTGGCAATAGATGGACTGTTGATCACTGAAAATGGTGGGGCTTCCACACCTGCTGGATCTGCTGGATCTGCTGAGGCTGCTGAGGCTGCTGACCCCAAAGGAGGTCGTGACACATAATGAAGTTTATTATATAAACATATTTAATGGAGACTTAGATAATGGCATTATCAGCAGTGAGAAACAATATATGCCAAAAGTTAGATGGCTCGCTTACGGGATTTATAAGTGTTGTTTCATCGGCATATACCGCGGTTTCAGCAAGTATTAATCTCATCAAAACAACAATATCAGGAATGCAATTTTCAACCATAAATCAACTTCAAAATGCAGCGGCACAAGTTGACGCTGGTTTAGATGATGCAATTCCAGATTTTACAAGTGAATTTTCAGAAATTTTAGATATGATTAATTCGTGCGCATTTTTAAAGACTGACAAAACATTAGGAAATCCATTAACAATGATACGATCTCTTAAAAGTTCAATGAGATCCGATTCTCAAAGTATTTTTGACGCGTTGACATCCTCACTTGCTGAATTTAACGTGTCTAAATTAATGGATGCTCTTTTTGTTAGATATGCCGATGAATTTAAATTTGATGATATTGTTCCGAATATATATACAATTATTGATTGTATTGATAGTCTATGTCCGAATACCGATATAACAGCAAAAGTTCAAACTTTTGAACAATATGTCAATAAATTATATCTATTAACAAATGGAAGATTTGATAAGACCACATTTTTTAATGATCTGGGATTGAGTGCAGGACAAGCTTCAAAAATAGATATTAGTCTAACCAGTTATTCCAATATGCGGACAAGAATATCTGATAGTATTAATAATGGTGTTGATTTTGCCAAGAGTTTGTTGTAATTTTTAGGAGATTTAATAGAATTGTGAAATATTACATATATATTTATTTAGATCCAAGAAAATCTGGGAACTACAAATATGGCGAATATGAATTTGACTATGAACCATTTTATATTGGTAAAGGAAAAGGAAGAAGATATAAAGAAATTAATGGAAGAAATAAATATTTTAAAAATAAGATAAGTAAAATAAAAAAATATGGATTGAAACCTTTGGTGATAAAATTTAAAGAAAATTTAGATGAAGAGAATTCTTTTATTTTAGAATCTAAATTAATAAGTTTAATTGGACGAGAAGATTTAAATAAAGGAACACTTGTTAATTTTACAGATGGTGGTGAAGGAAAAAGTGGTCATGTTGTTAGTGAAAAAACAAAAGAATTATTAAGTGAAACAAATAAAGGTGAGAATAATCCAATGTTTGGAAGAACTGGTGAAAATCATCCAAATTATGGAAATCACCCTTCAGAAAAAACAAAAGAATTAATGAGTGAAATAAAGAAAGGTGAAAATAATTCATTTTATAATAAAAAACATTCAGAAAAAACACTGAAATTGATGAGTAAAAAAAAGAAAGGTGAGAATAATCCAAAATCAATATTAAAAGAACAAGATGTTATTGAAATGTGGAAAGATTTAGACGAAGGAAATTTAACACAAAGAGAAATTGCAAAAAAATTTGGTGTTAATCAACAACACATTTCAAATATAAAATGTGGAAAAAATTGGAAACATATTAAGGAGAAATATAAATGAAATTACCAATTAGACAATCGCGTTTGATAATAAGACGAACAAAGGTTAAATATATAATATTACATCAAACAACTTGTCAATACGATGCACCAGAGTCAAAAATCGACAATACTAAATTTCAAATACCTCCTTTAATTGGAAATGTTTTAGAAAAAAAACAACCAGATATAAACTACCATTTCGTTCTTGACAAGATTAAAGATGATTATCAAGTAATTGTGTGTAGACCTTTTGTGTATTTATGTGAATTTGATGATATAGATTCAAATATAAATAAGGCCGCATTACATATTAGTCTTCTTGGTTCCTATGATTTTAAAATTCCAGAACAACGATTATATGAGATACTTGCCTATCGTTTACTAAACCCCCTAATGAAATATTTTAGAATAAATCAAAGTCGAATTTATTTTCACCATGACATTTCAAGTAATAAAGATGAGACATGTCCTGGAAGTTTTATCAATAAAGAAAAATTAATTACGACGATTAATCGATTTATTGTAAAATAAACCCCGCCTATATATATTAATAATTGAATGAATTCCAAACCTGTTTTATTTAATGAAAGGAGAATAGTTTATGATTAAATTTGTGCAAATAGTTCCTAAAAAAATCTGTAAAATTTTTCATAATGGAGAAGAAATAGCAGATTTAGAATTAGTAACACCTTCATCAATATCGAATCGTTTCGATTTGATAACTGATTTTGTTGAGATGATGAGTGAAAAGTTAGGTAATGAATTTGAAAATTGGTTTGTAAATTTTTTTACAAATTTGAATCAACACACATGTAATTTTTGTAAAAGATTCAATCCAGATTCAAGATGTGTTCGTGCAAGTCGAGAGGCTCAAGAAGGTAATAAAAAGAAAAAATTCGATCTGGAATATATCAAAGGACAATGTGATGAACTTCCAAAAAATGAAATAGTTCGAAAACAATTAATTACTCAAAACATTCAAGATATTAAAAAATATGTTGATCAATATCTTGATCAGTTAAATTTTGATTATTCAATTTTTGTCAATAAGGATAAAATAAAAAAAACAAGCATAGTATTCAGTGCTAAAGAAATAGAAAAAATAATGAGACTATCATCATATTTAAAAGTCTATTCAATAATTTCAAATTCGGAAAATTTGAAATTAGATATGAGAATACATAAAAAAGTGTTTAATCAATTATTGGAAGGAATTGATAAATCAATAATTGAAAAAATATTCGAAGTTATTAGAACTAAAACATTTAAATATAAACAAACAGATCAGTTTATGTGGGAATACATAAAACTGATCCAGTGTAAAGAAATAGATATTTATATTGTTGAAATTTTTAATTTTTTAATGAATAATATCATGGTGCTTTGTAAATTAGATAGAAATCCAATAACTTATTTTGTCACAGTTGTTGATACAGCAATTATTTGGATTTTAAGATCTGTGTACAAGGCATCAATTATTTATTCAGATGAAATAACATCCGATGAAATTCAAACTGTGAGAATAAATAATTTAAAATCTTATTCTTATAATGATACATTAGGTAGAATTAAAATAGCAGCATATGAATGGGTATATAGGAAATTAGAAGAAGCGGCTAAGAATAAAGTTGGAGTTGATTATAATAATGCAATAACAGATTTTCATAATCGAATGAAAACTGTTAGGCAGGAATCTCCATTGATAAGTTCTTTTGTTTATCCACTTTTATCAAAATTGATAGGTATTCCTTATAAATATTTTCAAACATTAAATTATGAACAGTCATTAGTTTTATCATCATATCTAAGAAGTCTACTATCAAGAGCATTTGGAAAGGACCATCAATATTTATTTAAATTATTAGATTGTTATCCTGATCCAGATACTCATGTTCCAACATCAACTTCATATGTGATAAAACATGTTGGAGAATATGTTAATCTATATGATACAGTCAGAGACTACATGGGGTTTGATACATGTGGTTCTCAGCATGATGTGTATGGATATATAATTGGAAGATTGATTAGAATTAAATTTAGAAACTTATTTACTGGTGATATTATGTTAAATTTAAAATCTGAAGAATTAGAAAGAGATATTATTTTATTTTATACATATTATTTTGCCGATGTGTATAATGAAAGTATGTTTATACAAATAAAAAATGATTTGTCAAAATTATTTTGAGGAGGTATTTAATATATGTTTTATGTTACAGCAGTTGGCGCGTTACTTGAGAGAAATTTATATTATCGTGAGTGTAATACTAAAGAAGAAGCACACGAATTAAACGATTTATTAAAAATATATAGTGATTTTAGTGATTTCGAATTCACAAAAGTTAAAATTAAAAATATACCATATGATACATCCGAAGGTTTTTATTCCAATAGACTAAGTGATGGCACAATTGATTATATGAAGGAAAAGGTAAGAAATTATATGTACGGAGGATAACAATATGTTTTATGTTACAGCAATTGGAACTGTGGAAGGAACTTTATATTATCGTGAGTGTAATACTAAAGAAGAAGCACACGAATTAAACGATTTATTAAAAATGTATAATGATTTTAATTTTGGAGGATTCACAAAAGTTAAAATTAAAAATATACCATATGACACATCCGAAGGTTTTTATTCCAATAGATTAAGTGATGGCACAATTGATTATATAAAGAAAAAGATAAAAAATTATATGTATTGTGGAGGATAACAATATGTTTTATGTTACAGCAATTGGAATTACGGAAGGAAGTTTGTGGTATCGTGAGTGTAGTACTATAGAAGAAGCACATGAATTAAATGATTTATTAAAAATGTATAATGATTTTAATGGTGATGATGTAATCTTTCTTACATTCGAATTCACAAAAGTTAAAATTAAAAATATACCATATGATACATCCGAAGGTTTTTATTCCAATAGACTAAGTGATTCCACAATTGATGATATAAAGAAAATGGTAAAAATTTATATGTATGATCAATTAGGAGGATAACAATATGTTTTATATTACAGCGGTTAGCACATTACTTAGGAAAAATTTTTTATACTATCGTGAGTGTAGTACTATAGAAGAAGCACATGAATTAAATGATTTATTAAAAATGTATAATGATTTTAATGGTTTCGAATTCGCAAAAATTAAAATTAAAAATATACCATATGACACATCCGAAGGTTTTTATTCCAATAGATTAAGTGATTCCACAATTAAATATATAAAGATGGCAACATTAAATTATATTCGCTATAGAATGAGAACAAAATTATAAAGATGAATATATAAAAAATTTCTTTTAATATATCAGATAAAACATACTGAAATATGGAGTAGAGGTATTCATAATGTCATATCCTGAAAATCCTAAAACTATTATTATAAAAAATAGTTTTTATCAAGGTAATTCTGCCCTTACAGAATTAGATATATATAATCACTATATTTATTTTAAAAATTCAATTTTGGAACAAGTTAGAAATAGAGATGTTATGATTTTTTTAAAAATAGATAATTCTATAATAGTCAAAAGAAAAGGTCAAGAAACTAATTTTATCCGACTAACAAATAAAAATTATGATTATATTATATCCGGTCGGACATTATCAATTCATACAACAATGAAAAAAACAGAAGATATAGGAATTGTTGATATTGATACTGATAATTTCAATAAAGCCAAAGAAGCCACTAAAGATTGTTATGAGGTTCTTAGGCGATTTCCTATATTTACGGATCTGCAAATAAGATTCACTGGAAAATCATCATTCCACATTTTTTGTACATTATCAAAAAAATTGAATATTGATTCAATCAGATTGTTATTATTAAAAATCTTCAAAAATTCGAGTGTTGCAGAAAAATATACAATCAGTAAAGCCAGAACTGGAAATGTACCAAATATTGATTTATTTAGAAATTCATATCGGAGTGGATTTATAGTGTTAAATTCACTATCTGTATTTGGTTTAAAATGTATGGAAGTGAAATATAACGAATTAAATAATTTTGTGAAGGAGAGGTCTGTGATTAAATAGATATGGAAACGATTTACTATAAAAGTTGTAGATGAATTAAAGAAATGTATTCTGAAGAATTAGTCGAAGGATTGAAAAGGAGAATATGAGAATGTATATTTTTATTTTATTAAATACGATTCCATGTTATTATAGAGTATTTGGAAATAAAGATACTGCTGAAAATTTTGGTCTTGCATTACAATTTTTTGGTGAAAATGAAAATGAAAAATATAGATATAAAGTTTTTGAAAAGAAACCACAATTTATTGATAATAAGAGATTTAACGGATATGAATTAATTTATATGAATAATATTTTATATGATAGTATTATAGGAGAATTTAGAAAATGTTAATTTTGGATGATCTTAAAGATTTGAATATTATTGTTTTAACACCATTTGGATCATCTCTTTATGGTACTGATGTGACTATGGATGATTTAACTGAAAAGGAAAAATTAGAATCTGATAAATATTTATCAGATAAAGATTATAAAGGAATTTATTTACCTACAAAAAAAGAGATGTATCTTAATAAAATTGCAAAATCAAGAAAATTTGATTCTAAAAAAAATTCAAACGCCAAGAATAATCCAGATGATATTGATTGTGAATTATATTCAATTCAATATTTTTTAAAAATGGCGTTAAGTGGTGATACTGCGGCAATGGATATACTCCACTGCCCAGAAAAATCATTAATAAATAGTTCAGATATCTGGAAGGAAATTGTCAATAACAGATCAAAATTTTATACTAAAAATTTGAAAACTCTTGTTGATTATGTGCGAGGACAGGCGGCTAAATACGGAGTTAAAGGATCCAGATTAGCTGATGCCAAAAATGTATTGAATTTTTTAAATCAATTTGATCCAAATTCAAATAATCCAAGACTAAAAGAAATTTGGGATGAATTACCAACAGGAGAACATATTCATAAACTTCCTCCTGACCCGAATACTGGATTACGAATGTATGAAATTTGTAATCGAAAAAGTCAAGAAACTGCTAAGGTGTGTTATTGTCGAGATATAGTTCAAAGATTTTATGATGAATATGGGATGAGAGCTAAACAAGCTGCGAGAAATGAAGGAATTGATTGGAAAGCGATATCACATGCGATTAGGGCTGCACTTCAACTTAAAGAAATACTGACTAATGGAACAATAACATTTCCATTGAAAGATAGAGAATTCATTAAGAAAATCAAATTAGGAAGATTTTCATATTTTTGTGTGTCAATATATCTGGATAATATGGTCGATGAATTAGAAGAATTAAATAAAAATAGTTCATTACCAATGGAACCAGACTATAAATTTTGGGAAAATCTCATGGTAGATATGATTGAAAAATATGCAAAATAAGGAATAATTTAAATGTGTGAATTTAATAAAGAAGATGTTCTAATTTTGGCAAGGGCGATTTTAGAATGGCCTGTTATTTATCATGAAAATATACAATATATTGGTTCAGTACCAGAATATTTTTGCAATTATTGTGAAGCCGAAGATTATACAAGCGAAAATTTTAAACATAAATTAGATTGCCCTGTATTAATTGCGCAGGACATTTTGACAGGATGTGAAGGTAGGTGAATTGATGAATCTAGATAGAGATATTATAATGTTAGCTGAATCGATGATTAGTAAATCACTTGAATTTAGAAGCCATGAAAGGGCATCATGGTTCAGATGTATATATTGTGGTGATATATATTATGATGAAAAAGGTGTAAAACATAGACCATATTGTCCAATATTAATCGCAAAACGTTTTTTAGATAGTATTTGAACAATGGAATTTTTCACTGAAGAAAATACCAAAATGTTATTTTATTTTTTAGAAAAATGTCAAGGCGTGAGGCAAAAACCTGAATATCATCCTGAAGGAGATGTATTTGTTCATTCCCTCCAAGTTGGATCATTGGCTTTTCGTGAATCAAATGATGTTGATTTAATATTGGCTGCATATCTTCATG
>Ga0209977_10001072_pt1 | contig 11695 bp, 13 predicted proteins | sample SumtaG_2_FD_183113 | JGI IMG/M metagenome (GOLD analysis project Ga0209977, IMG submission 183113) | Deep subsurface microbial communities from Indian Ocean to uncover new lineages of life (NeLLi) - Sumatra_00607 metaG (SPAdes) (version 2) | ecosystem: Environmental > Aquatic > Marine > Oceanic... | reverse complement strand
CCCATATATTCATTTAATATCTTTAAAAAGTCCTTTGTAAGTTTATTAACATGGAATTCATAGATGCCTAGTATTATTGATACATTACCATAAAATTTTTTATTTCCATCTTTTTTAGAAATAATGCACCCTTTTTTTGCCATGTTATCCAAAATATCTTCTAATTCTTTTAAAGTCATTCCGGTATTCTTAATTCGTTTATAAATTTGATCTAACGGCTCAATATCCCTATACCATCCAAATTTTAAGAATGTAGCAATTTTCGCTTCTTCAGGTGTAAAAATATATTTTAGGAATCTTATATCTGCGCCAGATTCTGCTCGAGGAAATCCAATTGGCATTTGATCAAGGTGTTCCTGTAATTTTCTATAAACATCATCTTCATCCTGCATTTTAATTGCTGTCAATTTTCTACACCTTATTTCTTTATACTTTGTTCTTTCAATCTGATTTTTCTTTGCATAACTTTATCAAATAGTACATCCATTGATGGAAAAGGTGTAAATTGTCTTTCTCTTTTATTCATGCTAATAGCTTCTGACGGACATTTAGCAGCACAATTTCCACATCCTATGCAACGTTTTCTTATTATTGAAGAAATATCATCTTTAAGCTTTATCGCTTTCATTGGGCAGATCTCTACACATGTCCCACATCCAGTACATAAATCAGAATCTACTTCTGCGTAATAATTTGCTATTACAACATTAGCAGGATTAGGTAATAGTATGTATTTCGATAAATTTTCACAGCAACAGCTACAACAACTGCAAACGAATGACAAAATTTGTGAATTATCTGGTTGTATTACAAGTCCTTCTTCTTGGTTTTTTTGTAAAATCTCGAGAGCTTCTTCTTTCGTTATTGCACGTCCCCGTCCTTGATCGATGGTTAATTGAGCCATAATACCAGATGCCATACAGACTTCTCTACGGTCAGTAGCTTTACATGGATCTTCCAAAATATCTTTTACTTGCCTACAAACACAATTCAAAATTGCGAATGGTCCTTCTGCTTCATCAATAACCTTGGTAATATTGTCATAAGTGCTAACATTATGCTCGAATTCTATACTTTTTTCAACAGGAATAGTACGCATTTGAGCGGCTTTGACTCTAAAAGATTCTGGCAACCATCCTTGGATAAAGTAATCTTCATAATCTTTAACAAAATCTTTTGTAAGTCTATTTACTTGAAATTCGAACATTCCTATCATAAGGAGAGCATTCCCATAATATTTTTTTCCTCCATCTTTTTTGCTCATAATTGAACCTTTTGATACCATTCTATCTAAAATCGTTTCCAACTCTTCGAGGGATATTCCAGTTTCTTTTGCACATTTATAAATAGTTTCTAATGGTTCTAAGTCTCTATCCCATCCGAATTTTAAAAACATAGCTATTTTTGCTTCTTCAGGAGTAAATAAATGCTTTAGTAGACGTATATCTGCACCTGATTTTACAGGAGGGAATCCTACAGGCATTTCATCTAAATGTTGCTGCAATTTTCTATAAATACCAGAATCTTCACTTATGCTTTCATTTGCCATATTTATTCACCTTAATATACTTTAATTAGCAAATTACTTATTATTTTTCTATTTTTTATATCAATTTATTTTCAATTTGAAAAAAGGAGATGAACATCACTAAGAGATTGACAATAATGTTAATAAATTTAAACTAAGTGAATTTAATCCAAGCCTCACAAGTCCTTAAAGCTGTAAACTTTTGTAATTTTTTATTTGCAGAATTAATTTCTTCTTGAGACATGAAGTATTTTTTTATTCCTTGTTTTTCCAATTCTTTAATTTTCTCATTAATAATGCTTATAGTTTTTTTTGAGATGTGTTTAGCATAATTCTTACTCTTTTCTTTAAGTTTATTGTCCTCTATTTCAAGAGATTTTATTTCATCAATATAACCTTGTTTATCAAGGTTATCGAGTCTATTTTGGAGAAAATTTATACTATGATCTCGTAATTGATAAGAATCATTAACAATATGTCCATGAGCCTCACACTTCCCTGTTAATGCCATGATAACTTCCCAAATAACAATACCAGTTAATAAAAGAGCAAAAATATCAGCAACAAGCAAGTATATGCTAAATTCTGATAAGTTACTTAATGTCATTGTAAAAATGAGTGAACTAGTCGAAATTAAACTCACAATTAGTGTGAATATTAATTTTATTTTCCTATTCTTATCAAACTTATCCCAAAGGACTGAATGGGTCGCTTCTAAGTCAACGGAACGATTATACGCTGCTTTTATTTTAGCTATAGCAATTTCCTTTAAATCATCTAATTCATTTTCTATCATAATTATAATCTAATGTTGTTATGAATTCGGAGATAATTTGAACTAAAAAACGTTGTTATGAATACTTATAAACATATTAATTAATAATACATTTTGATAATGGATTATTAATTCTATTTAGATAGGAACTTTTTATTCCCTTCTAATCATCTCGATTGATTATATGTTCTGGGAATGCTTTAATATTTTTTAGGGATTTACGTAAAAATAAAGGATATAATCTAAGCGATTCTAGTTCATCTAAATCAACCCACTTAAAAATCAAATCTAATTCTTTTCCATTGAACTCATCATTTTCAGTAACCAACACACGTTCTTTTCCGTGAAAAGTCTCATTTTCAAAAACTAATTTCGAATCTGGAAGAAATTCCATTAGATAGAAAATAGATAATTCATGATAATCCTTCTCCATGAAATTAAAGAAATTTTCCACAAAATATAGAGGTCTAATAATCTTGATATCAACTCCGATTTCTTCTTTCATCTCTCTTGTAAGTGCATCTTTAGAGATTTCTAAAAATTCACATCGTCCCCCAGGTAATGACCAGAAATCATCAAGAATACTTTTATGAACAAGCAGCTTGTTATCACGAATAGCGACTCCAGCAACTCTATAAACAAAAACATAATCATCTTTATTGAAAGTTATCATATGAATTATCTAAGTCATATACTATTATTAAATATCTATCTTTTCGCTTAAATTTTAAATTTATTATAAAAAAAATAAGAAAAAGTAAAAATAATTATTAAAGATCTAATCCCTGAATCCATAATAGGCATTAACTAGTAATAAAAAGAATCCTACGAAAGTTAAAGTATATGAGTGAGAAGAAAATAGGATATAATCCCAATTAAAAGTATAACATAGTAATGCAATGATGACGACTATTAACATTATTAAAGACAATATATTTTTTCCCGTTCGCTTCCACCAACTGGCTTCTTCAAGCATTAATTTTTCGATAACTTGAACATCAGAAAGAGAAGCATCCATGTTTGCAATTTTTTCTTTAAGTGTTTTCTTTTCTCGAGCCTTTAAAATAGATCTGAAAGAAGCACCTATAATAAAAAGGACGATAATTAACAAGAGATCTGCAAGAGTATTTGTTATTTGAAAGGTAACACTTGGTTGTAAGAAAATCATAATTTGAGTGATTACTAACATCACAACTAAAAGAAATCTAACACTGTATTTAGGTAAATAAAGTGGTTTCTTCGGTTTTCTTACATCTTCAACTAGTATATCCGTAGTCTTTATTTCATCAACAATTTCTTTTAATTTTTCATGTCCACTTCTTCTAGCTTCAAAATAAAAGGCTACTACAACAAAGATAATGTTAATTATTAAACCCGGAACTTCTTCTCCGCTTATTATATATCCAAAAGGAAAGGCGACAAGCAGAATGGTCATTAAAGCTCGGACTGTTCCACGTGGCATACCAAGGGGCTCATCTTCAATTTTACCCCCTTCACTAAATCGATTAATTAAGACCCAAGTGCAGAATATGGCAAATAAAATCCAACTTATCATAATACAATTCACATTGATTTCAAACTTGTATTATAATCTATTTAATTTTAAAATTTTTAAGACTTTGGTAATTATTTTTTAGAATCTCTATAGAAATACATATATCTGAATTCAATTAATACATGTGGAAATCATGAAATAACCATCTAAAATTAAGGTATTAACTCTCGAAGGTTCTCCCAATGAACGTGGTTTTAATCCTCTTTTCTAGAATTTAAAATCTCTGCTCTTTCAGCTAAAATAGTCTTAATATTTTCTATATCCCCTGGAAACCATCTCATTGCAAGAATCCACAGTATTACTCCTGGAACAATACATAAACAAACAATTAAGACTGTTATTTGATAATTTGTGCTTGTATAAGCTAACAAAATTCCACAGAGTAATGGCCCAATTCCTCTTCCAAATTGTTCTAAAAACTGGTTCCAAGAAACTATTTGGCCTTGTGCTTCAGGTAAGTTGATCTGTTGAATTACTGGACTTTGATTAACAACGTAAAGAGAGAATATACTTCTCGATGTGAAGAATAATGCACCCATTACCCACATAGTAGGTATAGTCATAATCAAAGCAATGTTCTTACCCTCTTCTGGGCTTAATGGAACCCAAGGAATGAAAAAGAATAGAGCAAAAGTAAATAATCCCCCAATAATAGCAATAACTATAATTGGTAATCTCCTTACTGGATTATTTAAAGCAATTTTATCGCTAAATCTAGATAAAAAAATTTGTCCAACTAATCCACCTGTTAAGCCAAAAACAACCATAAAAACTCCTATTGAAAATGGTGCTAAATTATAAGGAGGATTCTGAACATAATTCAAAATCATAAAATTAAGACTGCTCATAAGAATACAAGTAAAAATTCCTTCAATAAGAGCAACCCTATTAGTTTTACTAAGCATTGTTTTTCGCATCATCTCCCTATCTATTTGAAAATCATACTCTATAGAATCATCCTGAAGTATTTGATATAATTCTTCTTGTTGAACACCTCTTTTTGGTTCTTCATTATGAATAGCAAAAATTAATCCTCCCAGAAGAATAAAAGCTCCAATACCCCAGAAAAAAAACCTCCAAAGCCCAATTTGAACTAAAAATGTTGCTATTAGCCAACCTATTATATTTGTCGTATTAAGAATTATTTGATACACACCGAAAAACCGAGAACGATGATCTCGAGGGACAACATCATTAGATAATGAATTTATAGCTGGCCATGAACCTCCAGCAAAAAAGCCAAAAATCGCTATTAAAATAAAAAAGTAAAACCATGTATCAAATCCACCCCCTTTAACAGCGAAACCTAAAATAAACATTGAAAGCCCTCTAAATAAAGAAATAACAATGATAATTTTTTTTCGAGAGTATTTATCAATAAGTCTACCAAAAAGTAGTCCAGAAAAAGATCCACTCCAAGATAGGGTAGTATATAATACTCCCATTTCCAATGCATGAATATCTGCTGGATCATTTGGCCAAATAATTAGAGCAAGTGGAACTACAAGTATAATCATGGCTCCATATGCAATACTCTGGAAACCATTTAACAAGTAGAGCGGCCAAAATACCCTATTAAATGATTTCTCTGATTTTGCATTTATCCCCTTTGACATTATTCTAATCTTATCATTCCATACTCTTATGATGGTTTGTAAAATGAGTTTTAGAATTTTAATTTATTGAGAAACAGTTTTTCCGTTCTTTTAATACGTAATTCAAACATTTATTTGAAATTTTATTATTTTTACTTCGGTAACAAGTAGAAAATGAAAAAAGTACAAAAAAAAAGAATAGAAAACTGAAGTTTTTAATCTGATCCTAAAATTAGTGTTTATGATCATGATTATGCACCCAACCACAAGCATGGGGAGGATCAGGCTCACAGCCTGATTAAAAATATTTCTTAATAAATCCTAAGCGAGATAAATCTGGATTTTTTCCACTTTTTAGAATATATTCTTCATATTTCTTATAAAGATCAAGCATATCTCTATATAATTCTATATATTTCTTATCTGGTTTAACCATAATACTTTTCTCAAAATCTATAAAGTTATATATTATTTCATGCCAACTCTTTATCTTTTTTTCAGAATCATAAAATGATTTAACAGCTCTGAATGCTGCGCCTAATGCTGCTGAATCTGTAAAATCAAAAATACGAACTCTAGCGTTAAAAACATTTGCTAATACTTGAATAATATCTTTATTTGTGGAAGCTCCTCCAGTAGCATAAATTTCTTTAGGCTTTTCTCCAATCCATTGTGAATGAAGCTTCATGGATAAAAATTGAGCCTCGATTATACCCCTTACATTTCCCTCTATATCATTTTCATCAAAACCAAATCGATAAACCTGAGGTTTTAATACTTGAGGAACAATCTCTGGAAAAAAGTAAGGTAACATTAGCTTTCCATTATTTCCCGGTGGTGATTTATTCAAAATTTCAGAAAATTGCTCCCAATTAATATTAAATCTTTCTTTTATTCTTTCTCTAGCTAAGGAACCATTTTTATAACATATTAAACTCATGTAATCTCCTGTTGGTGCTCCAAAAACATGTCCTTCTCCTTGAAAGTCAAGATATAAATCATGCAAATAACCGAAATATGTATCACTCGTACCTAAGCTTACTGCAACTTTCCCCCTTTCAATTAATCCTACTCCTATAAGACTATTTGGGTTATCCCCAGACCATACTATAAGATTAGTATCTGGATTAAAACCAAATTTGTCAACAAAGAATGGAGATAGTTTTCCAATAATTGTGAAAGGATGGGCAAGTGAAGGTAATTTTTCTTTTAAGTTTGGTGCAGTTGCTTCTAAAGCCCGATCATCCCAGAGTTTGGTTCTTATATTCATTAAATTCATTCCAGCTCCATCTCCATGATCGATAGGTGCATTTTTTCCTAATAGTATCGAAGCCATAAAAGAGCTTACTAAATGAATAATCGAAGTATTATTATAATCATTAATCTTCTCTTGGAAAAATTTCCTTATTTGAGGTCCAGAAAAGCGTTCAATGGTGTTTGACCCCAACAATTCAATCGTAGATATTAATCCGCCTAAATTCTTCCGAATTTCTTCGCACTGTTTAGTAGTACTTGAATCCATCCAAATTGGACTTGTATGACGGGAAAGTGTAGGTTCTAATTGAGATGCAAGAGATTTCTTCACATCTAATTCTTTAAGGGTTCTTTCAAACTTACTATTCAAATAAACTGTTCCATGTTGTTGTCCAGACCCTGAAATTGCTTTAATTTTATTTATTGGAATTTTTTCATTTTTCATTCTTTTAATTAATAATTCTAAAGCTTCTACCCACATGAGTGGATAGGAATGAATGACTTGACTATCACCTAAAATAATAACTCCATTTTGAGTCTTATAATGTGGTAAGTCTTTATCAAAATTTATACTATATCGATAAATTACCTTGCCTGAATTGTAATCAACCAGTAGTGCAGTTAAGCTCTGGGTTGAGCAATCCAATCCAAGAAATAGATCCCTCATATCATTTTTCCTCAAAGTTTTAAAATTATTTATTTTAAAAAAAGCTTTATTCAAATTTATACAAGTAAGATAATCATTTAGATATGAAATATTAATAAAAGAATTTAAAATTTAAAATTTTGAAAAAATATTCAGTTTAATCATATCTCTTGTAAGTAAAAAGCAACCAGAAAAATCCTACAACCCCGACAATTGTAGCGATAATTATTAAATAATTGGGCCAATATGCTGCGTCAAAAGAACCTCCCCCCCATCCAATCATTGTCATAATCCCCGATGCTGCCATTATACTTAATACAACCAATCCCATTCCCATTGCATATTCCTCTTCTCTAAACATTCCAATGCCAGAAATTAAACACCAGAATCCTAATAGTATTGAAATGGTACCTTGCCCACCAAAAATAGAAAGTACTGCATCCTCAACTGCCCATGTTGGTGTAAAAATGCCAGCCCAAGCTAAAAATTCCATGACCGCTTTAAAGATGAAAAGAAGTCCAAGAATAATCATTAAGAAGTTTAATAATTCATTTGAATCTTTTTTATTACTTTCGCTCATTATTAATTCAACTTTTCATAATTATAAGATAAATTAAATGTTAAGGTTGAATAGATGATGTTATTATATAAATTTAATTCAATAATTTTTGCAAACATTTATAGGCATTCACAAAATTATCAAAAATAAAAATTTGAATTAGGGAATTAATATGAATTTAGATAGATATGAAGGATTAGATTTGGTAAGCTATTGCGGGATATATTGTGGTGCGTGTCCTGGTTTTCATAGGGGTAGATGCAAGGGATGCAGGGCTACGGAAAATAAACAAACACGAAAAGGAAGTTGTGGATATGGTATGCGTAAGTGTTGTGAAGATAAGGGGTTGGATTATTGTGAGCCATGTGATCAATACCCTTGCTCTAAGATTAACAAGCTTATTAATTCTCAGAAAGGGAGGAAGGAATATAATTATCGCCATGATATCCCTAAGAATTTCGATATGATCAGAAAAGAAGGATTAGATGCTTGGCTTGAAAGTCAGATTGAAAAGTGGCGCTGTCATAACTGTGGTGGTCAAGGAGTATTTTATAATTTAATTTGTTGGGATTGTAAGAATCCCTTAGAGGTTAGTTAAAAAAAAAAACATCTTAGAGGTAATAATATCATGAGTGAAATCCCCAGCTTTGATGATTTTAGAGCAGTATTTCTTAATTATACCAGGAAGACCTTTGATGTATTGCCAAAAATACCTAAACCTAGAATCCTTGATATTGGATGTGGTACTGGTGTTGTTACCATAGAATTAGCAAGCCTGACAGATGGTGAGATTTTAGGGATGGATATTGATCAAAAAGCATTGAACAAATTAAACGAGAAAATTAGAGAAAAAGGTCTATCTGACCAGATCACTACTCAGTACGGCTCTTTGCTCAAATCAGGGTTAAAGAGGGAAAGCTTTGACATCATCTGGGCGGAAGGCGTCATCCACATTATTGGCTTTAAAAATGGATTTAAAGCATGTCATGAACTACTCAAGCCTGATGGATTCTTAGTATTAGCAGAAGCTATTGTGGGAATGAATCGTAATTTGGATCTGATAACCAAAAGTGGATTTGACTTATACAATCAGATAGATTGGGAGAAAATGTGTTGGTGGACCAAATTTTATGAGCCATTGGAGAAAACACTCAAAAGATTGCGAGATGAAGGAATTCGACCAGATTTATATGCTGAATTGAGGAGCCATGAAGGGGAGATTTCCATGGTTAGGAATAATCTCAACGAATCTGATTGTGCCCACTATATATTAAAAAAAGTAAAAGTATAGAAAATAAAGAGGTTAGGATTAATGGATGAAAAAAGATCAATGTTTCATTGGTGTTGGATTGAAGAAGGTACTATCCTTAATTTCTATAAAAAAGTAAAAAAATAATAATTTATTTTCTCACAGTAAAAATTCCGAAACCTGCGATGTTCTCATATATTATATCCTTGAATTTATTTTCTTTGAGTAATTTCTCCCAGTAATCTTTATGCTTAAAAACAAAGCAACACAAGCCACTAAATGCTATTAATTGCCATGATGTTCGGTTCCATTCACTCAAGTAAAGATATCCACCAGGTTTTAAAACTCGATAAAGCTCTTGCATTGCTTTATCTTGACCGTTTGGGTTATGCACTTCATGAAGTACTGAAGAAACATTAACAATATCGAATCTATTTTTTTCAAAAGGGATGTCTGTAGCAGAACCATATTGAAAAGTAGTTTTATCTTCGATTTTTTCAATTCTAGCATTATTTTGTACAGTATCTAAAGCATTACCCGAAATTGCTAATTTTGAATAAATATCAACACCATATAAATGTCCTCCATTCTTTAATTCTTTAGCAATCCTAATTGCTGTTCTTCCAGTTCCACATCCTACATCTAAAATCTGCGGATTATCAATTTCATCTAATGCTTTCATTCTAACAACTAAATTTATTTTTGGCATTTTTCGCAATAACAATAGATTCATCATAATCATTCCAATACCTGGCCATAAAAATACTAATACAACAGCTAATCCTGAAATTATTAGAATTATTTGCGTTATTCCATCTATTAAAATTCCGTAAATAAAAGCAGATAACCCGATTAAACCTATAATATTGAATCCAATAATTAGATTCTTCACATACCATCCATATTTTGGTTTTTCTTCCATCTTGGTTTACACCTAGATTTTAATAAAATTATATTGTTTATCCTTCTTTTCAGATAATTTGAAGAGTCCTTTAGAAGTTATGAAATCTATAATCTCATCTTCATTCATATGATGATCATCAAAGGAGAGTGTTGAATTTGGTTTTAAAACTCTATGAAATTCATTTAATATATCATTTTTATTAGATATATCATGAAGCACATCAAAGCAAATTAACACATCAATGCTCTCATCATCTAATCCAGTTTTGCAATCTGTTTGAATTGTTTCAATATTAGTATAACCCATTTTTTCTGCTTTTTTTCTAACCTTTTTCAATGCTAATGGATGAATATCTGCAGCAATAATTTTCCCATTTGGCCCTATATTCTTAACAGCTGCTATTGAATAACTTCCTGATCCACTCCCATAATCTAAAACTATATCTCCTTGTTTAATGTTGGCTCTACTTATTTTTTCTATAGGAGGATGAAACTTATCACGAATTTTAAAAAAAAATAACATAAATCTAAAATCGATATTTGATTGTTTTTTATTCTTCTTCATTTAAATCAACTCTATTGTTTTCTTGAATATCCTCGAAACCTCCTAAGAATGCTTGAAATAGCTTTAAAGCAAAATTTTTCAATCTTGTTGCTTTCATAAAGGCAATTCCTTTTTTAATATCTCCAAATACCAGGATTAAATCTCCAGAGTTTATTTTGAAGGTTTCTCGAGCTTCTTGTGGAATAACAATTTGTCCTCGCTCGCCAACTTTAGCAGTACCAAAATAATATTCATGTTTTTCTAGCTTTTTTACATCGATATCCAAACTTTTAGCTAAACCTAATCCCTTATTTAATTCTCCAGCAATATATACATCATCTTTAGCTTTAATTCCAAAGATTTCTCTAGCTTTAAGAGGAATAACAATTTGACCTCTTTCACCAACCTTTACTGAGCCAAAAAAAAATTTGCCTTTTTTACCAGGAAATTCAGTTATTTTAATCACCTTTTAAAGATCATATTAATATGATCATATTAATATGATCATATGAATCATACTATTTAAATATATTATATTCTTTATAGGCTTCGGGAGGAATTTTAACTTTACCTTCATTTCCTACTTTAGACCAACTAAATACATACTTTCCTCCCTTTACTAAATGTGGCATAATTTTTTCCTTAAAACAATTTATCTCTCTTTTTTTATCTTGTTGTAGAAATCTAAAATTATATGCTGTCTTTCTTTTGCTATCTTTCGACTGATATCTAAAAATAGTAAATCCTTTAATTTCATGATTTTATTTTCTAGATGTTTAATGACCTGATCAATTCCTCCTTGATTTTTTACTGTAAATCCTATAGTTCTATATAAACCAATAGCTCCAAGGGCATCTAATTTATCTGCATCAGATAAAATTTTAGCTTCGAGAGTTTTTGGGGATATATTATTGGAGAAAGAATGTGCTTTTATAGAATGTATAATATTGTCATAAACTTCATGAGAAAGTCTAAAATCATTAGATTTTAAGAATTCTGAAGCCATCTCAGCAGATATTTCAGCATGATTCTTATTTGAATATACCTTATTCTTATTAATCCTGCCAATATCGTGAAGTAATGCTGC
>Ga0209977_10001071_pt1 | contig 11696 bp, 2 predicted proteins | sample SumtaG_2_FD_183113 | JGI IMG/M metagenome (GOLD analysis project Ga0209977, IMG submission 183113) | Deep subsurface microbial communities from Indian Ocean to uncover new lineages of life (NeLLi) - Sumatra_00607 metaG (SPAdes) (version 2) | ecosystem: Environmental > Aquatic > Marine > Oceanic... | reverse complement strand
CCTGGTTCTTCATTTGGCATAATTTATTTAACGTAAAAATTTTCTATTTTGCTCTTATAATAAACTCATATATTATTTAGTTTTGCAAAAAAGAATCTTTAAATACTTGTATGTAAATTCGATAAATGAATAAATAAATCCGAAATATGTTTACATTCTTTATTCCGGAAGATAAATTCTGTTCAGTTTAGAAATACATGGATCCAAATTCAATGCTAAATAAAACATTTGCTGAGATATAACAGAAGAAAAGAATAAGATTTCTCATAGAGGCCAAGCTTTAAAGATATTTATAGACTTTCTAAAAAAGATCGAAAAATAATTTAATTTAGTAATTTAAAAAGTCTGACGGAAAATATCCATTATGGACTTTTTATAGAAAAATTTAACCAAAATCACATAAGTTCCTAGAAATGCAAAAGAGATTGATAAAATAAATACACGAAGCAAAGTATCCATCGGAAGAGTGAAGATTGTAGGCATTTCCGTCATCAACCCCATAGTAGTTTGGAGTAAGTAACCCGTGTAGGTTCCTATAATTGTTCCCATAATACCTGAAGCTAATAAAATAATCATACTTTCTATTAAAAACATATTTCTGACATTCCGAGTTTTCATGCCCATAGATCGAAGTATCCCAATTTCAAATTTCCTCTCTAATATAACAGCATACATGCTACTAACCAGTCCAAAGATGCTGATCATTATTGTAAACATTAGAATTAATTCCATTAGGAATCCTTGTCTTTCTGTCATTGCCTCCATGAAATTAATTTTAGAAATCGCGTCATCAATTATTATATCCTTTTCTTGATACATGTTGCGAATATCATCTTTAGTTTCTTTGATATTTTCTTCAGATTTTTCTATTAAATTTATAAACACTTTATCTACAATCATATTGCTTTCTCCCTGGTTATCAATTTTCATCAAACGCATGTAGTTGTCTAATGAAACCATTACACCTCCTCCATATGCAGACATCTCATTAGTTCTGAAATTAAAAAATCCAGGAATCCCACCTGAAATTCCTACAACTCTAAATAATGTGACATTACCAGGATCATTTTCTATTTGGGGATCAAAGAAGGTTATTCGCACATATTCACCTACTTCTCTAATACCGATTAAACTTGCAATAGATTTTGCTATTATGCATGTATCATTATGAGTAAATAATTCATTAAAGGAATATTCAGTATTACTACCATCACTTTTCCAAATTAATAAACTTTTATCAATTAAATCAACGAATTCCTCATTGATTCCTATAAATCCAGCATCTACTGCATCAAAATCCATCATATCTCCCACAGTGGTTTGAAATTTAGTTTCTTCTTGAGCTGAATAGAACTGAAACATGTTCATCATCATTGCTTCTGATGAGTCACCTGAAAAACCAACCTGCCCCTCACTAACCTCAAACATTGCTGCTAAAGTGGCTTGAAAATCGAAAGTATTATGAAGTGAAATTCCTAATTTGTCTACTCCTGCTAAACTCTTTAATTCTTCAACCACTTCAAGAGTTAGAGCATCTTCAGGACTATATAATTCTTGATTCATTAATACTAAATCTGATCCATATTGAAATTTTAAATTTAATGCTGTATTATCTGATTGCATTTCAGTAGCACTTGTGATGAAAAATATAAATGAAAAACTAATAGCAAACATAACAACAGTACTGGTATTACGCCTTCTATATCGTTTTAATGAAATTCCAATTATATTACTATATTTTCTAATGCCTGGAGATATTACTCCTAAAAAGATTTTCTGAATTATTGGAATAATTCCCACTGAAGCAAAAACCAACCCGATTACAATAGCAGCAAGTAAACCAATAAATAATGCTGAAGTCAGCATGAAATCACCGGTGACAAAAATATTTGGCATTAAGATAAAAACAATCATTCCAATTGTAGCAACCGCAATCCCCGTAAGAAAACTTTTTACATTCATACTCCCTTCTTTTTTAACTTCCCACCCTTCTTCTTTAGTTTGAAAAGGAGTTATTGATTTTATAATGTCAATCTTCGCTGTTTTAAGAGCAGGCAATAAAGATACGGCTAAGGACACTAGAGTCCCTATTGTAAATGTTAATATTAGCGTATCGGGGTGAATGACCCATTCTACTTCTGCATAGTCAAATTGAAATTCATACATGGGGAATATTGCACGAGATATAGGTCTCATTAAGGTTACACCTAATATAATTCCTAAAATTGAACCAATAAGACCCAACATTAAACCTTCAAAAAGAACCATTTTTATAGGATATATTTTTTTTCCCCCAACAACTCTTGTAATACCAAATTCTCTCTGACGCTCTTCCGCTGAAGTAGATAAGATACTATTTATTAATATACCAGTTATAAGTGTGGAAAGAATTATAATAAACCAAAATATTATTGTAGTCATCATTAACATGAATTGACCACCTTCAAGTTCCTCTAATTTCGGGAGATTTACAGAAAATTCGTTAAGATCTAATCTTTCTTGTATCCTTGTCCCTATTACTCGTAGTCTTCTTGTTGTTCTATCTAAATCACTTGCATCATAAACAGATTTTGGATTATTAATAGTCCCAACTATAAAATTTATTTGACCTTCTCGCTGTAAGAACGTTTGAGCTTGCTTTAAATTAACAATTATTAAGGATGCTTCAAATTGCATGAACCTAAGATCTTGAATACAAATTTCAGCTACAGTTAGATTTAATTCATAAGTTTGATATTCCACATGTACAATATCACCCCTACTAACGTTAAGAATTTCTGCAACATTCCATAGGATAACACACTCGCCATTATTTGGCTCTCTATCATAAATCTCATTTGTTTCTTTCCCTTCCTCATCTACAATAATCAAATCCCCCAGATTTCCATTTGTAGCTTCTTTTATAAAATCAATACCATATAATTGTAGAGAACCACTCGTGTTTATTTTATTTGATGTCGTCGTTACTAACATTGAAATACGTGGAAATAACTCCTCAACGCCTTCGATATCCTTTAGTTTATCATCAATAATATTTTCATCATAGAATGGATCAAATGTTAAATCTGTCTGGAGGGATCGAGTAATCATTATATCACTCTTACCGGTTGTGGAGGTAACATATAATAGGTAATTATAATTTACTGTATCATTTAACATTCCAATAACTGTTAATAGAAATAATGAAATTGCGATTCCAGATATCCCAAATATCGCTTTTGCTTTGTCTCGCTTGAGATCAAGCCAAGAATGTTTGAAAAATTGAAGATTTATCCTTTTTTTTAGCTTATATAAAAACCCTCTCAATTCCATATTCTATATACATCACTTTTTAATTATTCTTTATATATCTAAAATACTAAATTCCTTTTTCTTACTCTTAAATTTTCTCAGAATTTTTCCTTCCTTAGCTAGAATTTCTTGAATATCTTCTGTTTCGCGTCTAATTAATCTCACTCCTTCACATGATTTACTTTTACAATAGTAATTTTCTCTTGGTTCATCGAAAAATTGAAATTTCCCACAATTTGTACAATTATATGCAGCATAAATTTGATCATACTCACATTCAGGGCATATTATATCGAATTTCGTAGATAAAAACCATGATCTACATGATTTGCAATATAAAGTTAAAGGTCGACTCAATTCTTCCTGGTCTACAATTAATTCTATACGTTTAATTACTTGAATTTTATCAATATCTTTAAGTCGTACTTTTTCAGCACGTGTGTTTTTTATATTTTCAATCCATATTTTACCTTTTTTTTCTGAAAGAATAAACAAAATCCCCCCTACTGCAATTGCGACAATAAATATTATGACATATGGGCCCCACATTTGCCACCATCTCATATTATTAACAGTCACGATAATGAACACCTCTGCTTTATTTCCTTCTTTATCATATGCAATTACTTTTAATTCATACGTCCCATCATTAAATTGAATAGTATCCCAATTAAAATCTAAAATACTTGTAGTACTATTAAAATTGAGCTTACTCATGTCAACACTTTTATTGTTAAGAAGTATGTAAATTCTTGACTCATCTAACTCTATATTATCACTAATATATGCTTTAACGTTTATTAACGATTTGACGGTTATATCAGGTTCAGGACTAAGTATTTGAATTTCGGGAGCTATAAAATCCGCCGATTTATCATAGCCAATATATATATTCGACAATAACCATCCATATCCTACTCCTGCAGCATTATCATTTGAATATAATGTGAACTTTATCATTATGTCTTCATTGGAATATCGAGAAATATCAAATTTTTTACTTCCAGAAAGATCCTCATCCTCATATATAAATTCCCTTAAAATGATCCATGTTTCACCAAAATCTTTAGATATTGATACGATACATTTATCTAACTGATCTTCAGCAACATAAAATTCATCTTGTAATCTAATTTCATAATCAAATTCAAGATAAACATTATATTCATCTTCTAAATGTAAAGGGTGAGTAATTAATCTAGCATCCCAATTTGATCCATAACCATAACTCTGCCCCCTCCCTCCATAAAGAAGAGGTGATTCATATCGAATTATTGGATGCCAAGTATTATCTCCCCCAAACCATGCAGTCACTTCTTTTTGTGCAGGTGTTCCTGTTATATAATAATCTAAAAGGCTTGAATTTGAAAAATAATACCCAATGAATTTATTATCTTTATAGACATTAAATTCTAAAGGATTTGGATTTATAAATTCAAAAAGAGTGTTATTTCTATTATACCATTGAGTTGTAATAATAAACTTTCCATCTGAAACATGGAATCTGAATGATTTATTGGAGACTTCTTCTAAAATTAAAGATCTGCTAAAATATATACCCATATCTTCTACATCATTCGAACTAGAACTCCAATCACCATAGAGATTATATAAAGTAAAATTATTATCATCCAATTCTAGATATACAAAACTAGGATAATTATTATCTAAATCAAAAAATTCGCATGAAAAGGAATATTTCTGATATTTTGAACCCTCTTTTGATGAAATGTCGTTATTTAAGTTAAATATAATTGTCGGAGTGTTTTCATTAGTATAATTTTCAATAGCAAAATAATCTAAAATAAAACCTTTATAATTTATTGCATCAGAATTATTATCGAGAGATGTTAAAAATCTAAATTGTATAAAATTTCCAATATATTGAGTAAAATTTATCTCTTCCATGAACCACTCCTGTTCGATATTAGAATAAGATCGCAATGTTATCCATCCAGTCCAATTTAGATTAATTTGTAAATAAAGGGTGTCTCCGGCATTAAAACTTACTCTAAATCCAAATTTTACAAAGGGATGTGTGGTATTTTCATTAAGGTTTGTCAAATTAAATAAAGGACTAATTAATGTAACATTTGGAAATGCATCTTCTGTACCACCAATGGGTTGATACGTATAATTCTTTGGATAATTATGATATGCACCAAAATATAAAGATTTCCATGAATTCTGATAAATCCTTGATCTATCATCATTAATATTATTTTGCTGTAACATTCCCCACCCAGTTCCCGAATATGTCCAATTTCCGATTCCATCATTAAAATCATAACGATTTGGGAATTGTATACTATCAGTTGGAAATACGATTGTAATATTAAGATGCCCTACCTCTGGATACCAAGCTTTATATTTTCCATCGCTAGCAAAAAATCTATAGTTGTATATACCGGGATTTGGAAATTGAATGTAGTCACTGATAAATAATGCACCATCTGTGTAATTATTATCTGTTGAATTGGATTGAGTTAAGGTGTAGTTGTTAGATGTTCCTAAAATTGAAACATAGACTTCTTGTGGGGGCACATTCGAAGTATCATTATCAAAATATTCAATATAAAACCTATAATTATCAATACTATAATTTTTCTTTGGCTCATTACCCATAAATTCTTGAAAACTCATGATTGTTGTATTTTTTGAACCACCTATATAATTATTTACTTCAGGGACTTCTAATTTTGGTTTAAAAGAATTCTTAACAGTTGAAATATTCAAAATAAAATCACTTTTTCCGTCGATTGCTTTTACAGTGATCACACAATTAGTTTCATTGATCTTTGGAGTAAAGTAGAAATAACTAAAGTTACCGTACCATTTTCTTGAGGATTCTAGAAGAATAGGTTCACCATGGTTATTTGATTTATTAGAAAATAAATACATATCAAAATCAGCATCTGAATCTATTGTTGTCAAGCTAAAATTATATTGAACATTCTCAATTAATTCAATTTGACGTGCAAATGCATGCGTTCCAAGAGGATTATCTGAAGAACTCGTTAAATTTCCATTGATAGATTTACCAATGCTCATATTTTTAGTTAAAGCATCAATCGCAGTTTGAATATTTAATCTCCCGTAACCTTCATGAATATCCTTTAAACCCCTCGTTAATGGGGCTACAGATAAGGAAGGTGAAAGATCACTCTCATCAAAACTAGTAATTGGATCATCTTCTCTTTCAAGATTAGTCTCTGAAGCAGTCATCAATAAATAAGCCTTGATGTACTTCACCCATTTTGATAGGTTTAAATTGCTCCATTGATTCCAATCATTCCATTTTGCTTCGATTAATATATTTATAGCAGCTGAAACTATAGCTGTAGCAATTGATGTACCATATGCGGCTGTAACTTTATCGAATTCGTCATAAGCACCTATAACTGAACGATGACCTGGTAGTTTGCTCCCACCAGGCGCAACGATGTCTGGTTTGGTAGTATTATCGATTTCTTTACCCATACTGCTATAGGAAGTAACTTGATCCTTATCATTTATTGCACCGACAATAATTGCATTTTTATTTTGAGCTAATCTATTCAATGAATCTGAAACTTCTACACCTTTATTTCCTGCAGCAATAACTACTAGTGTACCATTTTTTATTACCTCATTTATCACAGTATCTACTGCCGATATATCTTCTCCGAATGTACCAACACTTAAGCAAACACTAACTATATGGTGCTTACTTTTATTTTGTATTACACTTCCTAATGCAGAAATCAAATCAGAAGAATAACCTATTCCGGAATGATTTAAAATCTTATATGCGACTATTTTAGTAGCATTTGTAATACCTGTAAAATGAGTCCTATCACTAATATATACTTCGGGGAAAAAAGAGATTGTACTATTAAATGAAAATATAGGATTACTTTGAAAATCTCTTTTATATTTTAGATATAAATCATAAATACCTAATTTAATTTGAGGTTCATTATGATCTATGATGTAATATTCATTAGGATTTTTATTATAAGTAAAATTCACTAAAGTATTATTATAATATAATTCAAACCATAATTTTAGTATTCCGTCAGTTTTATTATTCCAAGTAGAATTAATCATAATGCTTGAATCTTCTTTAGAAGCGTTAAAAGAAAACAGTTTTAGAGTGAAATTTTGCATGGCAGATCCCCCCCCAAATAACTCTATATGTGAATAATTGCCACGGATCTTAGCAATTGAGGGATTAATCGAATTATATGGATCTGTACCTGTTCCTGAAATAATTGAACTAATTAAAGTTCCATGACCATTATCATCGGATATTGTCTGGGTATCTACAAAATTTTCCCAGCCATTAATAATATCTCCAGTTAAAAAATTGTGATTTTGGTTAACTCCCGTATCCAATACAGCTACAGAAGAATTAATATCACCTTTTAACCCATTCAAATACCATGTAGAATTTACTGCTCCAGATTGAATAGATGCATAATTCATTTGAGCTTCTAAAATCTCGTCATTTTCAATTTTAGCATCTCGAAAATTATTTTGAAAGGAGGTTCTATTTATTTCGAGAGGCATAACACCAGCAAATCCAGAAAATGCACTAAATGAATTATTCCATTCTTTTTTAATAGTTCCTCCATAATATTCAAACCGAAAAGTCACTGTATTATTATAAGAGGATTTCTTGAAATAGACAATAATATTTTGATTGTATTCACTTGAGATTTCAGGATTAAATTCAAATTGATCTTTATTTTCTATTTCATTTGAGAAATTATATAATTTCAAACCGTTAAGGAATAAGTTTGTAAATGAAAAGATCAGAACCAATATAATAAGAATGGAATATAATTTCTTTTTAATCACTTTAAATCCCCTCTATTCTTTACTGTTCACTAATTTATCTGTTTGTTTATCTTTATTAAATTCAAAATTATTATCTTCGTATTTGTTCGAGAGTATGCTTAATCTTTCTCTTAAAGTGTGTTCGACTTTAAAAATTGTTTCTCTTGAGTTAAGTTCAAAAATATGCATTTCAGATCTTTCGAATTCACTTTTTTTCTTTTTATACTTTCTGATTTGCCAAATATATACGACCGAAACTACAAATACAATTAAAATTGGAAAAAATACATAATAAAATTGCCTAATCTTTGGTGTAATAATTTTTATCAAAATAATATTTGATGATTCTTCATTTTCTAGCAAATAATAAAATTTAATACTAGCAGGTTTTAGACTTACTAGAGCTTGCCTTTTCGCTTTAATTGTGTAATTAAAATTAACTTTTTCATTAGGCTCTAACAAATCAATTAAATTAACTAATTTTCCCTCTAATAAAGAAAAATCTGACTGGGAATAACTTATCATATCATTAACTTTTATATCCTCTATTGTTATTGTTCCTGTATTTTCTACTTCGATATTTACAGTAATCACATCTCCATTTTCAATTTGATCTCTATTCACAGATTTAATTATCGAAAAGTTAATTTCGCCTAATATTTTGAATAGGGAATTAGAAATTTGTATAGTTTTACCTTCCGAACCTTCAATATAATTTATTGAAGGATAGAAATATCCTTTCCATCCAATTTTTTTCAAAGTTATATGAAAGGAAATTCTTTCATTATATACAATATCTTCAAAATATAGTGAGTGATTGTCAATTCTCCTTAAATCATAATACTGATCATGCATTAAAACGTTAATATCTGGGATTTTAAATTTATTGGGGCTTGTATTTTTTAAGTTTACCGTCAAATTAAAAACATCACCAATAGCAGGTATGTTATTAACTGGATTTGTATCACTATTATTATAGTAAATTTCAATTGTTCTAACAAATGGGGAAAAATCTTCATAATCCACTGCGGCAGATATATAAACCTCATTTGTTAAACTCATTACTTTAGAAGAATTACCTCCTTGAACATTTTCTGGATTATAATAAATTATTGAGATTTCGCCTATTGAAATTGAGTTTGGTACATAAAATGTAAAGTTCAATGTTCTTTCTTCTGAAGGAGCTAGTTTCTCTATATAATATGATAAGTTACTATTTTGAAGAGTAAAATGATTGGTTTTATCAATAATTCCTGGTATTGATAAGGAAATGCTCAAATTTTTGGCAATATTAGAACCAATGTTCTTAAAATTAATATTATATGCATTCAATTCTCCAGGTTTAGAATTATAATCAGTTAAATATGAATATGCTACAATTGATGCTGCATTAAAAGTATTTAAGGGAATAGAGTTAGATCGCCTTTCAAATTGAACATGACCCGTTGAAGAGCCATATATAACTCTAGAACCTGAATCCTCATTAAAGTTAAGATCTCTTGTGGAAAATTCAATGTCCAAATCATTAATAGAAATATTAAACTGTTCTGAATCTATACACATGATTCTAAATAGAACTGTATAGTTATTATTATCTAGTGGATAAAAAAGCCAAACTAAACTCTCGTTGTTATTAACTACTGAGAAGGTCCAAGTATTATTTATAATTGAATCTAGATATGGACTCATATCTTTAAATTCTTCATCATTAAAATCAAAAATTTCAAAATTTAAAGACTCTAAACTATCAGGAGTGGTTATATTTACTATGATAGAAACTCTTTCTAATGTGTTATTGGCGAAATCAATATTAGTGTCATTTTTAAAAATAAATTCAAGCTCTATTTTTTGTTCTAAAAATTTTTCAATCGATCCGATTGTCCAACTCTCATTGTCTGTCGATAATGCCATTTCTGGAGTTGTTTGATCCAACACCACTCCTGAAATAATTTCAGGAGTAGTAGGTATAGATTCAATGGTAAAATTATTTAAATAAAATGGTGAAAATGAATCTAAATTGGCAATAGAATAGTTATCAATTTGATATGATATTATTTCTCCGGGATCTAATCTCCAATTATCATCATTCCAAATACTCTTATCATTTGTAAATAACTCTTTTAAGGTATCAACATCAAAAAATGGGAAATAAAATGGATTTTCATCGTATACGATTCCAATTATATAATCAGCATCTTCATTATAGGGCCATATATTAGAGGTATTATAATAATTTGGATAAAATGTATCATATACTCCTGATCCAAATGAATCAAAATAGAAAATTCGAGGATCTTCATCAAAATTAAAAAAACCTTCTAATGATTCATATTGGTGTGGATATTTAATATTAATTAATTTCCACATATCATTTTTAACATTCTCCCATTGACCTGGACTTACTATTTGAAAAAAATAATCAAGTTCTAGAGGGATATGAGTAGGAACTCCCCATGCAGTAATATTACCTACATTTTCTGCTGAGATATAGTATGAAAAATTACGATATGCTCCGTAGGAAGCATTTCCTCCTAATAATTCCTTCTTTATCAATAAATTCGGCTCTGAATTAGAAACATTGTAAACAACAGAAAACTCCGCAAAAGGATTAACAAGCCCCGTTGGAATAGAAGAAAAACCTTGAAATCCGAACTGTTGGAGCATATTAATAATATCATTTGGATCATTTGGGTTAACGGGCTTAACAAAAGATCGTTTAATTCCTCCATCATCTACCCAAAATAATTCAAATGAATAGTCCTCAAGAGTTTGAGCATCAAATTCGCTTCCCATAAGATAGAATAGCAATCCTATTTGCTCTATAAGATAATCATAGAATTCGAAACTTAAAGGAGTTGCATCAACAATATCTGTACATAAAATATTGATTTCAATATTACTCATAAAAGCACCAGTTAATGCAATATATATTTTTTCACTAGGTGATAGAGGATCTCCTTCATAACCTAATGATTCCCATAAATTGAATTTATATTGATTCTTTCCAACTTTTTGAATACCTTCGCTTAAACCTTCATATTGAATCGATATACTTGTATAATGTGAATCACTTTTAAGTGTAAATGTACCAAAGATTTCAATAAGCTGTTCTAATTCATTTTCAGATATAGTCGCGTTAAATAAATCTCCATACTCCTCCATGATTGTATCGATCTGATCAAACAAATCCTCCATTTCTAATTCTTGTAAGAATGATAGATCAAGTGATTCTATATTAAAGTTTATCTGATCTGTTGATATATTGAAATCACCATCAAAGAAATCTAATGAATTCAGTAGCATGAAGGTTGAAGAAACATGATAATTTTCTAAATATTCTTTGCTTATTAAACGATTTACATCTAATGCCTTCCAATACCCATCCATTGGAAAATTACTTGTGAGTTCATGAAAAAAGCAATCCCAATTTGGATAATATCCAACAAAAGGGAAAAAATTCTGTTCTGATACATTTACCATTATTAAATCAATCATAAATTTTCTTCTTATTATCTCAAGTGCTCTTTCTGCTTTTAATCTAGCATCTTCAACATCAACCTCTTTATCATAGTAAAGAAATCCAA
>Ga0209977_10001069_pt1 | contig 11712 bp, 10 predicted proteins | sample SumtaG_2_FD_183113 | JGI IMG/M metagenome (GOLD analysis project Ga0209977, IMG submission 183113) | Deep subsurface microbial communities from Indian Ocean to uncover new lineages of life (NeLLi) - Sumatra_00607 metaG (SPAdes) (version 2) | ecosystem: Environmental > Aquatic > Marine > Oceanic... | reverse complement strand
ATTTTTTATTCCCAATTTCAATAAATACGTTATAAAACAAGATTCCATCATGAAGAAAATTATTAATTTCTTTATTTTTCTCAACCTCGTAGGCTAAATCAAATCCAGTACCACCATCTTCTATAATTCTTAAAATCTTTCTTAAAAATTGAAGCCTTTGGGATAGATCCTTCTTGTTATTTCCTTTAGATTTCATCTCATTATTAATTATAAGTTTTTCTTCTATAAAAATATCATAATCTGATTTTTCTTTATATTCTTTTTCTTTTTTAATTCGCCGATGTAATTTTTTTAATTCAGTTCCAATCTTCATCCTTTCGAAATATTCGATTTTCTAGTCTCATATATTCAAACTTGCTTATAAAACTAAGTTTCACCATTATTTGATTAAAAATTATGATTTATTATCTATTGTTAATTATTCTATCAATATAACTAAAATTTAGTGAAATTAGCATGAAAAAAATTAATAGATATCCTTATTTGTTGCCAAGACCGATTATTGTGGGATTGAATCTGGTCAAGATATCGATAAATAATTATTAATAGAAGTAATAGTAAATCGGAATTGCATTTGATCTCTAAAATATACGAATCTATCGCATAACTCTTTTATTATATTAAAATGTGGTTTAGAAGTAATTAAAACCGAATTTCCTGCATCTAACAACTTCTCTAATATTAATAAACATTCATCCTTAAATTCCGGAATTTCTAAACTATTTACGCTTTGATTTAAGGTCTAATTCGCTAGATTCAAGCGAAGATTTATATACTCTAAATAAATCCTCACTATTTCCATACCTTTTCTTAAAACGAGCTAATTTGAGAACATTAAATTTGTGTCTCAGATATGCAATTAAAATAGAAATAATAATAATAATCGTCAAATAAAGTGAAATGATCATCGGGAACAACACTTTAAGATATTGGTTTCTGGCTTTAATAAAATCATAATACGGACAAGGACATCCATCACACATTAGGCAAGGGAGCCCTTGAGGCGGCTCAGTAATAAGATAATAAACAGCTTCTAAAATACTTATAAATATAAATACACAAATTAGAATTCGGAGACCAAATAATATTCTCCAAGTTATTATCAGAAATCTAATCCTGTTTTTTTCTTTCAAATAAGTTTTCTCTTTTTTATCCTATTTTACCAATCTATAAATAGAGAAACCAAACATATATAATTATCTTTAAACAATTACCTTGAAAGAAATAATCTTGAGGAATTGGATTACCAAAAAAGTAGGCTTTACGACCATAAAATTTAATTTAAAATTTTTTATTGTGTTGTGTATTCATTTTATTCATTTTTTTCATTACACACTATTAAAAAACATTATAGAATAATGTTAAACTGCTTCTTCTCACAATTCCTATTATTTTTGTGATCTGAAATACACACTTTTGATCCACAACATTTAAATACTAGTGTGTATATTTTTTAATTAGAGAAAAAAAATACACACTCAAAAAAAAAATAAAAAAAAAACGGTGGAAAAAAAAAATGAAGAAAAAAAGTTTGGATGGTAGGGATTTAATAATCATTAAGAGTGCTCTTAATGGAACTTTAAGAATTTTCTAAATATTTTATTTTTTTTATTTTTTTATCACGATCATTAAAATAATAAAATAATTACTCACAAAAAAGTTGGAAGATTGGAGGTTAATAAAAAATGGAGAAATTAGAAAGAATTGAAAGAGGAAATAAATATTATAAAAAAATGAAAACCAAATTGTATACCGATACTAAGTATATTATTTTGATTTTGTAGTTTAATAGGAGGTAAAACAAAATGAAAATTTCTGGTTCAGGAAAGCTATCAGGGGGTAAAATTGAGGATGAATTACATATTTCGGGTTTGGTTAGAATCGTGGGAGATTTTGAATGTAATGCTTTTAGTTCATCAGGCTCAACGAGAGTGGGTGGTAATCTAAATGTTCATGGAGATGCAAGAAATTCTGGATTCTTTAGACTAACTGGGTTCCTAAATATAGAAGGAGATGCTATATTTTCTGGTTCTACGTCAGTAGGGGGGGAAATTTTTGTTAAAAAGGATTTAATAAATTCCGGATCGCTGAGGGCGGGAAATAAAATCGAAGTGCATCAGGATATTAACTTTTCAGGGTCATCAAGAGTCCAGGGAAACATTATCTCACGAAAAGATATCGTAATTTCAGGCTCATCTACGGTTCAAGGTAGTATCACTGGAAATGATATATCTATTGGTCGAGAACGTTTATCTAGTAAAAGTATATATAAGCATCCAAACAAAGTGTATGGTAATATTATTGCCAGGCAAGATGTCAATCTTATCGGAACATTTGTTGAAGGGGATGTGAGGGGATACGATGTAAATATTGGCCGTGGTACAGAGGTTTTAGGAATAGTGTATTACATAAATGATATTCAAGTTCACGAAAAAGCTATTCTAGCTCATAAAGCTGTAAAGGTAAAAATAGAAAATTTAGAAAAGAATAAAGAAAAATCTAAAAATTACCAATAAAAAAAGGAAAAGAGGTAAGAATCAAATGTCAAATGAAGAAGAAAGAGATAATAGGATTCAAAAAGAAGAGAAAGAAATGGATATGGATAGGGTAAAATTAGAGTTGAATACAATCCGGGATGATCTCATGTATGAATTAGACGATCTTCATGATGAATTAAAGGATGTGATTGAAGATTTAGAAGATGAGGCCGAGGATATAAAAGATGATTTGAAGGATGAGTTGGAAGAACTTATTGAAGAACGAGAATCTTTACTTGAAGAAGTTGGAGATATAAGGGGAGAATTAGAGCAATATGGAGAAGATGCAAGGGATCATATTGAATATGCTAAGGAAAAACTTGAAAAATTAAAACAGAAGATAGAAAGACATGAAGCTAAGTTTGCTGAAAAAGTTTTAAAGAAGATAGAAAAAGCAAAAAAGAAAGCTACGAGGATAAACATCTCTGTTGATCCTGAGATGAGTGAAGAATGGAGAGATTGGGCAGAGGGTTTAGGTGCTTCAGTTTCAGAGTTGGTTCGAAAATCTATGAAGTTTGTGAAGAACAATGTTGGAGATTTAAAGAAGTTAGAGCAGTGGGGACGTAATATGGAGAAAATGGGAGAGGGTATTGAACAAGCAGTAAAGGACTCTGGGATAGAGGAGTTAGGGGAAAGGCTTGAGAAAGAATTCGGTAAAAAGAAAAGAAAAGGCAAGGCAAAAGTGAATATAGTGGTCGTTGAGGATACCGATAAAGAACGGATAAAAAAGAGAGTGAGTGGTTTGATAAAACTCCACAAGAGTCTGCCTATTGAAAAATTAGCACAAGCATGTTGCAAATCAAAAGAAGATGCTGAAAACCTGGTATATGAAATGGTCGCGGATGGTATTGAAGGCACTCTTGAAGAAGGTGTGTTCAAATTCACGAGTACTTCAGACGAAGTAATATCAAAATTAAAAGAATTAATTGATAAATTGTAAAATTTAATTAAGTGTGGAAATTAGGGGATGTGTAATGGAAGAAACTGCAAATAAGGAAACTTTTAAGAGTTATTTGTTTTTTTGGAGCGGTCAATTATTTTCTTTGCTCGGATCGATGGTGGTGTTTTTTGTACTAATGTTTTGGATTGCGGATGAATTTAGAGATCCCATGTTGCTCGCACTAGCTTCATTTTTATATATACTAATGATGACCATTTGTATGCCTTTTGCCGGTGTTATTGCAGATCGAATTAATCGAAAGACCTTAATTTTAATCGTGGATTCACTACAGGCATATGTTACAATTATCTTGATAATTTTGTTTCAATTTGGTGTAGCTAATATTTGGATTGTTTTTATCTTCATTAGTCTACGTAGTGTATTCCAAGCGTTCCATGTACCTACGGTTAACGCAATTATTCCGACGATGGTTCCTAAAGACAAATTATCACGGATTAATGGTATTAACTTTTTATTTATAGGTGTGGTTCAACTTCTTGCGCCGTTTTTAGGAGCGATATTATTATTATATTTATCAGTGTACATGATTCTCTGGGTAGATGTTATTACTTTCTTCATTGCTTTGATACCACTGTTAATGATAAGCATACCTTCAGTTAAAGATATTCACAAAGCAATGAATCAAAATGAAGATGTTGAAAAACGATCATTTATACAAGATTTCAAGCTAGGTCTAAAAACCTTGAAACTTATACCAGGACTTGTTATCTTGATCATTCTATCGATGCTGCTTAATTTTCTAATAAGACCTTTAGATACACTCATGCCATTATTCATCATTGAAGATCATGGTGGAAGAGTGGGCCATTTAGCTTTTGTACAGATGGTTTTCACGGGTGGAATGATTCTTGGGGCGATAGTGACATCAGTGAAGAAAAAGTGGAATAATAAGATTAGAGTCATCTTTATTAGTATTGTTGTAGCGATGATTGGATATTTGGTGTTCTCGATTGCTCCAATAGGGTCATTTGTTATAATGGGAATAGGTGGTGTTATCTTGGGGTTCAATCTACCAATAATTAATTCTCTCTATCAAACATTTGTACAAACAACAGTACCTGCTGATAAACTTGGACGAGTAACTTCAATTGATCATGCCTTATCTTCAGCAATATCACCTATCGGGGCAATAATTTCAGGGTCGTTAGCATTAGTATTTGGTATTCAAGCTTTACTTATTTACTGTAGTGTGATTGGTATTTTATGGACAATTGGTATCTGGTTTTTTACGGGCATTAGGAAAGTAGATATGGATAGCAAAGGTGCACTCGAAGAAATTAATGAAAAAATTGAAAGTATATCAATCTAATTTTTTATTTTTTTATTCTTTTTTTAATTACAGATTTTATATTTTCCATTTTCCTTCTTCATATATTACTTTTATTATTAGCTCTCCTCTTTTAAATTTTTATCATGTCTTCTGATCCAATTCAACAAGTCTCTGCTTTTCCTTGGAAAATTATAAGAAATTATATTTTTAGCAGTTTTTTTTACCTCAGGATCTTCATCTGAAAGAAGACAACTTTCAAGAATACTGTATGCTCTGTCGCTTTTAAGATTTAATATTTTAAATGCTAGGATGCTAACCTTTCTAATTTCACTATTTTCACTATTTTCAATGAAATAATTTAATAACTCAATAGCTTCGGTTTTAGTCATCGATTTAGAAGTAACATAATCATAAATTTTAGCTACTGTTAACTCATTGCTCATATATTCTAATGCATCTTGATATAATAATTGTCTATTTTCTGGAAGATTTACATCTTGTCCTTTTTTTCTTAAATCAAAAGGACAGTCATGATTTTCAGGTAATCTATGTTTATTACAAAAAACCATACCACAGAATTTACACCGGTATGGAATATCCTTTATTACAATATCACATTGATAGCAAATTGTCAAATTTTTACCTTTTGAATCATAAAAAATGGTCTATATTAATCATATAAATATAGTAAAATCAAGTATAAATAATCAACAAAAAATTTAAGGTTAAAATGAACGATAAAAAAAATACAATAAAGATTTGGCTCATTTTTAGCATGTTATTGATGATATTGCTTAGTTTCTCTGTTTTTTTCTGGGATTTTTTTTCTGGTACTGATACTCAAGGATTTGGTGTTTTGGAACCTTATTATGGCATGGGTATGTTCTATGTATATATGATCTCTTACTTTAGTAGCTTAATTGTTGTCTATGCGATTTTAAAATGTAGAAAATTTGGTATCGGATTTCTTCTATGGACACCTTATGCAATAATAGGATTTTTTGTAGAAGCATATTTTGAGTTAGAAGTTTTAATTAGTATTTGGGGTGTGGTTGGATATTGTGTCTTTGGATTACTAACAGGGCTTTCTGCTGACATTTCATATAAATTATTTAAAGAAAAAACATCTATTAGTGAAAAAATGGTCGCAGGGCTTACAGGAGTTATTATGAGTCTTACTTATTTTGTAACCACGATAATTGCAATTGGTTTCTTTTATAAAGTAGGGTGGGGTGCTGGATCATTTACTGATCCAGGTTCATTCCTTGGAGTAGCTTATTTTTGCTTACCCTGGATGATAATTAATGCTTTTTTCGGAGGATATTGTGCATATGCTATTTACTATTTTTCAAGTCGTGGAAAAGATAATACAACCTAATTAGGAACAATTTAATTATATCAACAGCTACGTATCAGAAATGACTATCATATAAATCAGACTTAAATATGGACAGGAATTCTAGCTTTTACACGAATCATATCCATTTCACGATATGATATTCGTGCAATTTCAGAAGCTTTACCAATTGATATCTCTCCTCGCATATATAACTCTAAAGCGTCTTGAATGATCTCTGAAAGAGATCTTATATATTCCCAATCTATTGGTTTAATTAAATCCTCTTGATTGAACCAATATTGGTTTACATCACAAAAACCATGAATTTCAACCATAGTTTTCACTTTTATTGAAGTCTTTTAAATGATAGTCAAAGAAGTCATAGATTATATTCCAATCTATCGATGATATCATTTTGAATTGGAGTTCCAAGATCGATAAAAGTAGCATTATATCCTCCAACTTTTACTATTAAATCGGGATATTTTTCAGGATGCTGTTGAGCCTCTCTCAGTGTCTCTGTCGAAACCACAGTTGGTTGTACTTGCATCCCACCTGATTCAAAAAATCCTTTTAATAGATAACTGAAATTTACAAGATTTTCTTCACTTGAAAGATTTTGAGGATGTAATCTTATATTTACAGCTACTCCATTTATAGCTAAACTATAATTTAATTTAGCAATTGAATTTAATGTAGCAGTAAGACCTTTTTTTTCCATATTATTTACGGGAGAAAGGCTGTTTGATAATGCTTGCATTGCTTTTCTTCCATCAGCAGAAGCTTTAGTAAAAAGTCCTTCTATAACATGTACTCCCATGGAGTAAGCTCCTGGATTATAACGACCATTTCTTATACATCTATGTTTGACTACCTCAGAACAGAATAAATCCCATAGCTCTTTTGCAAGTTGATCAATATCCTCTTTATCATTTCCCCATTTATTGTATTTATTTATTAATTTCTGTCTAAGTTCTTCTTGTCCCCTGAAATTAGAACCCAAGATTTGAATTAGTTCAGGCATCGTCATTAATTTCTCTTCATAAACTACTTTTTTTATATTATACAATGAATCTACTAAAGTTGCAAAGCCATAAGCGGTAATAGAAGAGAAGTTATAAATTGCTCCTCCTGCTGTATAATCCTTACCTTTTTCTATACAGCCATCAATGATAGCAGAAACAAATGGTTGCGGTAAAAATTTATACGTCTCCTCATCTCCAATTTTAGCAATTTTTACAGATTTTTCAATGTTATAGCGCAATTGATGAATGAAAGCTTTGTACAAATCATCATAAGTTAGAAAGTTGATAGGGTCTCCTGTTTCTAATCCACTTATTTGATTTGTTAAATTGCAATATCCATTATTTAAAGTAAGTTCAAGAACACCAGGTAAATTGATAAATATTCGACCTGTTGCTGCAAATGTATTCCCTTGACTCGTAGGTTCCACACATCCTATTATAGCATAGTTATGAGCATCCTCTCTTGTATATCCTGCTTTTTCCATGGCTGGAATAATTATATCATCATTATAAAAGGCAATTCCTGAAGTAGATTGAAAGACTTTTAATGCTTCTTTTAAGAATTTGTCTGGAGTATTCTTATGAACTCTTATTGAGAGATCAGTAGTTAGTGCTTTAATATTTTTATATGCTTCAAGAAACAAATATGAAATTTCATTTGTAGTATCTTTTCCTTCTTTATCTACACCTGAAATGGTTATTGTTTGTGTATTTAGTCCAAGAGCATTTGAGATAGTAGTATAATCTGTAGGTAATAATGTAACATTCCAAGTTAACTTCAAATTTAATTCTTCAATCAACTCTAACGCAAAATCTCTTGTAATTTTATATTTTTCTTTATCTCTCTTATAATATGGCCATAGAATTTGATCTAGCCTACCTAAAGCAACGACACTTCTTTGGTAGATTATATTTATGATATTTTGAGTAAAGTGAATAAGTTGAATTGCCTCATAGAATGAACTAGCAGTTTCCTTAGTAAATTTCTCCATCGTTGCTCCAATAATTTTAAGTTCTTTCTTTCTTTGCTCATTTTTTTCATTTAAAGCCATTTTATAAGCAAGATCAGAATATCTCCTTGAAAATTGAATAGCGGCATTATAACAAATTTTTACGGCTTCATAGAAATTAAATTTATCTTTATATTCATAGTCGTTAGTTTTCATTTTTGATTGATATGATTCAGCTTCTTTAATAATTCCTGTATACCCTAATTTTAGAAGTTTTTCATATCCAGCGCTTATATGACCTTCATTAGTCCCATTTGCTATAGCAATATTAGGAGCTGCTGAACCAATTCTATCCATTCTTGTAATTAACTTTTCATCATAAATCTTTTGAGAGATAATATCACTATATAAAGCTCTACCTTTCCAAAAAGGAATTATACCTAATAATTCATTAATTTCATTTTCTTCCATAAAAAAAGGTTGTAATTTCCTTTTTTCATATTTTTTAATACTACTACTATTATCTAAAGTTCCATCATATGAATACAAATCAAGGTTAATTTTTTCTCCTAAATTTTTACTTGTTTCATTCCCTATCAGTATTTCATCATCCCTGATGAATATTGTCATGTTTTTTAGAGTATGTGCTACTGCTTTTGCTCTTTTTATAATTTCAGGATCATTAGGATATTTTTTATAAATCTCAGTAAAATATCTCATCCGTTCAATACATAATTCATACTTGCTTGAAAGTAGATTATTTTTTAACTTTAGAGTTCTTCTTGATGAGCTATTAGTTATTGAAATCATATTAGGATCGTAATTTTGAATATAAAACTTAGAGTATAAATTACATCATTAAATATAAAATTAGTTTTTATGGATTTTTAAATTAATTACTCCTATCATTAGATAATATAATTAGATTTCAATAAATTTTAAAGGTCAAAAAAATTGAATTTTGAAACAATTAAGTTTGAATTGAGAGAAGATGGCATTGGAATATTAACATTGAATAGACCAGATAAATTGAATGCCATGAACTTTCAAATGATTGAAGATTTGCATTCAATATTTGATAATTTAATGATTAATCTTGATTGCAGGGTGCTTATATTAAGAGCTGCTGGAAAAGTTTTTTGTGCTGGATTAGATCTAAAAGAATCTGCTATTCTTCAATCCAAAAAAAAGCCAGAAGAGCTCAAAGAGAAATTTTTCTTTATGAGAGCTCCAGATAAAGATTTAATTAAAGCTAAAATATATGCGCAGGGAAGAGCTAGTCATTTAATTGTTAAAATGAGAAAGATCAGTCAACCAATCATTGCTATCGTTCAGGGGGCTGCTACAGGTGCGGGATTTACTTTAGTTTTAGCAGCTGATATAAGAATTGCAGGAAAAGACGCAAAATTAGCAAATTCATTTATTAATATAGGTTTTTCTGGTTCGGATTTAGCAAGTAGTTATCACTTACCACGTCTTATTGGTATGTCGCGAGCTGCTGAAATATTGTATACAGGGCGATTTGTAGATGCTGAAGAAGCTGAGAGAATTGGATTAGTTTTAAAGGTAATTAAAGGTGACGATACTAAATTATTAGAAGCAGCTTTGGAAATTGCTGAAAATTTACTTACCAAAAGTCCACTTGGGCTTAGAATGACAAAAGAAGCGATAAATTTAACACTGGATTCCCCGAGTTTAGATACGATAATGCAAATAGAAAATCGTTCACAAATGTTATGCTCAGCATCAATAGATCTTTTAGAAGGAATTAATGCCTTTTTCGAAAAACGAAAACCAAAATATCCAAAATCGTAAGAAAAACAGTGAAAAATTATGGAATTTGAAACCATTAAATTTGAATTGAGGGAAGATGGTATTGGAATTTTAAGTTTGAATAGACCGGAGAAATTAAATGCGATTTCATTTCAAATGGAAGAAGAACTTCATCAAGTAATGGATGATTTGATGATTAATTTAGAGTGTCGTGTTTTAATTTTAAAAGGAGAGGGAAGAGCATTTTCAGCAGGGACAGATTTACAAGAAGGCTTAATTCTAAACTCTAAAAAAACACCAGAAGGTTATGATAAATTTTACTACTTAAATGTATCTGAACCTATAAAAAGGAAAATCTATCATCAGTGGCGTATAACTCAAATTATTATGAAAATGAGAAAAATTCCACAACCAATTATAGCAGCGGTTCATGGATCAATCGCTGGTGGTGGTTTTGGATTTGCAATGGCGGCAGATATTAGATTTGCTAGTAAAGATGCTAAATTTATAAACGCCTCTATTAATATTGGATTATCTGGGGCAGATATGGGGAGTAGTTACTTTCTTCCACGCCTCATTGGTCTTTCAAGAGCCAATGAAATGCTTTATAGTGGGAGATCTGTAAGCGGAGAGGAAGCTGAGAAAATTGGATTTGTTTTAAAAGTTGTAGAGAAAGAAAATTTAATGAATGAAGCAATAAAATTGGCAGAAGAATTGTTAACTAAAAGCCCATTAGGTTTACGCATGACTAAAGAAGCACTCAATTTATCATTAGATTCACCAAGTTTAAATAATATTTTACAATTTGAAAATAGTTCTATCGTATTAACTTTCTCCTCTAAAGATGTAAACGAAGCAGCAAGTGCTTTCTTTGGAAAAAGAAAACCAAAATATGGATTAAAATAGTTAAATTCACTGTAAATACTATATAATTCTAAAGAAAACTCGAAAATAGAATATAACAAATGGTAACATTACCAAAAGGAACATGGAAAATATATTCTTATAGAATTTTGACAAGAATATAACTAAATTCCTAATAAAGTAAATTATTATACCCATTAATATTATGAAAAGAATATGAGACGTTATTCCCCCTAATATAGGGAAAGGGGGAACAGGGACAAAAATTAAAAATATTAGAAGAGATAAAGGTCGAATAATCATTAAAATCATAGGATGCCTTCCTTTCATTTCTCTTAAATACAAATAATCCATACTTCCAGATCCTAATCCTATAACCAAATATGGTATTGACTCAAATCTAATAAAGGGAATAGTAAAAGTCATGGTCAATTGTGCTATTAAATTATAGAACACAATAAAATAGATTGTTGGTATAATCACTATAGAAAGTGAGTAGAGTGAAGTAAATACATTATTTTTAATCCAACTCTTCCATTCTACTTTCCAGTTGGAATGTAGTTCACTTGGGATAAATAACATTATAATAATTGTAATAATTGGAAAAAAAATGAAATAACCATATAATAATGAACTATTGAAAACTGAAAATAAAATTCCTGATAGTAAAGCAGCACCTAGATAGCTTAATGAACGATAGATTAACATCTTATTATACTTTGCTTTACCCTCAAGTGACTCGTCAATGACAGGTTTAATTGGCAGCTGATCCCAATACGGTATAATCTTATTTTTTAATACTAGCACACTCAATCCCATAAAGAGAAGGATAGCGGAGACAATAATAATTATCTCTGATATATTGTTTTGAGGAAAATTGTAATTGTTTAATATGATTTTATTGATTTCTGTATCTAGATCTAAGATATTAATAGAAGAATTATGAAAAAAATGCTCAAACCATGCAATAGAATACTTTAATGAAGTCTCGTC
>Ga0209977_10001068_pt1 | contig 11722 bp, 20 predicted proteins | sample SumtaG_2_FD_183113 | JGI IMG/M metagenome (GOLD analysis project Ga0209977, IMG submission 183113) | Deep subsurface microbial communities from Indian Ocean to uncover new lineages of life (NeLLi) - Sumatra_00607 metaG (SPAdes) (version 2) | ecosystem: Environmental > Aquatic > Marine > Oceanic... | reverse complement strand
TCAAGTATGGACCTCCTGAATACAGATTCTGAGGCCTTTTTGTTGGGACAGTCTAACCCCCAGGCCCTGCCCTCGCTCACACCGGGGGCGGGGCGTCCTTTGTGCATGACTGGGTGGAAACAACTCTTAAGCCGATGATATCAGTTCCTTAAACAACCGAACTTTCCGGGCTTTCCGGGGTATCCTGACAAAAGTCGGTTCACGGAACCCCACAACGTACGGCACACGCTTCGCCCGGAAGAACCGACACCAGGATCTGAGTATATTATGCTCGTAACTTGGGGGAGCCCCTTTCCGGGCTAATCGGATATCGGGCAAGAAATCAAACAGCTTTTTGCCCCGGAGCTCCTTCATTCGATATGAATCATAAACCCCATTCACACACGCTTGCTCAAGCGTGACGGTGTTTATGCGACACCTTATCGTCGCTGTTCCCATCATTCTTTCTCAATTTGAGGCACACCGAACCCCTCAAGGAATCGCGGCAACTGAAGCAGCTCCTCTGTTACCAGGTCTGGAGGCGTCCGGCCATTAGGCAATCGCAGGTACTCGAAAAACGCCGTGCGAGTCCCTTTGATAACAGCACTCAGGCACTTGGCCTTAATGTCGCGGAACAGGTATGTGGCTGCCTGTCTTTTGGCTGCGGTAGGACTGTCTTCGTATTTCGTCGGTAAGACGGGCCAAATGACCTTGAACTGATCCCCACCGATTTCGAACTCCATCAAATAAGCACTCGCACCTGAAACCGGATCAGAACCAAAGGCGTGGCCCAGGACTTTGCCCCCCAGGTCCTCAATCAGCTCAGTAGCCTTTTCAAGCCACGTCTCCGGAGTCGACTTACCGGTCTTCCAATAATTCACGTCTTCTGCGAACGGGAGACCCATCCCTCACCCTTCCTTCCAGCGCTTCATTTGAATGGATACCTTCGGCTGGTCGCTCGCTCGGTTTCCAGCGTCTTTTTCATCTGCGCATCACCACCATTTGACATTGCCCATTCAGGATCCTCACACTCACACACGGCGTAATGCTTCCCGCATTTTGTACACATCCGACAGGTCAAATGCTTAGAACTTAAAAGGTCAGCGAGCCTTTCCTGTAGGTCGGGGCAATCACAGTTGGTTAGGTGTTGATTACATTCCATACACCACATTAGTTTCTCTCCTTCAACTATGGCGCCAGCATCCATCTTGGTGGTAACTCTATCTTTACGCCTACTTGTCTCCACAGGTGCAGGCAAGTCTTGCAGCAATCCACATACTGGCTTTGCGGGGGATGGAACTGAAACACGGTGGCTTCCTTATCCCAAAATATATTTCTTATATGGCACATCTGTTTCCAGGTCGGAATCTTGTGTTTGGTGGATACAGATACATGCTCCCAGCCGCCGCCGTCACTGGCAAGTACAAATAACCTTTTGCCGGCACATCGTATTTCAAACGCGCCGTTGTTGCCGGCAAGGTCGCCACTGGCAAGATCACCGTGGCGAATCCTATATCTGTTTGGGACGTGGAATGTCATTTCTGTCTTATCAACAGTACGTTCACCCTTACATTCTTCCGGCCCAGCCATCACTCACCCCTCGTCTTTATATCCCCTACAAGAAGGGGAGTCAGTTGGTCAAAGTCAAATATCTCAAGAGTATCCTCATTAGACCCGCATCTTCGACAATACTTTCTGCCAACTTCATTGACTGCTTTAAGATGAGATGATATTCTAAGTTCTTCTCTGCATGTAAAACACAAATAACTTATCATTCGCTCATCCCTCTTTCCACCAGATAACCCTTACTGCAGAGTTCCAGGCCATCCGATAGCTCCTTCTCAACAAACGTTTCTTGGCATCGCACAGCCACATTACCTTGCGCCACAGTCTCATGTGAAAGCAACGATTCCAATTAGGTTTCCTCTGCGCCCACCAGCGAAAGAGCAGGTAGATGTAAAGTTCGGTTAGCATTTACTCTTCCTGGGTCTCCATATAGTTGATCAAGCTTTTCACTCCAAAGCCGTCCACCCCATCCCGTGTCTTCCACCTTCCAGTCCCCGGCCAGAAATCAATCAGGTCATCTGGGCCATCAACTATCAAATGGGCCCCGTTATTGTGACAAGTGAATCGGATTCCTTTCTTTACCAGGAGCTTAGTCGATTTCCTTCTATTAAAGGCTTTCTTTGCTTGGCCCTCCTTTCTCATTTTCCGAAAACTATCAGCCAATTCACTCATTTTATCCTCTGCGCCATTATAATGCAGGCGAGGTCTTCCCTGATTATGGCCATGTTATCCTTGATCGACCAACATATCCCCCCGATAGTCAGCAGTACCAAAACCAGGGCGGTCATCAATGCCAGGAATAGGCACATGAACACCCTGCCTCCCAATTCTCTCTCAAGCCAATCCAGCACTATTCCCCCCTTTTACTCCGCACTTGTTCTTCGTATACCAACAAAAGCGCCTGTGCCAGAACCGTGAGAAAATCGGGGTCTGCCCTGGCAAAGTCAGCGATTAAATTGGTTAAGGCGCCCGCATTACCCATTGCAAGAGCTTGTGCCTCATGTCGTTCCGCAGTCCTATAAGACATAAGCAAAATAAAGGTGTCTACCTTGAACTCCATGGGCCCGCCCGGTGTCACCATTTCACAGTACGCGAGCTTTTCGCCCCCTGCCTGCAGCTGCGTCATAAAACGCAACGTTCCTGTTTTATAACTTTTTCCTTTTTCCGCGCCCGACATTATTGCCTCCTTCACAGTAAGAGCTTATCGTCCAGGCCAAGCTCCTTGATCACATCGTCGACCGAGTGCGCGACGATTGCGATACCGCCCGCCTGCTTCACAGAAAAAAGAAAATCCTCCTGACTTTCTGTCAGCTTACCACCTGGTCGCTTGACTTCTATAGCGGCATAGAAGCCCTCGACATTAATTTTTTTTTGGCAATGTGGGCACTGTACCGACTTCTTGGCAATACCGATGATGTCCGAAACCCCCTTGAGGGATCCAAGGCCTTGCCACTGCTTGTAGTGAAAGATCCGAAGCGCCTTGAGCATGTTACGGATCCCGGTAGTGATTTCCCTTTCCGTCTGCTTGAACTTCTTTGGTTTTTTCATTCTTTTTCTTTCATGTGGGCCCTGACCCTCTCATACTCCTCTGGATCCCTTTCTTTCAGGTTCAGCATCGTAGGTGTCTCCTCGATCGGCTCCTTGGCTATCGCTTCGAGCGTCTTTCGCCACATGCGCCTGAACCTAAAGCTGGCCTTTTTCTTGATCCTCTCAATCCTTTCCCGATCGCTTCAACTTTGCGTGCAGCTCTTTGATCTGCTCTCGAACGCTCCAGGCCTCTTCTTCAAGAATCTTCAGGTACTGCTCTTTCAGAAAGATTATTCGTCTGATTGTTTTAGCGTCTTCCATGCTTTGTCCCCTCATTTAGTTCGCCTGTTCGAGTGCCCCCTCCGTTGATCGGTGTAATGCACGCTCGTTTGCCGGCGGGAAAGCAGCCGGTAATGTCCCCTGGTCATAAAAACGAAAAGGGACTTGTACCGCTGAGGGTCTCTACCCTCGCGTGGCAGTTTCTCTATCCATCTCCCTACGAAATTGCGATTCAAAAAATGGCGGGCTGCTCTTGGGGCCAATTCGGCCCATTTGGCAAATTCCTTACTGGTGAACGTCAGCCTGTTTGGAGAGCAACACCACACTAAGCGATCGTATCGAACGATATTTGGATTCATGGTTCGACAAAAGGGCGAAGCGGATCGGCCCTGGAGTGGTGCTTCATCCTCGCTACGGCTCCGCCGCCTTTCCCCTTTGTTCCGTCTTGAAGCTGCCGCACCCGCTCTCGTGTAATCCCCAAAAGGTCTCCAATAACTTCAAGGGTCACTTCCCCCCGATCAGTGACATCAAGGGTGCACGTCTCGGGCAACGAGATAGCGAGCTCGGCAATTTGGTCGTCAGATTTCTTAAAAAGGTTTTTTCCGGCTTCTCCTCTGCCTTTCTCGTAGACATAATACCAAATCATGTGGTGCCTACAGGTAATCCAGGGACAGGGGCGCAAACCGCCCACACATTCACTTCTCATCTTTGGCCTTTTGTCGAGATTATACATTGCTTACCTCTTAGAAGGTGGGGGGTTAGGATTAAAGCTCTGCCAAGTTTCTTTTGAAGTAGTAATTCGCGCCGAGTGAATCAAGTAGTGCCCTGGCGTCCTCCCTGAATTTCACCCAATCATACCGGCGTTCAATGTCAGGGAAATAGTTGAGCTTGCCGATCTTCCAATGATCTACCAGTGGATAAACGCAGTGGATCAGGGTAAGGGCGGCCCGTGGCTCAATTACGGGCTCAAGGCTAACCCAGGTGGGAAATCCCGCGTCCTTGGCCCTGTGCAGCGACACTACCCTGTCGACCACTGCCGCCGCGTGCGGTTCCCATTCGTTCGCCATCCGGTCTTCAAACGTTATGAGCGTGGTGCCAAACCGGAATTTCTCGTATCCTCGCAGCAGGTCAAAATCCTGAACAGCACGGAGCCCGCCCTTGCTCAATATCGTGAATCTCAGATCGTGCTCCCGCAGGATCTTGATAGCCCGCCGTGTTACCCCGAACTCGGCCTCTGCCGGTTGATAAGGGTCGCTCGTAAAGCTCAATAGAATTTCTCTCTCGTCTCCAGCCAGCTTTTCGGCGTCCCGTTCCAACTGCACCAATATGTTCTTGCGGGGCTCGACGTTGGCGTGAAACTCGTCACAGCCCCTAAAAAGGACGCGGGGGACATAGCAATAGCGACAGGCATGGGCACAGCCGGTGTAGAGATTCAGGGCAAGTGGCGCGTACTCGCGGGCCTTACCTTGCGGTTCATAAATTACGGGCATTGTTGTCTCTCCAGTCGAGTGTCAACCGCATAAACGACTTCCTTTTGTGTTTAAAGTGGGGTCTCCTTAGTTTCTTCAACCAAATACCCCGCCACCTTTGCCACCGAAAAAGACTCGCCCATTACGCCGGTCTTTCTACACTTTTCAACTCTCAACTTCGCTCGATTCTTGGCGCCATTTTCCGATTTAAACCGTTGAATCATTAAAATGATATCCGCCTCTTGGCTTATAAAAGAACTGTCCCTGATGTGATGGTGTCTAACCTTGGCTTTCTCGGGGATCTTATGAATATGACAAATCAAGAACAGAACAAAACCCTCCTTGACGGCGAAGCGTTTTAGCCTCCTGACACACCCACCGATCTCGAGGGACGGGTTTTTAATCCGGAACATATCGATAAGAAAATGCAGGTGGTCGATTATAACTATTCGATTCCGGTGCTTCTCAAAGCTCTCGATAACCCGGTCCTCAAACCAGGTCATAGAGCCAGGCTTCAACTCCATCGGCAAAAGGAAATACGGAAGCTCGGGAAAACTCGATAAAAATTCTTGTGGTGGCAACTCATAAGAAAACCAAAGGGGTTCTTGGTTCTTCTTTGAGAATTCTCCGGTCAGGCTTTGAGCTAATAGGGTTTTGCCGTGGCCAGTGGGTCCGGATATTACAACCAGGTTGCCGCCAAAAAAACCCTGGGTCAGTTCATCTAAACTGGGAATACCACTCTTAATCTTGAACGATGGTTCAGCTTGGTTTTTTAAGATCTCCTGCATCTCATAACTCGAGATCACCTTGTCTTGGCCCTGGTACTCCCTCAACTGCTCGCGTGTCAGTTTTTGGCTTGCCATATCTAATCTCCTTTATATTATCTTTAGACATTTCAATACATTGGTGACTATAGGCTATACAGCTTTTAATTTGGTACCTGGTGTCTACTGATAGGTCCTTGCGCGCCAATAAACGCCGATATGTTCCAATACATTCCCGTAAAATACCTATAATTTCAATATGCTCTACCACCTCCCATTCGTCAAATTTATCCCACGGAATATGCCCGGCAATGTAGGGTTTTTTCCCCGGTAGCCCCGGCACGTTATTTAATTCGTCCGATATGTCCATCACATGTACTCGATATCTTTTTTGGGCGGCTCGTCTTCCCAGCGCCTACCACTCAACCAACCCTGAGCCATCTTTGGGGTCTTATTATTTTCTAATAATTCGGGGCGGGCAAGAGCCTCCCTTTTGGCGCCAGCTATAATCGCCTTATAAGTTTCATCTGAGAGATTTTTTTCTATCTCTAACCAAACATCTGCGGCCTCGGCCCTTCCTCTGCGATAATCGAAGGCCGTCCAAAAGTTATTAAAGTGAGAGAGTTTTTTTCCTTGGAGTTTTTTCCCTTTTTTGGTTTTGTAAAATTCACCCTCCTGCAAAAGGGGTGTTTTTTCCTCTTTTGCAGTAAGGTCTTTTATCTTTTCTTTCTTAAGTAATGTTTGTTTGTGATCATTTGATGTGCACTTGATGTGCACTTGATGTGCATCTTCTTGATACTGTTCCCAGTTAATAATTGTTATTATTGAATATTTATTGGTTTTTTTGATGTGCAGATTTTGCATGTTACTCAAAGAATCGAGCCAACGATATAACGTAGTCGCTGTGGGCGCGAGTTTCCGGCGGTATTTTTTTGGTTTGATGTCTGCAAGATGGTAGTCACGGTGCAGGGAGTCCCTGCCTGTTATGAATTGCCCGGGATTTAGTTTTATGGGAGACAACAACCCTGGGAACATAACCTCTCTTCCTTCATGGTTTGCTTCCATTAAACATAGACACCACAACTTCCAAAGACCCTCATGGGCGAAAACGTGTGATTTTTTGCTCTTACGCCACAGCCTGACATAACCGCGCTTCATGGGGCGCACCCTCCAGGATCTTCAAATCGAACCGCCATCAGCGCGATGCCTCTATAGCTGCCTCTGTAGGTGGGGCCCCTTTGACTCTATTTGATATATAAAACAGGAAAGTACGCTAACAAAATTTACTTAATAAACAGATTCAGTCCGGGGGGGGGGTGCAAGGTGATATTATCCGGTGGGTAGAAACTGTGGACGTTTCGGTGCCAGCCTGGTGCCAGGGTCAAAACACCCCAGCAATGTCAACGGGTTAAGGCGCAACGTGCGGGTTCAAATCCCGCCTTCGGCACCACTTTTGTCTTTAAGTTTCAACACCTTGGCATTTTCCAAACCCTTCTTTTTTGGTGCCAAGGCAGTGCCAGAATAAATAGACCTCACATCGTCCATTTCAAATTGAAAATATCGCTCAAACGCGGCATTGGTTTTTCGCATCATAGCCCTTTTTATTTCCTCGGGCGTATGCCCCTTTCCTCTCAGGGCCCTGGCAGAGCTATGACAGGTAATACCGTAAAGAGACACTTCCTCTATGCCGAGGTTTTGGCAGGCCTGCCGGCACCACTTCCATAGATAATCCTTACCGAACCGCCCCCGGGTTTTGTCGCTAACACCTTTTCGTTTCCCGTGCCGGAAAAAATGCATCTTTGGAAAGCTAGGCCCAAATGATTTTGCAAGCTCCATGTCTTCTGCCAGGAATGGTACAAACCGGGGCTCGCCCGTTTTTGAATACCATACATCCACCCCGCAAAGATCGTGCCTGAAATCTTCCTCTTTAATGTGTATCAACTCAACCGGGCGAATCGAAATGTAAGTAGAGAGCCACCTGCAGCCAATCCATATTTTAGGATTGATATGATATGAGATGCGTTTGATTTCATCCAAGATCGCCTGCTGGGTTGTCTTATCCACCACTTTTCGCCAGCCCAGCGTAAACTCAATTACCGGAAAGTCCGGCATTGCTATACCGTGGCGCTTCCCGCACCAGACCCAAAAAGCATGAAGCGTGGTTTTAATATTGGCAACCGTCTTATCGGCGAGATGTTCCGGCAGGGATAGAAAAAAGTCCTCAAGCTCGGGGTAGGCCAGGTCTTTAATGTTGCGGTTATTCCAGGCTTTAACGCCGTAGTTAATATGATTTGCCAGGTTTCTAAGGCACTTGACTTTTTTAAGCCCCCGGCCTTTTTTCCGCCTGTCAATATAATCTATGGCGAGGTTCTTAAAGCCCAGCGGTTGATCCTTTCGGTAGTCTCGAATATCAAGTCTGTTCTCATCGCTCTTAAAACGAAGTCCGATCAAAAAGCGATAGGCTCCTGCCTGACGTGGCGTTGACTCATAGACAGAGAATCGCTTGTGGATCTTCCCAAACTTGACCCTGTACGTTTTGGGCCTACACTCAGGATGCTTTGCACACCAAACCCCCAATGGCTCAAAATGCTCAAACCTGCCCCGGCAAACCGGACACCGTTGACCTTCACCCGGATAGATACCTCCTCGCATCTCTACCACCTCCTGTGTTTTTCTTAGGGAAGTAACACGAATAGAAGGCGATTGCAAACTGGGGTGGATCATGGGGGTCACATGTCCTTACAGACAAGAAAAGGGGTACGAAAATGGTATGATGCCTATTGACAAGCCTTAAAAAATGGTATATACCATTTAAACAGTACGTGGACGATTGTAAGATTACAATAGAAGATGGCAAAAGATGCTGCGCGCGCTTCTGAGGTCAGGATCTACGCTCCAGCGGCTTTCCGCTCATTAATTCGACTTGTTAAATCGTCCAATTTTTGAATTCTTAACAGGACATCGCCAGGTGGAATGACTCGACCAGCTTCATAGTTTGTGATCGTGGTCCTGTCTTTGCCGAGTCGTTTGGCAAAATCTTTTTGGGTCTCTCCCATGACGGTACGAACAGCTTTTATGTATTCAGAAATTTCCACATTTCTATGCTAGACACACGAGGTGGTTTATGTCAATCACTTTAATTGGCCTAAAAAATAACAAAAGAGCGATGAGGTTAGCGCCCGTCCATAAATGGCTGAAAGCCCTTAGAAAACATTTCGGTTATAATCAAAAAGATGTTTGTGTTTGGCTAGAAATAACTAGATCTTCATACACAAACAAAGAAATAGGAAGAACACCCTTTTTCGCGAGTGAACTTATAGTAATTTTGGACAAATACAGGACGTTAGGTCCCAAACCCCTCACACAACAAAAGCCAGCAAAAGACTTTGATACAGCCATGAAATCCCTCCAAATGCTTGATCTCCTTTTAAAATAATACCAGCCTATCTGATTACAATTTTTTCCACAGCCCCTCCAATTTTTCTAAAAAAAATCATTGACATAAATGTAAAAGAATGTTTACGTCCGACGTACCAATGATTGCAACAAGCACATCATGTAGTGCAATCATTGTGGAATAGTTCAAGAAGCAGAGACCGATCATTGAAACCTTAATAAAAAACACGTCTTTTGCAATCTCTTGATGTCTCCGTTTTTCTCGCTTTTTCGAGCTTTTTGAACAATGACCCCATCCCTTTTCGGATATGGCGAGGCGTTTAGTCTTGCCATCCTGATTCTTTTGCTGCTGGGGGTTATTTGTGCGAGGAGGAAGGATTAATAGTGGCAACGCTTATTGAGGTTTCAAATAACGATGGTCTTGTTGGTAGGTGTGACGGAAAGTGTCACAATGCCGATCCTTCTTCGCCCTGTAATTGTGTCTGTGAAGGTATAAATCATGGGGTTGGGCAAACAAGGGCCCTGGACAATACATCACGGCTGGCCGAGGAGTGGCGGGACATTGGCTATAAAGTGAGAACAACCCGAATTCAACTGGCTTTAGGGATATAAAATGATCTTTGAGTGTCCATCGTGCAAAAAGAAATTCAGCCCTGAGCAAGTGACCAGAGTCGCAGGATCTTGTCCAAAATGCAAGATATTTTTGAGAAGGAGGCGGGATGAGATGATTGACATTGACAGCTCCATTCTACAATTTGTCCCCAAGGGTGCGTTCTATAATACTGAACATGAACAGGTTAAGAAAATGGAGTCCCTGTGGGAACAGTTCATGTGGTTTGACCGGACTATTTTTGCGCTGAGTAGCCTGTTGCATGGCACAGCTTACAGCAAGGGGCGAATGTCTCATATGCTGCTGTCTAATCCGCTAACAGCCAAGGACACGAAGGCGATTGTTCCGCTGGGCCTGGACGGTTCTTTTGAGTCGAAGGTTATCTTATTCAACCTGGGCAAGGAAACCATGCCACGGGCTTTAAAGAACCTGATCATGCTGGCCGGTGGCAAGAAGAATAAGGGCAAGCGACCGTTCAAGAAGGTGAACAATGCCAGGACGCGAAAGATCATCCTTCAGTTCATTTTCAACAGGGATATCAACTCCCTCGAGTCGATGGCCATCAAGTATAAGAAGAAGCTGAGGGAGCTGGTGACCCATGCCATTGGCACTATTGATGTAGCCAAGATGCTGAGTGGGACTAAGGAAGGCGTCGAGATTTATGAACGACTCATAGGCCGATGGAACAGGTATCCCAATTCTGTGTTCATGCACCTGTTTGATCACTATACGCTGGGTTTTTCCCAAAAACTGGATACGTACTATCTTGCGCGGGAGGCCGCTAAAAGGGGTGACGTCACCGAGTTTACAACCTACGTCAAGTTCCTGCCGTTCGAGGTAGTGATGGGTTTTCGCAACTGCTACAAGCTGGATCTGTTGATTGGTAACCTAATGGAAACAGCCAAGATGACCGATCGCCAAAAGGTGCAGTCCCAGTCCGCAGCCAAAAGGGTGGGGGCTAAGATCGAGGTGGATTACACCAAGCAGGACATTTACGACCTGCTCAAGCTGTTTTATCAGCAGGTGTTCAGTGGTGAAGGTGACAACCTTGACAAGATTGCCGAGGCCATTCACGGCAAGGCCGAGGAAAAGCAGGACATTAACTTTGGCGAATCCGTGGTGGTCATGGATGCGTCGAGATCGATGGAGGGTTCCGAGAAGCGACCCTTGCACCCGTTCCTGACGGCTATGTGTGCCGCATGGACATTAAAGAACGTGGTGAAGGTGATTTATGTGGGCGGGAAGTTCATGAGGACGGGTTGTGACGAACTGAAACGCCTGCCGGTACCGTCCGGGCCGTCTCCGTTGTGGCGAGGGTTGCTCGAAGCTGCGATCTTAAACCCGGAAACGATCATTGTTATATCCGACGGGTACGAAAACGCTATCAAGGGCATGTTCAACCAGGTGTATGAGCACTTCACCGACCAGGGGTTTAAGTTCAACCTTGTTCATATCAACCCGGTGTTTGCTGCCGAGGTAAGAGGGGCGAGAAGGCTGGTTCCAGATCTCAAACCGCTGGTGCTGGCTGATCATAAGTACCTGGAAACCAGTTTTGTGTTCGACCTGCTGCAGTCCCATCAAGATCAGGTCAGACAGCTCTTGGCGAACAAGTATAAGGCGTTGATTTCATAATTTGGACTGGGGGTGGTTTCAGAACCTGGTTGTTCATGTGCCACCCCCACATCCAAATCCAAAACAATTGGATGGGACTGGAAGTGGCTACAGCAATTCGACATGACATAAGTGTGGAACAGCAATACGCTACTTCCAACACCCATCACCAAAGGAGGAGATTCAGGTGAGCGACATTTTTAAGGAGTTGGGATTCGAAGATTTAGAGGCAGGCGATGTTCAGTCCGTTGACGAGATGACCATTGTGCCCCTGATCGGAATCAACAGGACCGAGAACGTGGCGCAGCCCCAGAACTTGCGGTTCAGGAGCACCAGCAGCTATGGCTCTATGGAGTGGGGCAACGAGGATCCGGACGGTGACGCCATCGTTCCGTCCAATACTATGGTTATTTCCGAGAAGGCCGCACAGGATCACGCCATGGCTGGTACGGGTGTGATCAAGCCCCTGACCGCCACGACGTTCGACAATGCTTGTTGCGTACAGGAGAGTCAGGGCGGAT
>Ga0209977_10001067_pt1 | contig 11731 bp, 16 predicted proteins | sample SumtaG_2_FD_183113 | JGI IMG/M metagenome (GOLD analysis project Ga0209977, IMG submission 183113) | Deep subsurface microbial communities from Indian Ocean to uncover new lineages of life (NeLLi) - Sumatra_00607 metaG (SPAdes) (version 2) | ecosystem: Environmental > Aquatic > Marine > Oceanic... | reverse complement strand
ACGCTCACCATTGATACTAATGAAGTGGTCCAGATAAGTTACATCTGGAGTGATCTCAACGCTAGTCGTATTACCAACACAGAAATGTGTGTGGTAAGCAGCCGAAGCTATCTGCGCATCAATCGAAGCCAAGCCAGTAGTACCAGTAGTATTATGGATATAAATGTAAGCCATACCCACACTATAGTTGTCACTCTTAATAACTCCTGAATATGCCATCTAATTTCACCTCTCTGTTATTAGTTTGGCCTTACTTATTTTTTGCGTGTGTTCTTCTTAAGAACCTCATTGTAAAGATTCTCGATTATGTGTATATGGCGTTCCATAGATAACGTCTTACGAGCCTTGTCTACGTTCGCTTTAAGCTCTGGATAGAGATGACCGTATTTCTGCTCTACGTTTCCTATGTCTTCCGTCTTCTTGTGGTCGAGCACTACCCCATACTTCTCTAGTACTCTCACTTGTTCCGGTGCACCCATCGCTATGATAGGTAGCCCACACATAATATACTCATAGGCTTTATTCATGGTTGTTAGATTAGTTTGTGGCTGATCTAAGTCCTCATTGTTGAAGATGAGGGCACCCCATTTAAAGCCTAACATTTGTTTCATTAATGTATCGTAGTGAGTTGGCGGTCTTACAAAAGCACCTATGTCTTGATAAGCTTCGTATCCATCTATGTTGCCAATAAACATGTGGACTTCGTTACCCATCTCAACTAGTTTCTTAAAGTGACTGTATAAACTCCGATACTTGAAAGGAGTTTGCTGATCTTGCCAAGGGGGATTTGCTCCACCCTCGTATACAATACCCGACCTACCTGACTCGTCTTCTGGAGGGTACTCTACGATGTCGTCATTGCAGAAATGATACAACACAGCAGTAGGCATATCAAATTGATATAACTCTCTAGCAAACTTCTCTATCGGTTTCGATACGAAGATTGCTGCGTCTGCTCGTTGGAACACTCTGATCTCGTCCAAGTTTGCCGCATTTAGTCTAACAGAATCTAAGTCATGGCAATCATGCACAAGGTTCTTGCAACCAACATTGTGCGCAACTACTAACATCCAATCAGGTTCATTCGCTACCTGAATGATGTCATACCAATCTTTAACATCCTCTAATATTGCTCGGTACTGGTCTCTGGTATGGTAGAACAGAATACGATCATACGATTCTGTACCATAAGAAACCCTATTCGTTAATGCGTCTACTTGATAACCTTTCTTCTTTAACGCTCTGCATTGCTTAACATTCCGAATGCAGAAGTGGTGACCGATGTGTAGTATCCTAATCGGTTCGCCATTTTTCTTTGTGCAAAGAGCTTGTCTCCTACCCATTGTTCTCTCCTTTAGCTAACTGTATACTTGATATGCATGAAGTCAAAGTTACATACATATACTGGATAATCTTCTTCATCCCATTTCAAAAACATTGGTGAAGACTGTATAGCAAAACACTTCATCGGGATGTTTGAACCCAACTCATTGTTCTGATGTAATTCATTAATGATAGCCTGAGTAACTTTGTATCCCTTTGCTACACCGCTTGCCTTCACTCTAACTTGCATTGACGGATACTGAGCATTCCTATGTGCTGTGTCAGGCTTTCCTCCACCGTAAGGAATAAGCGTCACACTGTTGTTAGGGGTGGCTGGTTCCATTATATAAAATAGATTACTGTTCTCTACGAACTGAGTTGCCCCAAAGTTAGTGAGAACTGCATTAGTACTAGCTAACCCTAAAAAATGTGTACCTAAATCTTCTATCAAACTCGGCATTAGATTGCCCTCCTTCTTGCACGTGTACCGTGTCTTTTATTGTATGCTCTTATTGCTTCTACTAATCCTCTTCTTAGCTCACTTGGGATACTTGACTTGTGTAGCTTGAAAGCGTTCTCCAAGTACTTAGGTCCAGTTCCAAAATGAGTGGCATGCCATTGTCCTACATTCGTATCTGTCTTTGGTCTCCTGACATACCTAAGTAGTTCCTCGTGCGCCCACAGTGCTAAGTCTCTACCTTTAATTTGCTTGTCAAAGATTATTGACATCTCCATGATAGCGGCACCCTTTGATATATAATCCTTTAAGATAACAACCTGTGGGGTTTCTGTGTTGCCAGTACCTTCTTCAACCTTTACGTAAGTATCCATGCCTGTTACTGCACCTGCTGTCAGTCTAACTTCTCCACTTTCCCGAAGCTCGCCCGATTCATACGGGCATCTCTTAGCAGCATCTTCAAGTATCACAGCGGCAATCTGTATCAATCGTCTTGAGATATACTTTGTAGCTAGGAAGTAAAAACTCCGTCTGCTTTTTATCCCAACTATACTCTTAACGTATTCATTAATATCTTTGTTCATAATCTGTTGTGCTACTTTACGAGACCTGTTGTACGCATACTTTGCATTCAAGCCTTCGCCAGCCATTATGTTCTCTGCCTCAGTGTCAACTTTAAATGATCTACATTGCCGAATAGATCGTACTCATGGAATACTTTAACTACCATGTAGTTCACACTCAGGTACGTGACGATGTCGTCAGGCTGTACAGCATACTGCGGACCTATGTACGCTAGTGCATCAACTCGTTCGTCCTCTGCTACGCCTCGTGTACGAGATGTATCAAAGACAAACCTAGTGTCTACATTAGTATACAACGCACCAGGGGTTAAGTCTCCCCACTTGTCTCTGGTGTTTCTTTGTATTGCTGATATTGTTTGATGAAAGAATATCTCGCCTGTACCTACCATTCAACTCACTCCTTATGCGTTTTTAGCATCCTCTTGATCTGAACCAATACCATCTTTTAGATAATGGAAATCTAAATCTAGAAGTAATGCATCGGCTCCATATGTATCCTCACTATGTGTAACGTTACGTGTTAAAGATAGAACAAAATGACTACCTATTGTTTTGCCTGAACCTGATATATCTGCAAATTCATTGTCTATAATTTGTAGGTCTGAGGCGGCAGTACCCGTTACTCCTAGTGTAGCTACACTAGTAAGCTGATCTTCCCTGTTCACCCATGCATACTCAAGTACCCAACGTACTCCACCCGCTGAATCGTCGGAACCCATCCATGAAATATGGTTATGTATATCTGTACCTTCTTTCCAACTGTGAGGCAGAGTTACCTCTGCTGATACCCATTCAGATGAAGTATTGTCAAATCCCAATGTCTGTATTTTACCTATGCCTATATCAACTGTATCTGGTTTAGAAGTTCCTGGGTTAATCTGCACAGCGGCAGCATTAATATCTATACTATCCCAAATGTCAATTCCTGTGAAACGTATACCTGATCTCTGACTTATTGTAACATTACTAGCAGCATTACCTACATATAACCTAGTAGCTAGTTCATAGTACCCACCTGTGTTCCACGATAATACCTGTCCAGAAATCGAAGCTGGTGTACTAGCAACTAACGACATATGTTCAAGTTGTGGATGTACATTAGGACTAATGAATATTATACCACTATCAGCATTAGAAGTTATAATGTGTCCTACATGGCAAACATACCTATCTGCTTCAGGCATTGAAGTCCTATAACCGCCAGGAGTTGCCGCTATGTATAATGAGTCACCTGCTGTCCAAGCAGATGTATCAAGATCACGGACAAGACCATGAACAGTTACATAACCATTAGCATTTATATCTATGTCTTCAGTTGCCATACCTATAACATGAGAGGGGTCATGTACGTCATTCTGTGTTAGAGCTACTGTAGGTCTTCCACCCTGTGCACCAGAAAGATACACGACATCACCATCAGCTATATTTGTAGCTATTTTGTTTACTACTCTTATGACAGATTCCTGCCCAACCTGTAAAACAACATTACCACCAGCAAGTCCGTACTCCATAGTACCGTCAACACTATTCCATCGTACTTGTCCTTCTATAGCAGAATCTTGAGGATAGTCAATGTCAAGTTGGATAGTCTGTACTGACAATGATGCTGTTTGTATGTTAGTGATACTAGCCGTAATTTCGCCATGCTCACGAAAGTCTGATCTTAAATGTGTTGAACCCACCTAACTCACCTACTTTATTTATTTTTTTCTTGCTACACATCTTATGTTATTATAAATTCCTTTGAATTCATCATCTATTAATGTTCTTGAACACTCAGCGTTTTCCAGCAACAGAACCTCGAATCCTGTGAAGTTCATTATCATGTCTAAGGATTCCAATGTATAATGTGTTAGGTGTTGTGGAAGATCATAGTTCTTTTCAACAAAGTATTCTTGCCACCTCGGTACAACTATGTACAACAAACCATCTTCCGCAAGTACATGACGCAACACTCTTAGTTCAGTCTGTGGATACATGAAGTGTTCTAATGTGTGTCTCATAGAGATTACACTGAAAGAAGCTTCTTGGTACATAGTGCTGTGTACATGCCCAAGTACTGCTGGTATGTCTAACTCTTTTAACACATACATACACGGCTTGCTTAGGTCTTGTCCTGCTACTACCCATCCACGTTCTCTTGCGTACACCAGTAAGTCTCCACCACATGCTCCTATGTCTAGTAAGTTTCCTACGTCAGTGTAGGACTCTATTACATCTAAATCATAGTTGTTCAACAGTGGTCGTCTAACCCAATCATCCTTACGTATCTTAAGGTTAATAAGAAACCCTGGTAGAAAGTTCTCGTACCATGCAGAAGTTACTAAGTCACTAAGACGTATGTAATTATATATAGTACCGCAGCATAAACACTGACCTACACATCCTGCTCTACTTTTATGTACAGAGAAAACAGGTTTCTCGTAACAGATAGGACAACTAATAGATACAAAGAGTTCTCCTTTTTTTTCTTCAAAATCAATTATCGTTTGTAGTTCTGCTTCTGCTCTAGGTAAGTTGTAATCGTACAACTTGTCACCGTAGTACTTCTCCATTAGATTCTCTATCATAAATACCTCTGTACGTATTCTGTAGTTAGATCGTACGCAAGCAACTCTTTACGCACAGTAGTCATTCGTTCAATCGCATTAAGCTTTCTTTCTATTTCTTTCTCGTTGAGAGTGTGCACCCAACTTACTTTACCTTTGGGCTTGTACACTAGTTTCTTCGCATTAGTATTAACAGATTGACAAATTTGGAACAAGCGTTGGTCTCCGTTATTCATAAAGTAGAAGTGCGTGAAAGGAGAAACAGCAAGCAGTAGTTGTAACTTCAGTGTGATTAGGTCGTAGTCTAAATGATACACGCTCTGGTTCATAGTATACAACTGCTTAACTCCAAATATCTTATGCGCCTTCTCTAGCTCAAACTTTCTCTGTACTGTCATTGCTTCCAAGCAGAACTTGTATGGTGAGTCTTCTTCCATACCATTCGCTATAATCATCATCACTGTTCCGCTATCAAGCACACTCGAAGCATGTAAGATCGCTGAGTATCTTCGTGGTGATAGTACTAGTTTGTACATTACGCTCTCCCGTATTTCATTGTCTTCCTTGTGAATCGTCCTAATAATCGTCTTGCTTTCAAACATATCTTTCTACCTGGGATGGTGCTATCTGGGTTCTTGAAAGACATACCCAAATCACCAGTACGTACGTACCCTATCCCAGAATAGTTATAGTCTCCATAATTATAATATCTATTCTCTGCAATAGCAAGGGCTTGTTCACATTGCGCCCACTTAACCTGTGGTGGTATCGGGTCAAATACAATATAAGTATCTGACGCTGCTACCATCTGATTGAATGGCGAGGATACAACGATCTCTCCAAACTTCCCATCAATGGAAGCATTAGATGAAGAGATGTATCTAGATTGTCCTCTGTTAAGTCCATTGTCCATTACCACGGTTCCATACTTGAAATAGTTTTCAGGTATTGCGTTGTAAGTCGAACTATAGAGATTCAATCCTCTAACTGTAAACGCAGTAGCGGAAGCAACCATGCTAGCCGTACCTGTCCTTATTTTGTTAGTGTGCCTTGGGAAGGAGAGGAACTGCGTAGGGTAATACTTCTTATCTTTATAGTTAAGTAACTCTAAGTCATGCGCTCCCTGAATCAACACCTGCTCTTGCTGTGTAGCATTCAGGTTAGACCAATAACTTATGCCAGTATAATGCCTGTCAAAGTATTGACTAGCTTCTACTCTCGTCACATAACTGTTAGCGTAGTGATCTCCTGCCTTTGGATTTAGTAAATAATCAGCCATTCATTTCACTTCCTTATACTTTTATGTACAACTCTAACGGAGTATCATGTAGAGGTATTACCCACTCAGGCGGTGTTACTAAGAATACAGCCGTAGTCGGTATCCCCAACGCTCCAGCAGCGTGTAGGATGAATGAGTCGGCACAAAGTACCTTATCACATCTACTCAGAATCTCCATCTCTAGTGGTATGTTACCTATGGGTAGCTTCAATGCTGGAAGTGTATCGCTACCATACTCAATTACTCCTGAAGGGGCATATGAACCTAACAACCGCAACACCAACTCTTCTGGTAAATCCTTTGGGGGATTACCTGCCTTACTCGAAATAAAGGTGAGGGGCTTATGCGAACCTTCTAAAAACTTGTCTGCTTCTGCTTTAATCTTCTTCGTTGACCTTGGGTATATATTAGTTTGGTAATCCGTAACTGTAACTCCTAACTCGTGAGCAGCTCTATGAATTTTGTGTAGGATTCCCAAGCTCGGTGATAGAGTTAATTCTATAACTTTTTCGTAACCAAATTGATTAGCATATCCTAACGCTTCATTCATAACTTCTTCTCTGCCCAACTCTACGTCAGCATAATCGTTCCACACATCGCTGACGGTGTGAAAGCCTTTTATATATGGACACTTCGCCAGAAGGTCATGTACTGGTAAGCGTGCCAAGTGAGCAAGATAAAGGTCTTCGTCTTTATTCTGTTTCTTGTAGGCTTTCAGCGCAGGGGTTATAATGATGTTGTCACCTAACCCATGCCATGATACTATCAGAGTTTTCATTACACACTCCTTATATCTTTGCAATACTACATATCTGTTTAATCACATTATCCCAAGTGTGAGTATTGACAACCTTATCTAAGATGTTCTTTGAGATAGCTTGTCGTTCCTCTGCTTTGTCTTGTTTTATGTAATAGTCCATTACCTGTAACAATGATTCTTCATCGCTAAAGTAAACCAAGTCTTGCTGGTGTGTGAAGTACTTGTCTAATCCTGGGGCATGCTTGTGAAAAACGAAACTACCACATGCACCATATCTAAACACTCTATCAGAGAAGTACTCTTGTGTGTCGTACTCAGCACTCAAGGCTAACATCGCCTTCGCACCAGAACACACCATGTTAAATTGATGTCCATGAATCTCTTCGTTAAATCCTTGACCATATGCTTTTACGTTATATCCTGCGTCTACTAAAACTTTAAGATAGTGTAACCTCTCTTGATTCGACGAACCAATGAATGCAATGTCACACTGAAACTCTGGTATCACTATGGTAGGTCGATAGACAACTTGGTCTATACCTTCCATGATATGAAACATTCCTTCAGCAGTTCCTATCTTCTTCTTCACATAATTAAGTACTCCTAACCCTGTGAATGAAGAGAAGGTAGCTAACTGTGCATGCTGTATACACTCAGGAACTTTACTCAGAGTATTTATACCATCCATAAACCAGAACCAGCTTTTCACTATATCGTTCTGACTACACCTACCTATAACCATAGAGTCAATACCGTTAAACTTAGAGTACAACATAAGCTTTGGATTGTCTTTAGATAACTTGAAAAGAAGATGGTTCAATGTGTTAGGACCATACTTCTCCATAATAGTTCTGTAGTTAACTGGTATAACATTAAATCCTGCCTTCTCAAACGCTTTAGCCATGTATAAGTTTGTGCTCCCAGGTTGGTCAAGAACTCCGACGAGTACTATGTTACCCCTGTGGTTTCCCATAAATAATCTCCTGTCTCATTTGTTCTGCTGAGATGTTGTATAGGTTAATGCCTTCGTGCACTAAGCTATGCATAACGCTCTTGTCCTTAGTCTGACAATCTCGGTATGCCATATCGACAACCCCTTCAGCTTCACGCAAGCCGTTGTAAAAAGCGTTTATGTCGCTAAGCATAATCTCAGGATTTACACCTGCGTACACGTGGTATGGTGCTTCCCTAAACATCGTTGGTGTATTCAGAAAGTTTTCATCTTTGCTATGTCTCTTAGCCTCATGTCCAACAATGTAACTAGGAGTCTCACACAATAACGAAATCAGTGTGGGTCCCGACTGTGACGTTACGCTCATTCTAGCTCGATGCATCAAAGCGATTAGAACGTCTAACCCATCAACTCCTGTACGAGGTATTAAATTAATTATATCTCTTCCAACCTTTGTTACCAAAGACGAACTATGTTTTGTTCCAGTGATAGCTACTTGAAAGTGCGTAGTCAATCCATTAACCACAGTCTCCCATACCTGTTCAGGTATGTTTCGGTTATCGGCTCTAGACCTAGCTCTCGCAGAAACAATTACTAGTTCTCTGGTAGTTCCAGCTAGTAAACTATTCACGTAATCTTCTGCTTGTGGTGAGGGGGTTAGCGGCTTCCACATTTGCTTAGCCCTCTCTTGAATTATAAAGTTGCATCCTCTGGGAGGTCTTATCGTCCATGTAGTGCCTACATTGTAATGCTGTTTGCAATAGTTTAACAACTCAGTATACATATCTTGTGGCATCATACCTCCTGCTGGTGCCTCTGGTAATACTGCCTCATAACAATCTTGCTCTAGTCCTAGGTCAGTAAACCACTTAGGCAACGGGATGAACTCGTCGATAAAGTCAGCGTACAATGGATATCTCCAATCATAATCTACTGCCATTGATCTACAGTTAGTAAACTCCATGAACCTGCGGTATCGACACCACGCATGCCATCTTGAACATGCCCAACCTAACTCTCCTGCCATCGGGCCGAAGAAAACTGTATCTACGTCTTCGAACTTCATTGTTTACTCCTTAACTTGAAAAGCCACCTAAATGAATTATAATCCTAGCACCAGTCGAAGCAACACATTTATTACTATCACTAATATCGTAATAAGGCTTCAACCATGAACCGTGAAAATACTTTATCTGATGTCGGTTAAGACTAGCTGAATTAAATATAACAGGGCCAGTATCGCCACCATCCTTGATCTCACAAACATCAGTAGCCCAACCAGAAGGTACAAACTGAATAGAATGCACACGTATCCCATTGGAATGATCTGGGTAGTCTGTGGTGTAGTTATAATCTGAGTCCAAACTTCCTAATGTAATGAAAGTCTTTCCTGAATTTGTCGTTCTTGTTATTGCCATTCAAGGCACCTCCTAATTTAAAGTCGTCTCATGACGTACTCTTTCTTTATTCCACTGTGTCCGCCACGACCAGTAACACATTCCCATCCGTCTTTAGTCATAGCTTCTGCAACCTCTACAGTGCTAACAATTGCGTCGTCTTTCCCATCAAACTCGCTCAAGTCAACTCTGCTTCCTACAAACACTTCCTTGGAACCTTTTGCGTGTTCAGTGTATCTCCGCATAATCCCCGTTAGTGTAGTAGTTTTTGGAAACCAATGATACATTAACAATCTGCTAAGATTGTATTCTTTGGATTCTCTTTCTTCTCGTTCATCCCTGTGATCTGCAACTTCCTGCATGAACTCAGGGTCATTAGTCATTGTCTTGTATTCGTTCCATGTCATCATATGTGCTGCTTTGACATGTAACGGATTTGCTTTTACCTTTCGGCATATCTTACATTCTTCATAACTCATAATAGGAATCCTCCTTGTTTAGTAAAAAAAAGGGATAGGTGAACCGTGTTGGTTCCCCATCCCTATTTTAGTTTGTTAATTAATCTTGGATTATGCTACCGCCACCAGAACCGTACCATGAAGCCAAGCCTACCTTCACTAGAATCATGTTACTAGCAACAGCGTTTGAACTGGCATTCAAGAATAGCGTTCCTCTCGGAATGTCACCCTTTGTCGCCACTACGCCTGTTAGGGCTACTGATGCTAGAGCATTAATGCTCGCATTGGTAAAGCCGTCAACATCGGCCTGATTAGCAGTAATAAGATAAACGGCACCGAGCTTAATATAGCTAGTCACTGGAATCGCAATTCCACCTGTAGCTGTAATAAGTCCCGTTTGCGTAACAGTACCAGCGTTAACAAGACTGTCGCATGTTAATGCACCAGCCGAAATCGTACTAAAACTGGCTGTACGGGCACCCTTCTCTCTTACATCTGATCTATAATGTGTACTTCCCATTCGTTACACCTCCCATTGCCGGGGATTGCTCCAGAAAGGATGGGGTCCTTCTGTGCATTGCGTATCTGGGAACACACGCATTCCTGTTCTTTGTTCCGTCGGCCTTGGTGTTTTTTAGTTAAGGCACACCTGCCTTTTATTATTTGCCCTCTTCAACTTGAGGGCTGATTTTCCTAAACGTGTCAACCCAACGATCAACATCGTCAGGGTCTCTATCTTTTGCGTCCTCAATATCCTTAAGATATTGTTTGTAGAATTCAGTCTCTTTCACACGAGTACCTTTGAGGTCTCTGCGTGATTGAGTATTAAAATCCCACTTGTACAGATTAGCCATGTCAGTCCTACTTCTAGGAATCATATGACCATCGTACAGTTTAACGTTATAGGGAATGGAGCCAGTACCTCCTGTAGAAGCCGTAAAGACTTCGTAGGTATAATCCTCAAGCACAGTACTCCCATCAGGTAGTATCTCCCCTCCAGAGAAGAACTTCCCTGCTGAAGCTGGTGAAGCCATATAGTCATTCTTCCATACGTTATACTCAGCATCGAATAAATCCCACGTAGCCCACGTTGGCTTTAGAATCTCAGTACCCACTCTTACACTCTCCTTTTATTCAGTAATTGAATACGGTTTAATGTAGGGCGCACGCTTGTATGCGGACTTGAGAAACTTCTTTAAGGCTTCTTCAGTCATTGCCCTAACATGTACTTCATTACCCTTGATAACATCTGAAAACTCGCTTCCACCAGGATTGTTAATGGAAGACCCAATATACCAAGCAGTCCATTGAGGACCCTCTTTAGGTTCCTTCAACATCTCGTTGGTGTCAACATAGTAATACATAATGTTCTCCTTTATAAAGGGGTAGGTATTTCCTACCCCGTTATGTGTTTATTAAAAGCCACTATCTTACGCAGCGGCTACATTACATGCATACCAGAATCGCCAGTTAGTTACACAACCGCCAAAGCGGTAGATAACAGTAGCGTAGTAATCTTTGGAAGTTTCATCTTGGTAAAAGTCAAACTCTGGAGCCATACGGTCTGTACCCATAAGGCCCTTACCAAGCGCACCTAAATACCAACCGTCTGGGTCAGTAAGTCGTTGCCATATTAAAGGAGTAACTAGATTCTGCATCGCATTGATGTCATTATCTGCACTCTCAGGAATATTTGCGCTCTTAAGAATACGGTCAGCCGTAAACTTCAGTTGAGGCGGAAGCAAAAGGACGTTGGGCATAAGCTCAATTTCGTTTCCTCTTTCGTCTCTGTTGTTAGTTGAAGTGTAGGTTTCCCATGTAGTTTCAAGGTTGTCGTGGTTTAACGCACGAGCATCAGATAAATTAGCATACGTACCGCCAACCTTATCTGGATGTACAGTATCAAAGAACGGAAGTACGTCATAAATAACGTCTCCACTAGTGTCATCAACAAGACCAGTAATGGTGTTAT
>Ga0209977_10001066_pt1 | contig 11739 bp, 10 predicted proteins | sample SumtaG_2_FD_183113 | JGI IMG/M metagenome (GOLD analysis project Ga0209977, IMG submission 183113) | Deep subsurface microbial communities from Indian Ocean to uncover new lineages of life (NeLLi) - Sumatra_00607 metaG (SPAdes) (version 2) | ecosystem: Environmental > Aquatic > Marine > Oceanic... | reverse complement strand
AATTCCTTTTGTGGCTATGGCAATCATTCAGGGGATGAAGCAGGTTGCAGCTATTACAGCCGTAGATGTTCCCTCAATGGCCGAGGGCGGAATTGTCGAACGAGAAGGCCTCTATCGTTTGCACGCACAAGAGGTGGTGGTGCCTGCTGAGGTGGCGAGGGGAGTTGCGGGTGTGACCAAAATGGGGCCTGGGCCATTTCATACAACGGTCAATTTAACCATTAATGCACAGCGCCTCGATGATCGCACAATCAACGAGGCAGCCGAGAAGATTCATCATGCGATAAATAGGCAAATAAGGAGATATTAAATGGCTAACGTCTATTTAGGGCCAGCTGGAACTGAATTACTCCCTGTAGTCAAATATGTCGGAGCAGCTCCAGATTTTCCTGTGACGATAGAGCCGCAGACAGAGGAAGCCAAGATGTCAGATGGGAGCAGACGGTGGGCATTTTTCAGTGGCTGCGAAGAATGGGGTCTCGGATGGGGCTATCTTACCAAAGACCAACTGGATACCCTTACCGCTCTCGTCGCACTCAAGCAGACGCTAAAGTTCCAGAATAATTTTGTGGATGCTACTGTGTATGAAGTTGTCATTACCGCTTTTTCCTATGAGCCTGTATTCTCGGGCATGAGAGACTACAAATATTACAGGGCCGATATGACATTGAGGCAAGCATAAAGATGCAAGGAATCATACCTCCATCAACCGACCAGCTTCTTGCAGCAGGGCAACGCCCGCTCTTGAAGGTTGAAATTGATGTGGGAGGGTGGGTCAATCTCTGCACGCTCGACGCTAAGAATTATGTCGAAAGCGTATCTGTCTCTCTAGGCGGAGCGGGGATGACTCCCAATCCGATAGGAGGGACATTGACCGTCTCGCTCTCAAACGAAGGCAGTATCTTTCATCCTCTGCATCCGGACTCGGGATATGAAGACTATATCGAAGCGGGGAGACAGGTTAAAATCTCTATTGGAGCGAAGTACGGCGTAACCGATTATTACTGGCAGCGCATCATTGGGTACATAGACGAGCCGGACTTCGAGACGCCTTCGTTCAAAGTGAACATCAGTGGTGCAGACTACATGAAGTTCCTCGAAGATTTGGAACTCAGAGAGCCAATCGAAACCCAATGGAGGCTGGAAGAAACATTCAATTCTATCGCTTCCGATGGGCGGGGTGCTACTGAGTATTATAACAATGCTGATGCAATGGACATACCTGATGAGGTGGAGGCTGTTCCCAACTGGATAGACTCACTCTGCACAATCTCTCCACTTGAAGGAGCTACAGACAACACAGGAGACACTACATTAGGCAGTCCCATAATTGCGACAATGGGGAACACTTCTGACTTCTTTATTGGTGGATATGTTAGGGTTTCAGGAGGTGCCTTCCCTGCAGGCACTCACGAAATTCTCGATAAAACTGCGGACAGTTTAACATTGGATGCGAATGCCATAGCATCGGTGGACAATGTAACCGTGAATTATTATGTTGGACATGTTCTTTTAGAGGCGGGAGCTAATGGAGATCCCGCAACTATCAGACTTAATACCGTTTTTGTCCCAGTGGCGGGTGTAAGATATAGTTTTAGGTTTCAATACAAAGCTGGCCCTGGCGCAGGGAAGATGAGGGTTGTCATTTATCACTTTGATGACCCAATCTTCACAGAAATAACCAGGAAAGAAGGTTTGGAGCAGACGGATTGGACGGAGGAATCCGTTGTTTTTACAGCAGTGAACACAGACCCAATTTCAATATGGATTTACTTTTATGATGGAGCTCCAGGTGAGGAATGGTATCTTGATCTGTTCACCATCAGAACGTATGTACCACCAGAAGAGAGATATTATAAACTATTGGAGCCTGTAAGTCCCTGCATGGGGATTTACCGAGTCCTGCTCGATGAGGGCAAAGGCGCAGGGTTTGAAGATGTCTGGCAGGGCGAGGAAGACGAAGGTTATTATTACACGCCCGATGCCGAACCAGGACCCGACCCACCCGCACATCCAGCCAAGATTGTCTGGTTCGATAAAAACAGGGTAATTGCCGCTGGGACAAACAACCTCAAAATTCAGTATTTCATAACCGTGCCACTCGAAAGTATGGTCGCCGACATCCTCGTCACGGCTGGTCTTTATGTTGACCGTGCTGCAGCCATTGACGCTATGGATGACCACCCAGATTGGCTTGACCCAAATATTGATATCGACCAGTGCTGGTTTAAGGTAGGTGAACCCGCTCTTGGTGCAATAAAAATGATATGCGAGCGAGCTAATTATAGATTCTTTTTTACATACGAAGGAAAGCCAGCTTTTATCCCTGCACCAAACAATGCGGTTGTCTTTAATTTTACCGCTCAAAGTCACATAGCATCGGTCAGGAATTACCAGGACCGAGACGAGATATGGAATAGAATAATCATCGAGGGCAGCAAGCGGGCAGACCCAGTCAATCTGGAAGAGGCCCGAGGCAGTCAGTTCATCGGTGAGGCTGCCGATGATGGGGTCGGAGATTCGATAGACACTTACGGCGAGCGCACCAAGACGATAAAGAATCACCTCTTCCAGGACCAGACAGACCTGAATGCTATGTGCGCCACATTGCTTGCGGAATACAAAGACCCGAAGTGGTACGCTGATATCGAAGTGCCTTTCAATCCTGTGCCTCTTGAGCTAGGGGATAAGATAACATGGAAGGAAAGGCTCAGTCCGACTGTAGAGATAACACAGACAGGAATAATAAGGGATATCAAAATTAGTACGTTTGTCACAACGTATAAGTGTGTAATAGTGTGAGAAACAGATGCCTCCAAAGATAAGAAAACCGTGGGTTGATTGGGAAACGTTCAATCAAATTACAGGATTCACCTGGACTCCTGGCGCCCATACCCATGTCGTGGCTGATATAACCGACTTTGCTGTGGGGGCAGTAGAGGCAGCAGCCAATATCACTGACCACGCTATCGTCAGAGGTGATGGCGGTGCAAAGGGGATTCAGGCTAGTACGTCAATAATAAACGACGCTGGCAACATAGGTATAGGACATTCAGATATAGAGGCGTGGCACGCAGATTATCAGGTTCTTGAATTCCCTCATATAGGCATAATGTCTTTGAAAGCTGCCACAGGAAATTACTACCTGCTGGTTAATGCCTATTATGATGGAAGTTGGAAGTATAAAAGTGCTGGCGCCGCTTGTGCTTATAGTCAAAGTACCGCCGATGTTACGTGGCGTTATGTTGCTCCTGGTGCTGAGGACGCTATACTTGCCTGGACGGAGAGGATGAGGATAGAGTTAGATACTGGCAACGTAGGCATAGGTACTGCTACTCCTGACAGAATATTAGATATATATCATGCAACTACTCCAAGGGTAAAATTAGACAGTCCAGCAGCAGCAGAACCCGGGTACGAATTGTATAATGCAGGGGTTCTCTCTTCAATGATATACCGCCCTGCGAATACAGATGACATGAGATTTTATCTTGGTGGGGCCAGGATGACAATTCTATCGGGTGGCAACGTAGGTATAGGAACTGTTAGTCCTGGTGTTACACTAGATTGTGTTGGAAAATTTAGGATAACAACTGGCTCTGCCGAAGCTCCTGCTTCTGGTGAGGGGTTGGAAATATATCACCATGCTGGTAATAATTTATCTACACTACTTGCATACGATAGGAGTGGTTCCGCTTATATGGGATTGAGGTTATCGGGAGACTACCTTAGGTTTGATACTACTGGCACAGAGAGAATAAGGATATTAGCTGGTGGCAACGTAGGCATAAACGTAGCTGACCCCGATGAGAAGCTAGAAGTAAACGGGAACGTAAAGGCGGATACTTTTTTGCTCGCTGCTGGCATAACGCCTACTCTCAGTTGGCTCTCGGATGTCAATATGGCAGTGGAGTTGAACGGTCAGATTATCTCCCATTGGGATGGAGAGTGGCTTAACAGATGGGGGTACGAGGTTGATCTCCCACCTATAGCATATAAGCTCGTTACGGAGTTCGTTGGGTATACTAATGAGGCATCTCCTCCTTGGGTAGGTTTGGCAATTGGTGGGGGGACGATGACAGGTATACCTGGGACAGCTAATCATCCTGGTATTGTGCAATTTAGCTCGGCAGCTACCATAAATCATGGGTACAGGTTTTTGACCGAAATTGATGCTTTTCTGATTACTGGAGGAGAAGTATCTGAGTTTGTTTTTCAACTGAAGCGGCTTGCTACTACAAGGGTAAAAATGGGGTTTATAGATACCTTTGGCTGGACTGACCCCACCGATGGCGTATGGCTTGATATACGGTATGTTAACCCAGATGGGGGTATCTTCACTGGCAAGACAGCGAATAATACAGCTATAAGCACGACGGGCACAGATTTTCAGTTGGTGGTAAATACATGGTACAGGGCTAGGCTTCAAGTAAACTCAGATGCCGATGAAGTTATTTATACACTTTACAGTATGGACGGAGTGGTGTTGTGGACGAATACCTTGGCGACAAATATCCCAACTGGGGCTGGAAGGACGTGTGGTCACGGTATTGTAGCTACTCATGACGCTGCCCAAGCTTTCGCTTTGATTTGGGTAGATTTTATGACGGCGGTGTCTATTGGCACATTACAGCGAGGGAATTAATAAAATAAGGAGGTTTCAATGTCAAATGAGGTTGCGTGGCAACACTTTAAGAAGATAACTGGGAACATCGAAAAAATCAAGGATAATGTAGGCCAACTTAAAAGAGACATCGACAGGCTGAAATCGCTGAAGGAGACAATCCTTGACGACGTAGAGTTTAAAGCAAAGCTCAAGCAAGTCATAGATGTCTATCCCGGCGCTACCATGGCAAGCCTTACCTCTGATTATATCCAGCTTCAAGCCTTAAGAACCTGGTTGGAAGAGAATGACTTTTAGGCGAAAAAAATGGAATTAGAATGGATTGCCGAAACTCGGGTTACTAAGTATGGGAAGTGGGACAAAAGAGACCGTCTTGACACCAAGCTTCACGGGATCCCTTATAAGGTTGCTCTGAAATGGAAGAAGCAAAAATATGTCAAGGAAATAAGAATGAAAAGGAGATAAATTATATGCCAAAAAAAGAACACAAAAAAACGGACACGAAAGTCAAGGACGCCAAGTTCATCAAATTTTCTGAAATACAGGCAAAATATCTTAACGAAGTGCGAGCAAGGACGGTAAATGAGTTTAACACCGCTGTTGATGCAGTCTGTGAAGAGTTGGGTATCATTGAAAAATTAAAACAAGCACCGGCTGGAATGTATAAACTAAGGTTGGACGACCTTAGTGGTTTGGATATTTTCCCTGCCCCGCCTAAGCCCCCATCTGGCCCACCAAAAGACCCACCGCAAGACCCACTGACTAAACCTCCAGGAAAGAGCAGGAAAGATAATTAGAGATTAACCAAGAAACGATTAGTCTATTCAGCAAAGTATGCGTTAAATCTAAACTCTGGTGATTGGCATAAAAAGTTGCTTAAAATCGCCGAAGAAGAGTGCCGGACCCAAAATTCGGTGGCCAAACAGGCGATCAAAGAGTTCCTGGAAAAGAATAAAACATTAAAACTTATCCACAGGAATCGCGGGGATTGAGTGTGTCCAAATTGTGACCACACAAAAACGCTTAATTTTTCCTCAAAATTACGTCCCCCCTTATGAGTGTGTCCAAATTGTGACCAAAAATCACAAACTATTATTAGCTATTCTATGCTATTTTTAGGCATCTCTATCGGCGGATATCCTTATTATAAAAGGAAATACGGAGGTAATGAGGGGTAGCGTCGATTGGTCGCTTTAGGGATTCCTAATCCCTAGGTCGCAGGTTCGAATCCTGCCAGGCGCAACCCCCTTTTCCCCCGAGAAAGCAAGCGTTTATCCGTTTTATTATTTTGCAAATCCCTGGGTCGTGTGACCGCTTTTGTGACCACAAAATACGCTCCATTATCCGTCATAATCAGTGTCGCCCCATATTTTGTGTGTCCACTTTTTTCGAGAGAACGGAAAATTCGACACCTTGTGCTATTTTTTCTTGACAAATAATAAATCATCATTATTATTATTACCGAATCACGATAGGAGGCTATACAAAGGGTTTTGTCCCGCGTTAATGCCTCCTTTTTTTTTACAATATTCGTCATTGCCTGATCTTTAGCATAATTTTTTTATAACAATCGTCACACAACTCCGATTTATCTCTATAAAGTGCAGCCGGCAGTTTGCCGAAAATTTTCCTATACTCGTCCAACGCTATCTCTTCTGTCCATTTTTCCTCAAACACTCCTCCGCACTTTTTGCATCTGAATTCACCGGGTTTCAATTTGGACATTTTATCTGTAGTCACGAATACGAGCTTTCTTGCGGAGTTTTTCCAGAGCCTCTCTCCTTTCTGCGTCAGTCATTCCTTCAATCTGGATTGTTTTATCTATCCCTGCAACTGCACCAATAGCTCCTCCAATTAATAAACCGGGAAGTGCACAAACAGCTCCAAATAAAGGAACGTACCTCCACGAGCTTCTATTATAGTCTTCAACGGTAAGATTAAAAAGCGTAACGTATCCTGCACCGAATACAAAACTAATACCAGCTCCTGTCCCAGCTCCTGTCCCAGCCTTTGATTTCCTCAGGATTCTGATGTCGCTAATATCCGCGATACCAACCGACGCATCCCACGCTTCAGTATTCAAGAGGAGAAGTGAATTCTCTTTAACTGTGATGAGTTCGCCTGCTAGCAGAATCCCATTCTTTTTGGTAATTTGGAGTTTTGCCCCCCGCCTTTCTTTAGCATACAGATTTGCAGAAAGCATCATTAAAGAGAAGACAAGAAACAACGATACGAGTTTATTTATTTTTAACTTCATTTTTTCCTTCTCTGAGACATATAGTATTTTAAGGTATTTTTGTCAAGCTGGAAATAGCCTTCAGGAGGTGAATTTTACATCGTCTCCATTCGACAGCTTTATCGCGCAAACTTTTCGTTTGACAATTCTGTTAAATAAACTTATTTATTTTAGAGCAGTAATAATGGATAAAGGAAAACAAATCCCGCAGTTGTACGAGCTATGGGAATTTAAGAGAAAAACCGCTTGGACTTATGATAAAATAGCCAATTACATGGGTGTCCACCCTCAGACCATCATCAGTTGGATCACAGGTGCACAGAAGCCTTCTTCTACGTCATGCGAGAAAATAAAAAAATTTCTTGATACTTATTTTTTAAAATAATGTTAGAATTGCATAAAAAGTGATTATTTCACCGACACCTACGTTCGATGGCCTGCCAAGAGCCTCCTATTCAAGAGAGATGAAAAAAATTAGGCGGCGAATAAAAAAAACGATGTCCCACCAATTAATTTTGGTTCCCATCAACCCCCCTTTTTGCTTACCAGCTGAGGTTTGGCACCGTTCCTCAGTTGCCGCCTAAAAGTAAGAGCTCATAAATTGACAAATGAGGACAACCACCAAATTTAATCAAAGGAGGAAAATTGTAAGGAAACTGCATGGAAGGAAATAATTTCAAACGGTGGTTGTCTTCTTAAATTTAAAAGATAAAATGCGAATCTTTATGAAGAGGGTAAAAAGCCGGGCCGGTTAAGTACCTCTTCCTCTTAACCTAAATCTTAACTTAAATCTTAACCGACCCGCAACCTTAAGAAGAGAAAAACTATGAAAAAAAAGGAGCCGGAATAATGTTAACAGAAAAAATACCAAAAAGTAAAGCTAAAGATGGCACCAGGCGGCATAAAAAAAAAGGCGTTCCCACCTTTTTGTTTCCCATCAAAAAAACAACAATTTTTCACCTCTAGCTTAGCCTTTTCTATAGGCCGGGTTGAGACGTCTTTCCCGGTTGTCGCCTGGAAAAAAAAGATAAGAGAAATTTGAGTTTTTAACCCTCATCATTGTCGGAAAAGAAATTGACAATTGTCTGTCTTTGGCGTATATTATAAGTAGCTTTTAAAATAATCAGGGAGATAAGAATGGATTTAATCGAAGATTTAAAAGCAGTAATGAAATGGAAAGTTATTAGTGCAGACACAATGAGCAAATACATTGGCTGCTCTGCACGCCAGGTCGCACGATGGGTATCCGGCGAATCGAGGCCAACAAATGTTTATAAGAACTTGATTCGCAAAGGAATAAAACGAGCCAAAAACCTATGAAATAAGTACATTAGTTTGGCGTATTAACGAGCTCGAGATCGTCGCTTAGAAGCGCTCTTAGAGCCATATTTATTAGGAGGTGAGAAGAATGACTATAGAAATCGCTTATTACGTTTTTGTTGCGGCATGTATCTTGGGAGTAGTCTATGAACTTATCCCAGATCATGCCATCAAATTTTGGAGGTATCGTTATGAACAAAAAAGAAAGAGGGTCGACAGCCCGGAAGCCAACCGACCCTCAGCATAAGACCGAAGTCAAACGCCTCATAAAGTCTAAGATAAAGGAACTTGAGAGTCAAGACGGAAAATTGCTCTTAGCCTTTGCAAAGACCCAGGATGCGGCAGACCTCACGGAGCCGACCGTCGATATGATGTGCCGATTTTTGGTGTGGCTGAGAAAAAATGAGTTTATTCTCCTTGATGCGAAAAGGATGGTGCGACTGAGCCTTGAAATCGATTAGGATAGAAGCTAGAATGTTGAGCAAGGCCTCGGTATTTTTCCTGCCTTTTGCCTATCTCCTGAACTCTTCTTTTCCTGCAACTGGCGCCGAGGCCTTATTTTTCTTATCATAAAAAAATAGTTGTCCCTACCTTTCCCGGTCGCCAAATGGAGGCGATGCAAAATCCAAAAAATTGTATCAGAATTCAAACATTTGAATAAAAATCCCGCCTGATTTAAAGCTACAATTTATAATGTCTTGATAATAAATAAATTGCGATATCTCTATCATTCCTCTAAAGTTGGCACGGATATTGCACCTTATCTATAGATATATTTATCAAATTAATCAATATTAAAAGGAGGTGATAATTAAGCAGGCGATGGGAGTCATCGTTAAATGGTTGGAGTGTAAGGGAAATTTTAGCTCCGCAAAATATTTAACGAAAAAATCCAATCCCAGAATAATCCCAGAGAAAGGGATAGACAGGATTAAAGGAGATGAGTAAATGAGTAAATTTTTTAAATTAACTATCACCCTCACAGTATGCCTTTTCTTAGTGAACTCTCTTTTGGCTGTAGAAACAGGTAAAATCGAGGGTAAAGTGACCGACGATGAAGGCCTGCCTCTTCCTGGAGTAACAGTTACAGCTAAGAGTCCGGCTCTGCAAGGAACAAGAGCCGTAATTACTGGAAGAGATGGAAGTTTTAGATTGGCCCTACTCCCTGTAGGAACGTATGAACTAACCTATGAACTTCAGGGGTTTGCCACCAGAATTGAAAAAGGTTATTTTGTTCGTTTAGGGATGACCCTGAGCATTCAAGTTGCAATGACACTAGCCACGGTTGAGGAGGAAATTACGGTTGTGGCTGAATCTCCGCTCATTGATAAAACGCAAACAGATACAAGTTATCGGATGAATGCACAAGACTTAGCTAGAGTTCCAATTCAAGGTAGAACTATTCAGGAATTAGTTTCCTATACTCCAGGGGTAACTGGAGTAAGAGCAGATACTCTGGATGGAACCAGTGCGCCAAATGCAGGCGGTGGCCAGATGCCAAGTTTTAGAGGTGAAGGAGGAGAGGGAAATAACTGGTTAGTCGATGGTCTCTCTTCTACTGGACCAAGAATCAATGACCAGGGTGTGAGGATAAACTTTGACAGTTGGGAAGAAGTTCAGATTATCTCTGATGGATTCACTCCAGATTTTGAATCAGCAGTTGGAGGTGTGATCAATATTGTCACCAAATCAGGCGGGAATGTATTTCATGGCGAAGTGGCAGCTTTGATTCGAGATCACAATCTGAGGGCTGAAAGAAGAGACCAGCTATCTATTGTCGCAGCGCCAGACACATCAAAGCATCAATATTATGCTAACCTAGGAGGGCCAATTATAAGGGATAAGTTGTGGTTTTTCCTCTCAGACAACTTCTTTAGAACGGCGGATGACAGCGTGGAAAAAACAGTTGAGTGGCTAACATTTCCTGCGGGATCACGAAGAAAATACACAAATAATGTTTTTGGCAAACTAACGTTTGCGGCCCATGCAAATCACACTTTATCTCTCAGTGGAACCTTAGATAAGTTTTTGAGCCAGACTGGCGGAACTGGTCTTCCAGAGCGATATACCAAAAAAACCTATACTGACTATTCTTATCGATTAAACTACAAGGGAATTCTCTCTCAAGATACTCTCCTTGAAGTCGCTTTTGGTCAGCAGAATCAGGATTTGATCGAAAAACCTCTTGAAGACAATTATGGCCCCCCTGAATACTATTTCTTAGATATAACGCAGCTCACGAACAATGCTGAAGGAGACAGAATCAATGTTGAAAAAAGAACAGATTTTTCCCTCAGATTAACTCAGTATTTAGAGGCTGGAACTTTTGGAAATCACGAATTGGGAGTAGGAGTGAGTTATTATGAAACCTATGGCGAGGATGGTGCAAATTGGACTGGTAGGGATTTTGACCTCTGGCCAGGAAATAAATTTGAGAATGGAGTTAGTCTGAGTTGGAATTCACCAGGAGAGCCTGACATGCTGTACGAGTACGGTTTTTATGGATTCAATAACACAACCAAAGGGTTCGGCATGTATCTTAAGGATAAGATTTCTTTTGATCGTTTTACCTTGATGTTAGGTGTGAGGAGCGAGACTCAAAAGCTCTATGATGATCTGGACAAGGTGATCTGGAGCTGGGGAATTGGAGATTTCCTCTCTCCTCGAGCTTCATTGGCTATTGATCTTCTGGGCGATGGAAATAACATCCTGAAATTTGGCTTTGGCATATTCTCTGATACCGTGACTACCAGAGTTTTAGAATGGTTTAACAGTCGTGCTGGAATGACCTTCCGTGATTATGAGTGGATAGGGCTTTCAAATCCATCCGATGTTCAATTGAAAGAGAGTGCAAACTGGTCGTTTGTTCATGAACAGAGTCCTGAGACAACTCCATTTGATTTTAATGCCGACATAAAACCCCCTAAAACATATAAATACTTAGTAGAATTTGATCGTCGCTTGGGCCCGAACTGGGCGCTTAAGATCCGCGGCATCTATCAAAAAACCGTGGACCTTTTAGATGACGTTGCCCTTTGGAAAGATACGGCTTGGTGGCTAGCTTATGATGGAACCGATGAACCGGATGGCTGGTGGTTCTGGGAGCTGGGCAACTATGAGGATAAGAGAAGAGATTATAGGGCTATTGAGGTAGAAGTAAATGGAAGAATTGCGGATAGATTCATGCTCAATGCTTCCTATACCAGGTCTGAAGCCAAAGGAACTAACCCCGGTCAGTTTGAGCTAGGACCCTGGGCTAGTAATATGGGTAGCGGTTATCATGTCGGTGTTTTCGGAGACCACGTGAAGATTCCAGAGGACAACCCTTATTATTTCTTGGATGAATGGACTGCTGGCTTGGGTGGGGTAGGACATGGAGACGAGGGTTGGTATGGATTCCTGCCTTACAGTGTGGATCATATGGTTAAGGTTTTCAGCAGCTATTTAGCTCCTAATAATTTCATATTTACTCTCGGTTTTGAATGGCTTTCCGGTTATCACTGGGCAAAGATTGGATTTCAGGAGCTTTATGGAGACTATATGACTTTTCCAGAAGGCC
>Ga0209977_10001065_pt1 | contig 11741 bp, 8 predicted proteins | sample SumtaG_2_FD_183113 | JGI IMG/M metagenome (GOLD analysis project Ga0209977, IMG submission 183113) | Deep subsurface microbial communities from Indian Ocean to uncover new lineages of life (NeLLi) - Sumatra_00607 metaG (SPAdes) (version 2) | ecosystem: Environmental > Aquatic > Marine > Oceanic... | reverse complement strand
GACCGTTTTTGTAATTCTCCATATCAATCATAGTTCGGGGTAGAAAAGATAGCTTACCTGTTGTTCCAGAACTATGGACAACCATAAGTTTAGATTGACTTTCGACTTGATCTAACCATTGGTCAATTGTCTTGGGTTTATCCAATACAACATTTGACAAATCTAATGTAGAGAATTTAGCCAACCATTTAGTAAGTTGGTCAAACTTTCTCTTTTCAATTAATGAAAGAGGGTATGATTTGTAAACTGTATGAGTGAATAAAATAGGTAATATGTCATTTAATGAATTGATATTAGAAACACCTTGTCTCTGTACTAAGTCTTTAAGCGCTGATATTTTGGGTACTAATTCGTTAAACTTTTCCTGTAAAGCACGAAGTTGTACATTTTCTAATTCTTCGCCTTCCAATTTAAAACAATCATTTGGAGATCGAAGATCACGTCTAGGCCATTCTCGGGGATGAACATTCCAATCAGATGCCTTTTTATCTTCTTTTAATTGAGTTGCAATAGTCATTTTCTTTAACGTCCGAATATTTCGTAAAATTGATAACTTTCGGACACGGATTGCAGATGGAGTTTATATATTTAAAAATTCTATAATGATATATATACTCCTTATAAAGAAAGATAAAAAACGATTTGATACTCGATAAAATCTCTATCCTTTGATTTTCTCTCTTCATTACTTGGATCAAACGACTAGAGTAATTTTACGAATGCTAATTTATAGAAAAAAAAAGCTGACGAGGGACTATAGAAAATGAATACAATTAGTTTCTTTCTATAAGATCTATTTTCCTTTGTTAAATTTCTTTTTAATGTATAAAAACAGCATTTAAGTTAAGAAAATACCAAAAAAATCAGAAAATCTTGTTGAATCACTAACAGGATTTGATGTTGAAGAATAGGATGAATTTAAACTCGAATTATCTGAATTCATTCTTTCTAATGAAATATTGACATTAGATTACTTCTGAATATCGTTTTCGAGTATAAGAATACTAAGCTTCAATAATTTATGACTGATTTATGGCTATCACTAACGGAAGTAAAAATGATCATTGGGAACGATATAGCTCTGTACTTGAAGAATTTCGTCTCACAAAAGATTTAGATGAACTATTACACGAATTTCGTAAGATTATGAAAGCTACGGATCCATCACCACCAATTGATCTACTTTCCGAATTAGCAAAGAGCTTTATCAAACTAAAAAAAACAGATGATGCAAAAAAAGCCTATGGCCTAATATTAAAGATAGATACTACTCATCGTGAAACTTGGAAGCAACTATCATCACTATATTTCCAACTCAAGGATATTCCTAAAGCAGAGTTTTGTATGAAAAAATATTATGCTTTAGCGGGAGGTAATGCTCAACTCCAAAAAGCTAGTCAAATTAGATTAGCAAGTTCAGGCCGAATTAAGAAATTACCTATAAATCAAGAATTAGGACTACAAGATGGTTTAAGAATTCAAACAATCTCTCCAAAAACTGTAATGAGCCTTTCAGAGTTTGAGAAGCACTATAAAAAATCTACTAAAGACCTTCCGATTACAGTACAAAGAATAATTCAATTTGCACAACACCAAATAGTGGATTATCGTCTCTTCGAAAAGCAAAGTGGAGAAATGGGATCAAAAGTTGAAATCTTAAAAGATCAGGATCTTGTAAATGCCTTAAAAAGTCGAAATATTGAAACTTTTTTCAAGTTCCAAGAACAAGCAATTAAATCTATTGATAAAGATCGAGATGTATGCATAGTTGCTCCAACTGGAACTGGGAAAACAGAAGCATTCCTTCTTCCTACACTACTTAAGATACGAAAATTCAAGGATTGTGGAGTTCAACTCCTTCTTATCTATCCTATGAAAGCTCTTGCAAAAGATCAATTTCGAAAAATAGAGGATTTTGCTACTATTCTTGGATTATCTGTCAAGGTATTTGATGGAGACACGACGCATTATTGGCGTAAAAAAATTTTTGCAGATCCTCCTGAAATACTGATCAGTAACCCTGATATCTTGCATTATCATCTTGGGATTGGCCGTAATTCTAGCCGATTTCAAGATCTTCTTGCAGGATTGAAGATTGTAATCCTTGATGAAATTCATTCTTATTCAGGAACATTCGGTTCAAACATGTATTTTCTATTACGTCGTCTCGAAAGGGTAGTAAATCAAAAATTACAGTTTATTGGAGCATCTGCTACTGTAGCTAATGCTAAATCTTTCGCTTCAAAGCTTTTAAACAGACCGATTGAAGTTATTGAGTGTAAAAATGGTCATCGTGGACGTTTACATTTCTTAATGATTGCACCTTTTGCTGGAACGTCTACACTAGATGGAATGATTAGTTTAGTAAACAGTATAAAAGGAAAAGGGAAAATTCTTGTTTTTCAGGATTCTCATCGGACTGTTGAACTGCTTTATCAAAAACTAGGTGGAATCAATCAACGTGTAGGTATTCATCGTGCTGGTCTAGATAAAAAAGTACGAGAACAGGTTGAATCAGATTTTCGTAAGGGAAAACTTGATCTTCTTGTAACAACTCCTACTCTCGAACTTGGAATTGATATTGGTGATTTAGATATTGTGGTAACTCCGCCTATAGCTGTAAACAGAGCCATGCAACGAATTGGTCGCGCGGGAAGAAAAGGACAAGAAGCTCTTGCAGTTATAATGTTGAATGCAGAAGATCCAATCAGTAATTACTATTTTCATAATCCAGATAGATATTTTCATGATATTGAAGATGTATTTTTTGATCATTCCAATCCAAATGTAACAGAAAATCAACTACTTTGTGCTTCTCTTGACCATCCTATAGATATTACAGAATTTCCTGAGTACGCAAATGAACTCAATCACCTTATAGAAAGAGGATTACTTAAACAATTAGATAAATCAGTTTTATTACCAACAGAATTAGGGAATGAACAAGCAAGAAAATATTCAATACGTGGAAAGAATCATGAAATTCAAATTAAAATTCGTGGAGGTCCAGTAATAGGGAAAAGAGCCATGCCACTAGCTATGCTTGAATTATATCCTGGAGCCTTCTATTACGCGGGCGGAAGAAGATATCGTGTAACTAGTTTTTATTTCAATGGAATGAGAGGAAAAGCAGAATTGATCAAACCAAAGAGTATATGGGGTCAAACGTTTCCTTTATCTACAATGAAACCAGAAATTCTAGAATTAAACTCTCCTTATCACCTCGTTTATGGTCTTGAAATTGCTTATGTTGAAACAAAGGTTCTTCAAAGTGTTTATGCTTATTCATTGCAAACTCCAAATGGTACGTTTATGCACAAATTACGTGATCCTCTCTACTATGCTACTCGATCAAAAGGTCTTTTGTTCAGAGCTCCTCCTCTCCCTCATCATACTATTGATGTCAACCGAAGTACATACATCGCCTCTCTCCATGCTTTGATTCATGTTATTTTACACGCCTCCTTACCTTATATAGGAGGACAATTGAATGAGATTGGAGGTCTCGCACTGCTACCTCAAGGATATATTTTGCTTTATGATCAAGCATCAGGTTCAGGTGTATGTCAAATGTTATTAGATCGCTTACCTGAATTATTTCAACGAGCATATGATATTTTAGAAACGTGTGATTGCAAAGACCCTCAAGGATGTCCTCAATGTACTTTTCTTCCTCGTTGTAGTCATAACAACACCAGATTAGACAAACATGGAGCTCAAAAGATATTTACCTCTATCATTCATGGTATTAATACTCCATTGGGAGATAATTATAACGATTATAGCCAAACATTGCACTAGAGGATAAATTTTCTTTTCCTTTACGATTTTAGATTTACCAATGAAAGTTTTTGCTAGATCTAGAGTTCTTATTATGTCCATTTTTGAAAGTAATTTATTTACTCTCTCTTTGGTTTTTGAAATGTAGAATGTTTTTCAGATATATATACGATATATCTCTATCATTTATTGAATCATATTCGGATAGTTAAGAGATATGTTAACATCAAGAAGCCCTCTAACGACAATTATTGGATTTCTCTGTGGATTTATTATTTCCCCAACCGTTCAATTTCTTCTGTTTTGTGGAGGAGTGGGTTATTTTATTGGTCAAATATTAGATAACATTGATGTAAAAAATCAAATAGATACATTCAATTTTAATAGCATCCATGCTACACAAGACGTTTTTCATCCTGAAGATATTCCTGAAGCAATAATTATTTACTCCCGAATTGACAATCTAACAACAGTTTTAATTGATTTCAGAGTTGATTCAAAACCACAAGATTTTAGACTTTTCGTTCTTAAAAATTTGCAGGAATTCGAATTTAGAGTGATGGAAGATGCCAATAAAACTACCATTAACCTCATTCTAGAATATCCTAATTGCAACTATCCTGAAATATCAACCAAAGTTGAACAGAAAAAAGTTATGCATTTTGACATTATGGAGAGGAGTAAAGATTTTCTAAGCGCAGTACAAAAGATAGTACCAGGTTTAAATTTGGTAACTACTGCTTATCCCGACCTTTACGTGGATCTAAACATCAAAGATGTGATAAAGCCTTCAAATAGTGATTTTCAGTTTCCTCCTTCCTCTCCAATAATGAAACCTAAATTTGGCCACAAAACAAATCTCTCTACAGTAGATACAAGGATTAATAGTCCTTCTCCCACAATTAATAGTACTAGTACTATCAATCAAGATGCTATCCATCGGCCGTTAATCGATTACCCTCCTGTCCCTGAAACAAATACCGATGATGAAATTAATGATATTTCATCAAATGATGATGTAAATGCCGATGTAAATGCTGAAACAATAATGAATGATTTGATTTCTGATTCAAACGAAGAAAATGAATCACTGAATGTTCCTAATCTAACACCTGATGACGTAAAGAATTTAAAAGACATGAATGTAAGAGCATTCAATAATTTCTTAGATGAAAAAGATTCTGAAAATACTTTACATCCTTTAACAAAGGCAAATAAGTTAAAAAATACCACCCAAGACCAATCTTCTGAAATGAATAATGAAAAGGAAGAAATTGAGGAATCAAGCGATTTGCATATTGATTATTCTAATACCCAAAAATCTCAAGAGGATACCAGCATTATTGATGATTTCAGTTTTAAATTCATTGATCAGCTGAAAAAAGGAAAAATCAAAAAAGAATTAAATTTAGAGATTCAAGAAGAAGTTACTACAATAAGAGAAGCATTTAAAGATAAAAAAACATCGAAAAATTCAGCTAGTTAGTTTATTTACAAATCCTTTTCAGTTTCAATTACTTACAAAAAACACAGGTAAACCTATTTTCAGTAAAAAACAGGAATTTAGTACAATAAGGGCATCGAATTGCAATCTGATTAGTTTTCATAAATTCATTTTCAAGCTCAAATTCCTCTTTCATCCTAGGCGAAATTATTAGCATTAATTTCCTCTTTTCCTCAATGTTAAGAGGAGCCTTTGCTAATTGCCATATAGCACTTTTTTCCTCTCCAAGATGAATTAAGCTTTCGATTAACATCCTATTAATCATTAAGTTATCTATAGGTGTTAAATCTTGAAGGTAAGTAATTACTTTGGAATATTCCTTCATTTGAAAATAAACCCAAGCCAGCTTCTGCTTTATCAAAGCTCGGAGATTTGGAGAATTCCGAAAAAGATATTGTAGATTTGTAATTGCCTCATCCCAATTGCCATTGATAAGTTTTTCATCGATTCGATTGAAAATCTCAGCCTTTTTTCTCTCTGTTTCTGTACATACACGTTTTTTACGAACTCGAGGCAAAAAATTAGACCTCTATTTTGGAGTGCTGATTTCGTGTTCTTTCCCATAGTGGATGAGTTGAAAACCTGATATGAAATCTTTTATTCATCAAACGAAGAACTTCTTTACGTATTTCTGGACGTAAGGGCTGACGTTTAGCATTTAATCGAACTCTTAAAGCACCTTGTTCTGATATTGTTATTATACCGATTCCCTGTTCTTCAGCCCATGAAACTTGTTGGTTTTTTGTTACAGAATCAAGATAATCGAATTGTTCATCAGGACATAACAGATAGCAATAATCACAAAAATTCTGGTAAATTGTAGGATGTTGGGTATGGATCTGCAATTCAGCTTCAAAAAAGTAAATTGAACCATCAAACTGGTTTATTGCGGCTAGGTCAATTCTAAGTTGATCCTGATTAGTTGGTGTTATTTTTTTTATATCCAAGTTTTTAGAAGTGATTTGTAATTCTAAATAGGTCTGGAACCTAAGTTTTTCTACCAAGATATTATCAAGATGTTTGGTTAATTCAATTTCAGTTTTTATGCCTTTATTCCATGAATTATTGTTTGTTCATTCATTCTCAATTCCTTCTCCTATAATCTCAGTTTTGAATTCTAGAAATCAATAATCTTCATAGTATTATTCTGAAGATCACTTATATATTTGAAAAAGAACTTAAAAAAGTGTCAGAAAAAAGAAATCATGATTATAGTAATAAAATTACGCTAGATTATGATAATAAACTTTAAGGATCCCAATTTGAGTAAAGCTCCTCTCCTTTGGTATTTCTAATTAATATAATGAAACTCCTGCCTGAAATAGAATGGCTTGAACAGGTTAAACAAAGATCGAATATTCTAACAGTGGATTCGACGCGTCTTAACGTTGGTTCTGGAATTGTTTTTAGACTAGGATCAATTAGTTTTTTGGCAACCTCGAATAAGGCTAGATTTATAGCTGGATTGTTGAAAGTAGTGGAAACAATCAAATTTGATTTCGTTATAGGTCCATTGATATCGATTCATAATCATTGTTAATTTTTTATCCTTTTAACTTCTATAGAAATTTCGAATTCTTAAAGGTCATAGGTAATTCTAGATAGATAATGATTTTCTAGATCCAGGTGAACTTAGATGGCCACTAAAATCAGAATTCCTTCAGATGATATCCCTTTTCTTGACGAAATATTTCTCAATAGCCCTTTATGCCAAATATGTGAATATGCGAACATGTTTGGAGGTGTATGTTCGCTTTTGCTTAACCGAAAAATCCCAGATCTTGTGATAAAAAAGGCGAAGATCATGAGTTGTTCTGCACATCGAAATTGGGTGCTCGAGATAGACGAGTCATTAGCCAATTTATGGAATATATCGTCTGAGATTGATTCTAATCTAAATAGAAGGAAAAATGAAAATTCTGGAAAGTAATTAACTTGACAACAACAGAAACTTCTCCACATTTGACTAAATTGAATTTCACTCCCTCTTTAACCGAACAACTTCTTTTACCAAAAATACATGATCATAACACATTGATAGTTTATTCCAAAGAAAAACCTTTAATTCGAATTTTATCATTAATAATTCTTTTTTACTTGAATAGTCAAGCTAACCTACAAACTCCACCTAAAATACTCCTATTAATGAAGAGGGGTAACCAACTAAAAATTCAATCCTTATTGAAAGCTCATTTAGATCGATCAATTACTGTGCATAATGGTTCAATTCTTCCAAATGCAAGACGACAAGATTATAACCGATGTTCAGTGATTCTTTCAACACCTAAAACCGTTAAAAATGACTTAAAAGAGAAATATATAAGTAAAGAGTTTTTTATCTTAGTTGTTATTGTAGATGCAAAAATGGGTACTTCTTCAAGTTCAATAAGATTCTTGATGAATAAACTGAAGAATAATCGCACAATTGGTCTTACCCAAGAAACTGATACTGAACGATTGGGCCAAATATGCAAAAATCTGCACCTTGAAGAAATACAACAACTTGAAGAAATACAAACAAGACCTGAAAAATGTGATATTCAGTATTATTCAATTCCATTGCCACAAGAGTATTTCTTCATTCTTGAATTACTAAACCAACTTCGTAAGCATGAAATCTCTGGGTTACAAAACCTTGGGTATGATGTTTCACTAAAAAGTACTTTTCGGGAATTAACTGCAATTCACGAGAGTATAAAAGAGGAAGGAGTACGTAAAAAACATTTAGTAGCTACTGCAAATTTATTGCGAATAATAACCCTTCAAAAAATAATTGTATCCCAAGGGTTTCCCTCTGCTCTTGAATATTTTAATTCTCTTGAACTTCGCTTAAAAGAAGAAACAAATTTTCAAGGAAAATACGCTATTGCTGAATTTCTTAACGATATAAAAATGCAAAAGTTACGGGAATTTCTTAATAGTCAATCACACCTTCTCCATCCAAAATCACAAATGATTCTAAAAATGATAACGAAATATCAATCTGGTATTTCAATCGTTACACACAATTATTATAATGCGAATTTCTTGAAGAATTACCTTAAACAAAATGGATTTTCTAATGTAGTCCAACTTGAAAAACCTATTAGTTCTCTGTCTCAATTAAAACTAGAGAAAGCAATATTACACTTTTCGGAAGGTAAATCCGATATATGTATATCTAATTCAATTAATGATATAATAGCTCGGCATGCTAAAGTTATAATTGCATATGACGTCAATGCGGAAATTATTGATAAATTAAATGAAATAAATTCTGACATCCCAAAAGTATTTTTATTAGCAAAGCAAACAAATGAAGAAGCTAGATTTTTTTACTTGAAACGACTAGGTTCTAGTTCATATAGTCCAGATTTGGATCTTAATATCATTAATCAATCCTTGGCGAAGAAAAACCAACAAGTGTATCCAAATACTGGATCTAAAACCAAAATGAATCATAAAATCGCAAAAGAATCATCTACCTATGTAAACGAGGATTCAAGAATTTCTTTGGTGTTTTCTTCAGAATTATATGAATATGGGATTCCTTATTCCTTTCCTAAGAAGGAATTTTCAATAATATCAGACCCTGATATTTCATTCCCAGGATTTATAATTGATCGGGAGGGATGTATATTATTACTGATACCAGAAACAATAGATTTCTTTACTTCAGACCAAATATCCAAGATTCATAAAAATCTCGGGAAGGAGTTCTCTTATGTTTATCTAGCAATTGCATTGAATAGTTTGGAAACTTTGAGTTTCAATTCTAGATATAGGATCTTTGAGACTGTAAATAAATGTGAAATATGTTTATTTCTTCTCCGAGAAAATGATGATCTAGCTAAATTAGTGAAGAAAATTTCGGAAAAAAAGGATTGAAACTTCAAATTTATATTAGATTGTTAGATAATCTTATTCAACTATAGAGGAGATTCACCATGTTCTTACTTCTTTTTTCTTAAGATATATTCTTATTTAAACCAAAGATTCGTTTCATTTTAGCGAAAAAAAGATCATACGCGTTGTACATAATTTGAAGATCACGAAATACTAGCGTTTTTGGTAACATATTCCGAAATTTAACAGCTCTATAGTCAAGGATAAGACTTGCAGCAAAATCAGATTCAGACCTAATACCCCTTCCAATTGCTTGGGATATGCTTCTAGTAACAGGAAGCGTGTTACATATATGTTTTGCCATTCTAACTCCCCATTTTTGTGCATAAAGTGATTCTAGTATTTGATTTGTGGCATTAGGCCGGGGATATGGAAGACCAGCTATAACAATTAATGATAGCAGACTCCGTTTATCATTATTAAGAATTTCAATACCTTCTGAAAGTTTCCCTCCTAAAACTCCAAAAATACACTCGTGATTCAACTGTTTCAATTCATCTATAAAATAAGGAGCACTCCCTGGATTTTCAATATAAATTTGAGATAATGACATATGAGCAAGTATTTTTTGTTTCAATTCATGAGATGTTGCGAATACGATTGTATGGAAAGGATTACTTTCATGAAGCCTTTGAATAACAGAAGCCATAGATTCATAGGTGTTAGTGGTTCTCTCACTAAATTTTGAAGTATATTGCCGATGATATATAATGCCGTTTAAACTGAATTGAAAGTCCGAAGGGATTTGTAGTGAGGCATAGGACAAGTTGTATAAAGTTTTGTATGAAGAAACGGGATTAAGAGTACCTGACATAAGGATTACACGTTTAAAATCCTGATTAATAAAATTAAAAGATTGATGGGGAAACGGATTCAATTGAAGTAGTTTATTCTCTTCTGATATCCATATATCACCCCTTGACATTAAAAAATCTTTGATCTTTAGAAGATAAGCCTTTTCCATAAACGATAGCTTTTGATCATGATCTAAAAAAGCATCAAGACCAGCTAAGGAAAGATGCCGCGGTCGTTCGACTCTATTGTTTTGATTCATTAATTCTTGTAATTCATCAAATATTTTCAACGGGATGAGGACTCTAGCTTTATTAATATCATTAATGGTAATTTCTGACTCAATATCCGCAGTGAAATTGTGTCCCTCATCGATAATCGCTATCTTATTAGGAAAGGAACTTTGAGAAATAATCTGAGAAAACATATCCTGTAAATTTTTACTACGTAAATACGTATGAGTTGTCACAATTATGTTAGTATATGGGATACAACGCTTAATTACATAATAGGGACACCCAAATTCCTTAAACGCTTCTTTATATGTATCAATTGATACTAATCCATCATGCGCCGTTATAGGGATCTGTTCAACAATCGCAGGAAAATCTTCCTCTGGGATTGATCGTGTCTGTTCTAAAAAAGGACATTTAATCTTTCCACACATTCCTCTATGAAATTGGATTTGGTCCCTTTTAATACAAAGATCCGCTTTCAAAATTAATGGTACTGCTGTTAAATAACCATATTTCTTAGAATTTGCGATTTTATAGATTTCATTTAGAAAAACTCGGAATACTTGAGCTTTAGTTCTTACAAAAATGTACAACTGATAATTTTTTTCCTTAACAAGTGGTAATGTTGAAATGAGAGCCATAATAGTCTTTCCAAATCCAACTGGAGCGTGAATCATGACTCGTGGGTTTTTTTCCACAAATCTAAGGAATTTAGTCTGATATGCCCGAAGTTCAGGATGTGGAAACAACTGTAGTGCAGGAGGAAGATGACTGTCTATCATAAAGGTTATTTATTCCTCCTAGATTTATCTATTTCATCAAATAAAGATCGTTGTTTAGTATGAAGTTCAAAGAAAATATCCAATATTCCTGTTGTTGGATAAGTTTCAAAATCTAACTCTCGTGATATTTTCTGTAGAATAGAAAAATAATTATCTGGTAAATAATCATCTAATACTTTTTCAGCTTGAGTTGATTGAATAGAAGAGGCTTGTATAGCATGTTGATTCTCTTGTTGATTACTTTCAGTGTAATGTTGAGTTATTTCAAGAATCAGGTTATTACACATAGAGTCTGCTAATTCAAATAAATTCCGAAAATCTTGCCATTCTAATGATTCTATTTGAGTTAAATCGTAGTATTCAGCAATTCGAGACCATGGAACTGAAGTTACTTTTAAAACTCTAAGATAATTTAATAATCTACCTATTAAAGTCTTAACTTTAGTATTTGTATCCAAACGATCGCTTTTTGATGATGATATATCATAGAATGATTCTAATCTATTCAGTTCATCAAGAGATACTTCTAATTCTTTGGTACTTAAGGGAGTAGGAAGTTGCGCAAGATTCTCATATTGTTTACTATAATAATCTCTCCCTGTCTCATTGATAACCCAGTATGTAGCTCCAGCCTCGGGTTTGGTATCCCAAAGCCCTAAAGGTAAAAATTGGTCTAATGACATTTCTCCATGTTTATTTTTTTCTATCAAAGATATTACTTCATCTTTTGGGCAAGGCCGGCTAATTAATAGCTTTAAAGCC
>Ga0209977_10001064_pt1 | contig 11744 bp, 11 predicted proteins | sample SumtaG_2_FD_183113 | JGI IMG/M metagenome (GOLD analysis project Ga0209977, IMG submission 183113) | Deep subsurface microbial communities from Indian Ocean to uncover new lineages of life (NeLLi) - Sumatra_00607 metaG (SPAdes) (version 2) | ecosystem: Environmental > Aquatic > Marine > Oceanic... | reverse complement strand
TAGCATGAAAGTATGTGAAGGACGAATTGGCCGGGTTTTCGTGATACGGCTGGAGGATGGGGATGTGGTGCCCGAATGTATCGAGCGGTTTGCCGAGGAGAACGGCGTATCTGTGGGACAGGCTATTCTGGTGGGTGGGATTGGTGGTGGTGACGTCGTTGTCGGGCCGAGGTGTTCAAAAGAGAGACCTCCGGAGCCTATGCTCTTGCCCATTGATGGAGCTCATGAGGTGGTGGGTGTGGGTGTGCTCGCTCCCAGAGAGGATGGCAAACCGACTCTGCATATCCATGCTGCGCTGGGGCGGGTGGGGCAGACCATGACCGGATGCCTGCGGCAGGGCGTAACCACCTGGCTTGTGGGAGAAGTCATCCTCTATGAAATCCTCGGTGCAAAGGTGGTGCGTATTCAGGACAAGCAAAGCGGCTTCGAGCTTCTGGAGCCTGGGAGCAATTAACGAAGAATTCTGAGGACATAATACCTGATTCGCAGCAGGCCTAATTAGTATGGTGTCCCTGAAATTGCCTACTATGCTTGATTTGCAAAAAGTCTAAAATTAGTTTATTTACATTGAAGCTAATTTTATAGCAGGGTATTCCTTTCTGCTTTCAGCATTTGTATAATTGAATTGAGTTTGATCAAAGGAGGTTGTCGATGGATCAGCGGTTAGAGCCTCGTTTACGAGTTGGTGCACTTTGTGAACGAACGCTTGAGGAGAAAGATGGCGTTCTTTCATTGATAAGGCTGATTGATAGGCTTGTCATAACAGCCGAAGGGGTAGATGTGCCAAAGGATTTACCTCCTGGGCAAGTACCGGTGACGATAGTCATGAGCTGGGTTAACGGGCTCGGTGATTATGAAGCGAAAATACGTGTTGACATGCCTGATGGTGGCTCAATTGAGAGTATGACCTTGCCATTTCATCTCGATTCATTCGATAAGGTGCAGAATCACGTTATTAGAATGTTAATTCCTGTAAGACACGCTGGCCTTTATTGGTTTAGGTTCTTATTAGGTGATGAAGTTAAAGGGGAGGTGCCGTTGCGCGTTATCTACCAACGCAAGCTACATCCCAAAAAAGGCACATCACCTAGAGGGGACTAGCTCAACATCCTTGGTAATGGTTGGGTTATTGCCAAGTTGTCTTGGTTCTACATCAAAGGAATTTGAAATGAAATACGGAGATTTAATAACTATGGGCTTTATGTAATTCGTCTGCCTTTTGCTTGGCAAGGGTTCAAGCACGATGTTATCAAGTATTGATTGTACATGGCCATATACTTCAAATAAGTTCCTATATCCCTCATCGAACTCATGTAAGTATAATTCAACACTTGATAGCAGTTCCCTTTCCTCCGTTACCTCAGGTTTTTGGCGTAACTTAAAAAGGCGCTCTTCAATATGTTGTCTCAACTGTGAAACATTAATGTCTCCAGTAATGAACTCTGCTAGTATTCTTACGTATTCCCTGGCTTTCATATTCTGTCTCCCAATATTGTATTGGATAATCAATTTTTAAAGAAAACTATTATATTAATTAAATGGCTCAATTTCAAGTAGTTAATGCCTCTACAATGGAGAAAATCTTAAAGCAACACGATATTTGGTCAAAAATGCATTCTGGTAAATTTAAAACTGTTGTGGAAAATAAAACAAAAGCTAGAATGTCTAAAGGTGGTTACAGTTATATCATTTCATATTATGATAAATCACAATACGTATGTACTATTCATAGGATTGTAAATAAACAAGGCAATATCATTCATGAACATATAAAAAATATTGAGATAAAAGGCATCCGCTATAAACTGCAAGAGTAAGCAAGAATAGCTAGGTTTCCCACTTTGGTTAGGTTGATGTAGGGTGTTCAGATATATAAATCTGATTTGTAGCAGGCTTAATTAGTATGGTGTCCCCGGAATCCATTCGCGAGTTAACAAATTGTCCAAACTGCTAAAATAGGATTGTGTCTGTAAAGCTGATAGCCAAGAAAGGCTCGACCTTCCACGATTTCCCCTATTCGCATCCGGAACGGAAGTGCTTCCATTGCTGGATTATCAATGTCACGCCAGCGGGGCCAAACCAATGTCTGCATGATTGTATCTATTGCTATGCCAGGGAAGCTATTTACTCCAACTACTCCGAGGATGCCCTGATTTATAACAACCTGCCTGAGCTGGTGGAGAGGGATCTTAAAAAGCTAACTTTATGCCCGCCAATTTCCCTGTCCAATATCTCCGACCCCTGTCAGGACATACCTGAATTGAAGAGAGAGGTCAAAAGACTGATACGGCTTCTTATGGACTACGGAGTCTCCTTTTTCATCACTACCAAAGGCGACCCGTCCTTCCTTCTGGAACTGCCTGGCTTTATCGAGTACAAGCCTAAATTTATAGCTATAACCATCGAAGGGACTACTGAGGTGCTCGGGCTTTTGTCACCAGGGGCGCCTTCGTTCGATGCCCGGGTAGCTGCTGCCGGCAAGCTATCCAGCATGGACATAGACATCATCATCCGCCTCGACCCCATTCTGGTCCATTTATTCCAGGCCCTTTACGGTGATTCCTGGTTTGAAAAAATAGCGGGGTTGATTGATGTCTTTGCCGCGATGGGAGCCAGGCATGTCACTGCCAGCACGGGCAGGCTGTCTAAGAAACGCTCTCCATCAGCCGGTCACGAAGGCACGAGCATATGGCAGCGAATATATAAAGTTCTCTACACCCAGTCGCCACTGGCAGCTAAGAAATTTGAACAGGAATACATCTACGAGGCACACTGGTCAGGCGGAGGCTATCGCCTGCGCAGGGACTTGCGGCTGGGCTTCCATCGTAAGGTAAAGGAACTGGTCGAAGCCAGGGGAATGACCTATGCCACCTGCCAGGAACTTTCCGCCGGGGAGAGTGATTCCCGGGGCATCCCGCACTGCGAGGGATTGCCACTGCCCTTTGCACGAAAGCAAGCAGATGGTAGGTTCAAGCCTGTTCCGGGGTGCACTGCTAACTGTCAGGTCTCTTGTCAGGGGTTATCCAGCCCGCCCTGCGGGCAAGCTGCACTGATAAGCTTTGAGCCACTGCGTATAAAGAAACTACGCTTTGAACCAATGATTGATTCTGGGGACATAATGCCCTGATTTGCAGGAGGCTTAACTAGTATTGTCTCCGCCGAGTTAGAGAGAGGAGTAAGGGAACTTGCCAAAATACCCACTCGGGCGTTGCCCCTATGGTCAGCCAACGGGGAGTTGACAGTGTGGGGAGCGTGTTATACCATTGGTTCCAAGTCAAAATTCCTAGAATAACTAGACTGTTAAACAGATTCAGGAACTGCAAAATTGAGTGTCGAACGTCAGGTAACGGGAAGCAAAAGTCGAACAGTCAAGCGACATACTCAAGCTCACGTCAATGCAAATCAAGGAGGTGTCCAAATGCTAGCGTCGGCAGATAAGGTAAGGCAGGCAGTTGAACAGTCAGCCAGGATTATGGATGAATACAAGCAGCGGCTCAGTGAAGTTCTTAAGGAGGAAGTAGAGAGGATCAGGCAAGAGGCTGAGCAGGAAGCGGCCAGTGTTCTTACCAAGGCCCACGAGACAGCGCAGCAAATCACAAGCCAAGCAAAGCTGGAAGCAGAGGAGCAAGCAGCGGCGTATCGTACTGAAATGAAACGGAAGGCCGAGGAAGAGGCGGCGGCCTATGCGGTTTCGGCGGCGGAAACAGCTGACCACCAGGCAGCGCAAGTGGTAGAGGAAGCAAAACAGAAAGCTGAAGCGGAAGCCACCGCTACTATCGAAGAGGCGAGAGAAGGAGCTGAGCAAATCATTGCGGAGGCTGAAACCGCAGCCAAAAAGCAAGCTGCGGAAGCGAAGCAGCGAGAGGTAGAACGCATAATCAGCAAGGCTAAAGAGGAATCAGCCAAGATTGTCGCCAAGGCGAGACAAACGATTGAGGACGAAAGGGGCAAGATACTGACTAATGCCGGGAAGGAAGCGGACACCTTGATAAAAAAGGCCAACCAGGAGATTGAAGAATCGTCTAGGGCTGTCGACGCGCTAAAGAAAAACACGGAAAAGGAGTTTAGCCAGGCAAAACAGGAAGCACAGCAGGAAGCTCAACAGCTCCTGAACCAAGCCAGAGAGCTAGGACAGAGGGAGGGTGAACAAAAGGCACAAGCAATCATCAGTGCCGCCCTGCAAAAATCGCAAAGTATCATTAACGAAGCCGTAGAGAGTGCGAATAAGAAGAGGGAAAAAGAATCGGCTGGGGTCATAGCCGAGGCAAGGAGTAAAGCAGAACAGGAAGCCGAAGAAATCATTATTGCTGCTAAGCAAACCGCGAAGCAGATTGTTTTCCAAGCGTTCCAGCGTTCTTTAGGTACCTTGTTGGATAAGAGCGAGGCAGCGCGGAAGGATGAGGAGGATGGCGGAGGCCAGCAAGCTGACAAAACCTAAGCCTGAAGAACCTAGAAGGGTATCAAATATTAGCTGCGTCTGCTTCCGAAAGCAGAAGAGGGGATGTTTAGAGACGATCTCTAACGATTTGTCAGTTCCACTATGGTAACGCCATAGTCTCCTTCGCCATAATCACCAAGGCGATAGGATTTAACCAGAGGATGCTTGGCCAGTGACTTGTGTACGGCATGGCGTAATTTTCCTGTCCCCTTGCCATGAACAATGCGCACAGAGGGCAAGCCAGCCATAAAGGCATCGTAGAGATATTGGTCAAGCCGGTATAAGGCTTCGTCGACGGTAAGACGGCGTAAACGTAATTCCCTGTCTACTGCTTTCACTCTGACCTGATAAACTCCAGACGAAGAATTTCTTTGCTAGCTTCAGTGGCCTTGACTCTATCATCAATGCGCCAGCCTGCTATCCAGAGGATTTGTTGAGGGGAACAGACAATGGGAATATGGTCTCGCCAGGAACGAGGTATCTTGGCGTCAACCATAAACTCATGGAGTTTCTTGGGCATGCTCATGCCCAGGGGCTGAAATCTGTCTCCGGGCCGACGCTGACGGACAAAAAGCTTGGTTCCTGTTTTGCGTAAATCGAAATCGGCAACGAAATTGCTTTGGCAAGTTCCCTCGCTTGTGCTCAGGGCGTCCCGCGATGACGGAGAATCCGTTCGCTCTCGAACTATGCTGGCTATCACCTTCCATCCCGGGAAAACTGTCTTACCGGGCACTTTAAGAGGAACTTCGCCTGGCAGCGGAGGGAAGGGACATGGCGGAAGCTGAGATTGCCACGCTTCGCTCGCAATGACAATCTCATCATATCCTCCCTGACAGATAAAGCCATGGGGCAGAGAGATTCTTTTGCTAGCCGGTTTGTTTAGCAGGCTCCTTGCCGCTTCAATGTGGCTAGCTTCGATGTCTCGAGCATCCCCGGCCAACTCGGTCACAGCTGTTCTCAACAATTGCCTTTGCAAGGCTATCGGCAAGCTAGCAAGCTGTTTCTTATCCAGGTAAATGGCATTATTTTCCTGCCTGGCCACTTCCTCCCACAATTCAGAAGCCTGCTGTTCAATGAAAGCATTATCCTCTTTGGCGATATCAGCCAAACGGAGCAGGGCATGGTCAACGCTCGGATTATATTGTCTGAGCAGAGGCAGTAACTGGAGGCGAAGGCGATTTCGGAAGAAGGAAAGCGAAAGGTTGGAGGAATCAATACAGGGGGCGAGCTGGTGTTCCTGGCAGTAACTCGCTGTTTCCTCCCCGGTAATATCTAGAAGAGGTCTTATTACCAGGAGATTGCTTCGCTGCCCCTTCGCTACGCTCAAGGCTTCGGCTCGCAATGACAGGGAAGAAGTGGGCAGGGACATTCCCTGGCTGTCATACACCATAGGGGAGTAAGGGGCTAAACCGCACAATCCGGTAATTCCCGTTCCCCGTAATATGTGCATCAAAATAGTCTCTACCTGGTCATCCCTGGTATGACCTATGGCTATTCGATTGGCTCCGACCCATTTAGCTACCCTGGCAAGAAAAGCATAGCGTAGTTCCCGGGCAGCTTCCTCAATAGAGCAATTTCTTTCAGTCCTGTAGGCAGCCACATCCTGACTATCAATGGTGATGGGAATGCCCAGCGAGCCAGCCAGGTTAGACACGTATTCAGCATCAGCTTCGGATTCAGCTCCCCGAAGTTGATGATTGAGATGAGCTACATGAAGTTTCATCCCCAGTCCCTTCCGCCATTTTGCCAGGACATGGAGTAGACATACTGAGTCAGCACCACCTGAGACCCCAACAACCACTATCTCCTCAGGTGGAATCAAGCTATACCGCTGGATAAAATCTAAAACCTTCGACTCTAGCTTAGTCTTGTTCATAGGAATTACTTCTTTGCTTTGCCCCTCGCAACTCCAAATAAACCCAAATGTTAAAATCCAAATGACAATTCAAATCCAAATGCCTAAATACTAAAATTATTCCTCTTTGTCATTTGTTATTGCTATTTGCCTTGCCCCTCGTAGCTAACACTAATAAGAGGTATTGTTAAATACCAGCAAGCGGGCTCCGTAATCCCGGAACTCAAGAATGCTTACTCCACCAAGGTCTAATTTAAATTTGGTAAAGAAGTCCAGAGGCAAATCTAAGCCTTTGAGAATGATGGCTAAGGTAACGAAGTAATGGCTGACTACTACCACCGTAGCGTCTTTGTTGTGCTCAGGACTGGTTTTATGCCTTTCTAGCAGACCTTCAATAACCTTCCAGGCTCTCTGTTGCAGTTCAACAAGACTTTCTCCATTGGGCAATTTCATTGCCTCTCCATCTTGCCACCATTGCAGTAAAAAACGGCTGAACGTGGTACGTAAATTTGAAACAGACATGCCTTCCAGGTCACCAACTTTGAGCTCTCTAAGCCCTTGATCAATCTCTACGGGCAACTGGTGATGGTTAGCTATGACTTCGGCTGTAGCTATAGCTCGTTGCAAAGGACTGGAGAGTATGGCAGTAATGGGTTCACTCTCGAGGAAAGCTGCTAGCTTCCTGGCTTGCTCCAATCCGGTATCATTCAGTTCGATATCGCTATCGCCTCCCTGGACAAGCCCTGCCTCATTCCAATGAGTTTCGCCATGTCTAACTAAAATAAGCTTCAAAAGGCCTCCTTAGATTGCTTCGCGTCACTGTGAGAAATATAATTATGAGCTAGTTTTACCCTCTCATTATAGGTGGGATGATCATAAAAAAGAAGTTTTGCCCACTGACCAGGTTCGGCTTCGGTTAGATTCTGGTCGGTCAGCTTAGTCATCAAACCAATAAAGGCTTGGGGATTATTGCTCAGTGCCAATGCAGTCTCGTCTGCTGCTATTTCTATGCGACGATTATACCAATTAAGTGCTGGTTGTAACACCAGGATAAGCATGGCTAGGACGAGAATTAACCAGGGAAGGCCAGCGATATCACTTATTCCCTGGAGGGAAAATAGTACTGCTCCAGATCTCAAGGCTAGATTGGCCAGATAAAACGCGAGTAAAAAGGCGGCTGCCTGGATTCCTATGAGCTTAGGAATATCATGATGGAGACGATGTCCTAGCTCATGAGCCAAAGTCACCTCTATTTCATCCCATGAATATCCCTGGAGCAAAGTATCGCTGAAGATAATACGTCTGGATCTGCCCCAGCCGCTCAACATGGCGTTAGCTGTAGTGGCTTTGCTGCTTAGATCCATGGTAAGGCACTCTTTAATATCAACTCCAGCCCTCCTGGCTAAATCTGCCAATTTCTCTTTGAGCCCTCCTTCTTCTAAGGGCTTTAATTTAAAGAATAAGGGTATAAGAAAGGTGGGTGTTAGCCAGGTGAGGATTAAGCTGACTAAAAACATAATCAAGGCAGCTGCTAGCCACCACAGCACCGGGAGATTCCCTATAAGCCAGTACAAGATTATAACCAAACACAAGCCTAGCAGTAATTCCAGCCCTGAAGCTTTAACCTTGTCCCTTAGCCAGCTTGCTAGGTCTTGCTTTGATAAGCCATAACGATGGGGCAGGATAAAATCGTAGTAATAGCCTAACGGTGCCACTATAACTCCATAGCCTGCTGCCAGGATCAGTAGATACAAGGCTGCTGACCATGGAGAAGGAAAAGCTAAAAGGCTCGCCAGTGTAGTTGAGGCGGGGGTGAAAAGAAGGACCAGTAATAGGATGAATCCTATCCCGATCTCGAGCAATGAGCCGCGCCGCAGTAATCTATGGTATTCTCGTGCTTTCTGCTGGCGTGCCGGGTCAGGGACAAATTCTCTTAACTTCTCGAGGTCTTCCCCCACAATCGCACTATGTTGAGATAGAATAAACTTGAGCTCCCCTCTGACCTACGATGAAGCAACACCCTTTTCCTTGGTTACTATGACCTTCTCTATCTTCATTCCACGCATTTCAGTGATAACAAACTTCAGGTTCTGGTACTTAAAATGCTCCCCCTGCTTTGGTATCCGACCAAGGTGGCTGAAAATAAAGCCGGCCACAGTCTCATAATCACCGCTGGGCAAATTCAGCTCCAATTCCTCATTAGCTTCCTCAATCCTGAATCCTCCATCCAGTTGAAAGGTGCTGTCACCGGTTACAATGAAATCCTTTTCTTGGTCTGTCAGCTCATCATGAATATCCCCGACAATCTCCTCAGTTAGCTGCCCGAGAGTAACCATTCCCGAGATTCCCCCAAACTCGTCGACAACGATTGCCGCGTGATGGCCACCATCTCGCATCTCAGCCAGCAGCTCTCCCAGGCGTTTGCCTTCAGGTACGAAATAGGTCGGGCGCACCAAATCGTCGATGACGCTATCCCTGCTGTCGGATCCATCGGTCAACTTCATCAGCACATCCTTGGCATGCAATATACCTACCACATTGTCGGTATTATCCTTATATACAGGGAAGCGACTATATCGCCCCTGGGTATAGAGATTCAAGAAATCGCTTAGCTTTGTCCCTTGAGCCACCCAGATGATTTCCGTTCTCGGGACCATTATCTTACTCACCGGGCGGTCGGTAAATTCAAACACTTGGTGCAATATCTTTGCCTCATCTTGCTCCACCACACCTTCGCTTTCCCCGGCACTTATTGCCGAACGTATCTCGCCCTCGCTGATCAATTTTTTATCCTCCTCGGATACAGTTACTATCCTGGTAAGACTTAACCCGATTCGCTCCAGGGCCAGGATAAGGGGGTAAAAACACAATTCTATTATTTTTAAGGGATTAGCGTAGATTAGGGATAGCCGCTGGGCGTGATGCATAGCGAAAGTCTTGGGGATAACTTCTCCGAAGACCAAAATTAGCGCTGTCACCCCAAAGATGGCTATAATTGGTCCCTTCACTGTACCAAAAGCCGCCACGGCTATGATAGTGCCCAGTGTAGCGGCAGCGATATTTACCAGATTATTACCTAGAAGGACGGTAGCCAGAAACCTCTCGGGCTTTTCAGCAACTCTGGCTAGCTTTTCCGCTCCCTTAACGCCGCTTTCCACCAGATATCTTATGCGAAGCTTGGGCAGAGAGATGAAAGCTGACTCAGCACTGGAAAAGAATGCTGAAAGGCCTAGGCAAACTAGAAAGGCTACTATAAGCCAACTATCGGCGACATCCAACTATTACCACCCCCTGAATCCCCTCCCCAACCGAATTGACCATCTTGCTATCATTGACTTTGGCTATAATCCACACTTATATGGAGTTATGATAGCATTAGCCAGCAAACCTGTCAAAACTTACATAATGGAGACCGATTACTGTTACCGCGTGTTATTGCGAGGCGTCTAAGGCGTCGAAGCAATCTCTTGAAATTGCCATGCACCTTTCAGGTGCTCGCAATGACAAAAGAGGGGAGGCTCAGGGTGACAAGGAGGGAAGGTTCGCCACACTATTGTGCCTTAACTTTAATCTTCAAACTGTCTATTTTATGCACTCCCTTTAATGAAGAGACCAAGCCAATTATTGTATTGGTGATAATTTCCTTAGGAAAAGGAGTAATGGGAAGTTCATTACCATTGACGACGAGCTTGACATCGTCCCGCTCCAGGTAAAGTTCCAGGCCCCGTATGTTTCCGGCTCCTTTCAAGGAAGAGACTGCACCGACCACAGTTCGAGCCAGGAACTCATCGACGAAGGGGTTGAGTTCGACAGATACATTGTTGATCTCAAGCTCTGTCTTAAGGTTCCTCTCCATTTTACACCTCCTGGTCTATAACTACGCGGTTTAATTTTGTTTTTCTATTCAACAGGAAATTAGTATCTGGCAACATCTTACTTCTTCTTTACCTTCTTCTTCACCTTCCCTTTCTTTACCTTCCCTTCTTTGAGCTCTTGATAGGCCTTGATTATTTCCACCACGCAGCTTTCGTCTTCCACAGTTGTGAGGTCACCTATGCTGGTATTATTGGCCACAGCCTTCAAAACCCGCCGCATAATTTTGCCGCTCCTAGTCTTGCATAATCCAGCGGTAAAATAAATTTCGTCGGGAACTGCTATGGGACCCACCATTTTTCGCATGTGACCAGCAATGTCTTTTTTCAGGTCCGGAGAAGGGTCAACTCCTTCTTTGAGCTTGACAAAAATAACGATGCTCTCGCCCTTCACCGGGTCATCTTTACCCACAACTGCTGCCTCAGCTACCTGAGGATGTGAGATGGCAGCGTCCTCTAACTCAGCAGTTCCTATTCTATGTCCGGCGATTTTGAGTACCTCGTCAGCCCTCCCCAAGACCCAGAAGTATCCATCCTTGTCCTTTACTGCGTAGTCGCCGGTATAGTAAACGCCGGGAAACCGTGACCAGTAGGCTTTCTTGTAACGTTCTGGGGCCCCATGTATGCCAAGGAGCATCCCGGGCCATGGTCTCTTTATTACCAGGAAACCCCTCTGCTCCGGCGGCACTGGCTTGCCATCCTCACCAACTACCTCAGCCTCTACCCCCGGCAGCGGTAAAGTTGCTGAGCCAGGTTTCAGAGGCACACACTCTATGCCAGGGCTAGGTGAAATCATGATGCCACCGGTTTCAGTCTGCCACCAGGTATCAACAATGGGACATCTTTCGCCACCGACATGGCGGTAAAACCAGAGCCAGGCCTCAGGATTAATAGGCTCTCCCACACTCCCCAATAGCTCCAGACTGCTGAGGTCATGCCCCTTCAGCATCTCCTCTCCATATCCCATGAACATCCTGATGGCTGTCGGTGAGGTGTAAAACACGCTGACTCCGTATTTCTCGATGATATCCCACCATCTCTCAATCGTGGGATAGTCGGGAGCCCCCTCATAAAGGACTATGGCTGCCCCATGTGCCAGCGGGGCATATACTATTGAGCTATGCCCGGTGACCCAACCGACGTCAGCAGTGCACCAGTAGACCGATTCCTCTCGAAGGTCGAAAACCCACTTATAAGCAGAATAGTTCTGGACTAGATAGCCCCCGGTGCTGTGGACAATCCCTTTAGGCTTGCCCGTGGTACCCGAGGTATATAGTATATAGAGGGGGTGATTCGACTCTACTGGCTCTGGTTCCACAAAATGTGCTGCTTTAGCAAGCAAGTCACGCAACCAGGAGTCCCTTGATGACTTCATAGTGACCGGAACATCCGCTCTCTTAACTACAATAGCCTTCTCCACTGAAGGGCACATAGTCAGGGCTTCATCGACTATATTCTTCAGCGGGATTATCTTCCCCCTCCGAAATCCCCCGTCGGCAGTTACTAGTAACTTGGCTTGTACATCATTGATCCTGTCAGCCAATGCTTGAGCACTGAAACCGGAAAAAATCACCGTATG
>Ga0209977_10001060_pt1 | contig 11757 bp, 9 predicted proteins | sample SumtaG_2_FD_183113 | JGI IMG/M metagenome (GOLD analysis project Ga0209977, IMG submission 183113) | Deep subsurface microbial communities from Indian Ocean to uncover new lineages of life (NeLLi) - Sumatra_00607 metaG (SPAdes) (version 2) | ecosystem: Environmental > Aquatic > Marine > Oceanic... | reverse complement strand
TTTGCTTCGACTTCTGAGGTGTTGATAATATTTTCAATGTAGAAACCTCCTTTCTTGGGAAAAATAGATTTAAAGATTAATTTTTAAATGACATTTACAAAATTATTGATATATGCTAAAATATTTAGTAATATAAATAATAATTCTATTTTCTTAATTAAATATGTGGTATAATATATTATTTTTAATTTAATACTTACATTGATATATTAAATCCAAAGAACTACCTTTTAGATTTATTTTTATCAATTAGATTTAAATCTTATGTATTCAACGCCTAATTTTTTGATATTCTTATGAAAAAAGTAATTTAAAAATTTCATATTTCTTTTCCTTATTTATGAGTAAACAATTAAAAAGAATTTGTTATGTTAACCCTGGTATTAACATTAGAAGACCAATTTCTTTTATTACTAGTTACTTAAAAAGGAAAGGATATGTCATCTCAATTTTAACACCAAAGAGAAAATATGATATAAAAAGAGAGGATACAAGACATTATGATGATTTTGAAGGAATAAATTTAATTACATATCCAGTTTGGACAAAATCCTCAGGGTTTATTTGGCCTCTCCCCACTAATTTGGATTTTTTTAAAAAGTGTTGGAAAGTTTTGAGAGATAATGACATAATTCATGTATGGACCCCGTTTTATCCAAATACATTTATAACATGTTTATTAAAACTCTTATTTTTCAAGAAAAAAACTCTGATTCTTACAATGGATACTTTTCCAAGTTATTCTTTTAAAACATCATCAAAATTAGATGTTTTATTCAAAATATTTTTTAAAACTGTAGGTAAACTTACTTTTTATGCTTCAAATAATGTAGTTATATATGGTAAATCTTTTCTGAAATATGCGAAAATGGTTGGTGTTCCCCAGAAGAAAGTTCATATTACTCCTACAGGAATAGATTTGGCGCTAAAATCTCCAGATAAAAATATTAGGGTGCTTTTCAATATTAATGAAAATGAGAAGATTATTTTATTTGTAGGTCTTCTAAACATGAGGAAAGGAATTGATTTAATTATCAAAACAGTGAATCTACTAAAAAATGAAAACGTTAAATTTATATTAGTAGGAGATGGACCAGAGAGAAAGAAATCCATAGATATCGTAAGGAATTTAAAACTACATGAAAAAATAGTATTTGTGGGCAATAGACTTGATGTTCATAACTTTTATAATCAAGCGGATTTATTTTTTTTACCAAGTAGAGGAGAAGGGTTGGCAGGAGTCTTAATGGAAGCAATGATTCATCAAGTTCCAATAGTTACAAGTAATATTGCTGGAACAAGAGATCTTGTCAATAATTTAGAAAATGGGTTATTGTGTGAAACGGAAAATTATAGATGTTATGCAAATTCAATTAAACGATTACTAATTGATAAGGATCTTCAGAATAAATTTAAACAAAAAGGAATAGAAAGAATTAAAACTAAATTTTTATGGGAGAGCAATATTAAGAATTTTGAAAGAATATACCTCAAATAAAAGTAAATTCAATATTACTAAAAGAAGTTATTCAGATCTATCCTTAATCTTTGCCATTTTAAAGAGTTTTACAAAATTCTTAAAAGTAAATACTGATCCTAAGGCTATCTGTAAGACTAAAATCTGCCAAAGTCCAGACAGTAGATAAATTGAAAAGTAAAGATATTGATGTGCTATTGAAAAGCTAAATAATAAGCTCAGTGATAAAAATTTACCTTCTTTTGGAGCTTTACTCATTAATTTTTCACGATAACTAGTAAATTTACTCCATATGAAGATCGTAAATATGACTGATGATACAAAAATAAGTAGTTTTCCGAAGTGTTCATTCGTTGTGAGATAAAGTAACAAATAAGTGGTTGAAATTTTAATATAATCTAAAATACCGTCAAGGTGGTGTCCTATCTTAGAACATTTATTTGTTTTTCGAGCATATTCACCATCAAGATAATCAATAATTAAAGCTATATTAAAACCTACAATGAGAAGTATTTTATTTATTAAATTTACTTCACCAAATAGATATATACCCAAATATTGTAACCAGGCTAAGGAAAAAACAAAAAATCCACATAAAGTAATTACATTAGGATTTATTTTTTTTGAGATTTTATATAGGATATTTGAAAATCCAATTCCTAAATAGCGATATATCCGTTTTAAACCGCGTTCTTTTTTCATTTTTTTACAATTTTTACGTATTTTTTCAGTTTTTAAAACAATCTCCATAGTCAAAAGGTTAATTTAAATAATAGGTTTTGATATTTTTTGTTAATAACTAAGTTGGAAATTAATTTACATATGATAAGAAAAAAAAAATTAAAAACTTAACTTTTGTGGAGATCTTAAAAAAATTGTTTCTGTTTAGATTAGAAAATTTATTAGATCAGCGATTTATATCAGATTCTTCAAAAGATTCTATTAAGACGGTTTTTTTTTCTTAAATTTTCAACAAAAATAGTAAAAATAAGGAGTTGATTATATATGGAGATGGAGAACAACTTAGAGATATACTTACATATCTGATATAATAGAAGGCTTAATTCTATCAGGAGAAAAAAATATTTCTTCAGGCGAAGCATTTAATCTAGGATACTCACAACCAATAAGTGTAAATCAACTAGTTGATAAAATGTATAACATAGCAAATAAACCTAAAAAAGTTGTGTACACAGAAAAGCAAAAAGGAGATGTTGATATTACTCATTCAGATATAAATAAAGCAAAAAATATGTTAAATTATCAACCTAAAATCGATATTGACGAAGGATTGCTAAGAACTTATGATTGGCTAATAAAAAAATTGAAAGAAGAGCGTTAGAACATTAGAATTTAAATGTAGGATCTCAAAATGGGTTGAAACTATTAATCTCTTGTTATTTTCTTCAAAATATTTAAAATTTTCAGTATGATCTTATTCACAGTTTTTTCTTTATTGACAAAAAATGATTCAAACTGCTGAATATCGTTTGTCGTCACTGTTTTTAAGATTAAATTCATTGAGATAAATAGTAAAACAAAAGCACCAATAGATAGAAAATCAAAATTCTTAAAGAGTGATAGACCTAAATACTGAATGATGTTAAAACTTAATTCTTTAAAGATAACCTTTTCTAACATTAGTGTAATTCCTAATGGAATAAAAAATGTTAGATATTGAAAAACTAATCTTTTAATATTTAATTTAATATTTCCAAATCGACGTGTTGCTAAAATTTGAATAACTAATGTTATAATGTTGCCAATAATTAATCCTAAAATTATTGCTACTTCAACCCTAATATCTCCAAAAAATATCAATCCTATAAAGAATAAGGGGATAATAAATAACATGTATATTATTTGTAGAATAAGAGGTAATTTTACCTTATTCTGAGCGTTTAATAGTGTTTGTAAAAATTGTCCAAACATCCTAAATATCGTTGCAATTAAAACCAACCTAAGGATAGTTGAATAAATTAAACGATCTTCAAGGAACACAAAATCCAATACAAAATCTACGCTAAAAAATAATACTCCTGATATAATTAATAATAAAAATAAATTTACTCTATAAGTTATTTTGTAAATTTTACTTACTTGATCAAACCTCTCTTTAGTAGATAATCCTGAAAAAGATGTCATTAAGGGAAAACGAAATGAAGCCGCTGAATATAAGGATAAACTACGATAGTTTAAAGCTATATTATAACCTGTTACTACCCCTTGTGGTTCAAAGGCAGAAATTCCTTGAAGTTGAATCTCTTTCCAAAACTTCATGATAATATCTGTAAAACCTGTATAGCTCCCATATTTGAATGTTTTAGAAAAACTTTCCTTAAATGCTTCTGTTTTATTTCCTTCTGATTTGATTTTTAAATACCCTAAAATTACACTTAAGAAATTTATTATAAATGGAACTAAACTTGAAAACATAACAATCATGGCAATTACTTCAACTTCAATACTATAATCAAATAAAAAGTAAAACAATAAAGGAAGTATGTGAATCACGTTTCTTACAATTAATAGAAAAAAAAGAAAATTGAATTTACTAAATCCTCTGTTTATTGCAGTCAAAACTAAATTGAAACTATTAATTATTATCAAAGGAGATAAAATATATAGAAGAGATATCTTATCTGATAAAGTTATTGCGAAAATATCTGTAAGATACGAAAAAGCAATAATACTAAGGATATAAACAGGTATTACAAAGATCAGTTTTGTTAGAATAGCATTTTTTATTAATGATTTTATCATTGATTTTTGATTTAAAGCAAGATATCGTGGAATATAATAATTCAAAGCAAAATTTAGACCAGGGGGTAATAAAGCTGTAATCAATACTAAAATCGATATGAATGAAGTTGCTATTATTAGAAATTCCCAAATATCATCAGTAATCAAGCGAGCTAAAAGAAATGAGTATATAAACGTGAAAAAATGTGATCCATAATTTATTAGAAATGAAAAAAAAGTATTTGTCGCCAATTTTTTGTACTCATCATGTTCATCTGACAATTCTGTCTCTGCTTCACTAGGCTCCATAAGTAAGGTGAAAAATTTGTGATAATTTTAACAATTTTAAAAAACAAAATTTAAACCTTCAAATTAAATTTATGATTTAAAGATTTTAAGAAGAAATTTATTTCTTCTATGCATCATCTTACTAAATCGGACTTATAATTTCAATCTAATAAATTTTTATCTATTATATTTTTCTTAAATTGTTCTAAGTCTTCTTTAGAATCAATATCTTCAGTTGTATCGTTAATTTCAACCCAATATTTTTCACGAAAAAACCCTTTGCTTTTCTCTTGTTTTTCTAAATAGGAAAAAAGACTATTTAGCTTTCCTTTATTTTTTCCCATAGAATTTTCTATTGCTTCAAGAGAACCTTTTATTCTTCTTTCTTTTTCGCTAAAGGGGATCTTTATGCCATAGATCTCCTGTTCTATTTTATTGGTTGATTTATAAGGCTTGGTTCTTCCAAAAAAGCAAAAATCTTTCTTAGAATTTAATATTTTTTCTAAACCATTTTTAGAAAATATAACATCTCCAAGTAAAATAATATTTCTATCAACCCATTCATCTTGGGTGGATAGCATCGACTCAAGCGTGTATCTCCTTTTTGATGGGTTTATAAAGTATATTGTATTGTCATTTAATTCTTTTATATTGTTTCTAATATCATCACGATGGGTTATAATAAAAATTTCGCTAATTCTATCATATTGCTTTAAAAATCTTATAATTCGTCTTAAAATTTCTTCCCCAGCTATTTTAATCAATTGTTTTGGTTTGCCTCCAAATCTGGTGGATTCTCCAGCGCACAAAATAAAAACTCTATTATTCATTTTTGACCTATATATAAAGAATTAAAATATTTTACATAATGATTGTAGTTGGTAATTTAAACTACCTAAAAAAGTTTATCATTGCTCGCAGAATTTCTTTAAAATCGAGTAAAATGTATTAGTAGCTAAATTTTTATACTCTGTATTATCTTTAGGTAACTATTTCTCAATGTTTCGGGGTTTCATATTAAAAGTAAAAAATCTATAACCTCTTTTATTCATTTGTTTTAATAAAAAATTATGAGTTTCGAATTAAATTTATGATTCGAAGATTTTGATAAATAATTTATTTTTCAAAAAATTTGTAAGGATATTACAAATTAAAATGCTTTTAAAATGTAAGATGAAATTTAAAGAATTCAAAAGGATCGCTCAAGGAAAAAAATTAGAAAGAACAAAAAGAAAAAAGGCCTGGTGGCACTCTCCTGCTCACTTTATCTCTCCTTTTATCACCTGGATATTAGTAAAAACCCCAATTACTGCAAATTTTGTTACAGTTTTCGGAATTGTAATTGGTTTAATAGGATTATTATTGATTGGGTTAGGTAGTAACTTTTTCATTATCCTTGGTTTTATATTATTATATCTATATTATCTTTCTGATGAAGTAGACGGGGAGATTGCAAGGATAAAAAAACAAATTTCATTGCGAGGAATTTATTACGATGAGATAGGACATTTAATCTTTCTGGGATGGTTTTTCTTTGCCATTGGTTATAGTATTTATAATATTAATACAGAATTTCTATACATAATTTTAGGAGTAGTAGCGTCTTACCTTTTATTAGGAGTAAGAGTAATCCGTAAGATACCCATTATAGCGTCTACAAAGAGTGAAATCAGAAATATTATTAATCAAAAAGTAGAAAGTAACGAATTACAATCGTCAAAAAAAGGATTTATTAAATCTATAAAAGGTTTAATTATTAATCTTGTTAATGCTTTTAGTCATCCTTATATCATTATAACGGTATTTTTCATTGGCTTCATATTATATATGAATTTTGGTTATTTACAGATATTAGAACTTATTATGATAGTTTATACTATTTTTATGTTTATTGTATTTACATCATTTATGATTATTAAATTTAAAACGTTTGAAAAGGATATTATCAAGATTTTTCAATCTGCGAATATATATGATTAATTACAAATCAAAGAAATGTTAAAATAAAGTTGAAATCAAATAACCGGCCAAAAGTAGGGATTTTTACAAAACCAATAGATCAAGGAACAAGTGGAAGTGGTAGTTATTTAAGACAATTAGTTAATAATATTTTAAATATTAATGATAGATTTCATATTGTACTTATACATTACTCGAAAAATAACAATGAAATTTATAAAAAAGCAGATCAACTTATTATTTCTAAAAATCCATTATTAGCAACTATTAAGCTTATAAAGGAAAAATTTGATATTCTTCATTTTTATCCTATAACTATATTTTCTCCTATTTGGTTAAGAAAACCAAAAAAAATTACTTCAATCCATGGAGGAGGAGCAGCACAATTCTATTTTCCATATCAATATTCTAAAATTAAAGTGTTGCACTCAAGAATTGTTAAACCAATTTATATTCGAAAAATGGATTACCTATTTGTAGGTTCAAAAGCGGGGAAATTTTTTATTACTAATCAATACCATGTGAAAAAAGATAAAATCTATTTTACTCATAGCTCTGTAGATAATGATTTCAAAAAATATAAAGATAATCCAATAAAAGCCAAAAAAAAATTTGGAATAGATAAACCTTTTATTTTTCATTTGAGTAAATATTCTGTGAGAAAAAACCCTTGGACAATGCTAAATGCATTTCAAATTCTAAAAGAAAAAAAATTTGATCTAAAATTTGTCTTGGGAGGGAAAGGATGGAAAAATCAAAAAGTAGTTGAATTTGCCAAAAAGAAGAATATACTTAAAGATATTATTTTTACAGGCTTTATTTCTCGAGAAGAAATTATTGAGCTTTTAAATTTAGCTGAAGTTTTTGTATTTCCATCATTTTTCGAAGGATTTGGTATACCCAATATAGAAGCTATGGCTTGTGGTTGCCCGGTTATTACATCAAATGCTTTTGCTATCCCAGAAGTTGTAGGAGATGCTGCCCTAATTTTAAATGATAATAGAGATCCAAGTGAACTTGCGAATAAAATTATTCAGATAATTAATGATACAAATTTACGGAATAATCTAATAAATAAGGGTTTTGAAAGAGTCAAGAAATTTTCCTGGAAAAAGAGCGCACAAACTGTTTTAGATACATATGAAAAATGTTTGCAATAATAGAATAGTGAGTAATTAAGTTAGAATAATAATTTTAAGAGTTAAGCATGATGCAATAAATTTTTATCATTTAATTAATCATTAAATGCATTTATACTCAAATAATTAAAAACATTAAAATAGATATTAAAAAAGGTACCCCAATGAATATTTTTTGGATAGTCACTGATTCAATCTGTAATTATGAAAGATCTGATCTGCATGGGTTGCTTCCAATATATAAAAAACTAAAAAAGAATAAAGAAGGATTATATTTTGAAGACTGTGTTTCTCAATTTCCTTCAACAAATTTATCTCTTCTTTCATTTTTAACTGGTAGATTTCCCTATTATATATTCCCTGATTATTATCGATCAATAGAGAACCTTCCAAGTTTAGAATTAAATAATAGTATTTATCCTTTAAAACAAGAAGGATATAATATTGAATCCATTATATTTGGTAGAGAGCAGGTAATTGTTCTAAAGGATATTCTCAATCCTTATTATATCGAAGAGATGTATCAAGGAGACCATTGGTTAGATGCGAAAGAAATTTATGATCTGTTTATGGAAAAAGTTGAGCATATAAAATCAAAGGAAAAAAATCTATATTTCATATTCTTTAGACCTAGTGACCCTCAAGTTGACCGATATATTAGAAAGATTATTCAATTTTTAAAGAAGAATAATTTTTGGAACAATTCTATATTTATTCTTAATTCTGATCATGGATATTATGACAAAATTCTATACAAAAAAACAAAACTATTACATTTTGATGATATACATCAATCTTCAATGCAACCAGCTTTATTCATAAGAATTCCATCAATTTTAACAAATGCAACATTTAGAACAATATATAAGAGAGTATATCTAATAGATATACTGGAAACTATTTTAAATTACTTAAATATTGAAACTGAACATGATAGACAATCAATTTCGTTCAAACCATTGATAGAGAATGATATCGATGTTAATAGTGAAAGAAAGGTAAGAGGTGATTGTTATCTAATGTTTCAATCAATAAAGAAGACTATGATCACCAAAGGTGATTGGAAATTACTCAATGATAATGGAAAGTTTTCATTATTTAACCTTGCTAATGACAAGCTGGAAGAAAAAGATATTAAGGAAAAATTTCCTGAAATTTACAATGAATTATATAATTTTTATTTAGATACAGAATCAAAAGCTTATGATAACTTCAAATCAACTTTGGATTCATTATATAATCATAGTATATTGCCTAAACTAAAATCTAAAACTATTTTAATCCCTGACCAATTTCCCCCTACACTAGTAAAATATTTACGAGAAACACTAAAAACAAAAAATGTGGTAATCAATCAACATGATATAATCAATAAAAATACCTCTCAATTACAAGATGTTACAACTATTCTTTTTTTTAACAGATTAACTGGTTATAGGTTAAAAAAATTAATAAAGAAATATAAAAACATTTCAAAAAATTACTTAATTCTAGATACTGAATTATCTGATGTATCAGATCAGTGGAATAAAACAGGATACTTAAGATTTGTTATAAAATCAATTATTGTTAGAAGAAATCAACTCTTTCAAAGATGGAAAGAAATTTTAGTTTGGATTTTATATTTTCCTCTTTATTTTAATAAGCATTTAAGAAAATATTACAAATAACTAATTCTTGTTTTTCTCCTAAAGATCTTATTGAATAATAAAAAATTTCTTTTGACTCTCCTAAGAATTTTAATGGAATAATGAATAACAAAGAAAAGATATTTAAAGTTAGGGAAAAAATAATTGGAATACCTAATAATTAAATGAAAATCTAATTAATTTACCTATATAAAGTTTCATACTTTTCTATATAACTAAAAAATCTTTTGAAAATCAAATTCCTAAAAGTTTTTATAGGTAAGTGCACTTGTTAAGTTATTAAACTATTCAGGTAATTATATGCCGAAACAAAAATATTCTGATCTTGAAGAAATTAAGAAAATTTATGATAGTGTCAAAAAAATCGGATATAAAAAAACATCTGAAAAGTTTAATGAGCATATTTCGCTTTTAGAGAGAATTGTAAGACGATATGAAACAAACAAGGAAGTAAGAGAAATGAAAGTAATTATAATAGCTGCAGGTCCGAGTACAAGATTAAGACCTCTAACGGAATACAAGCCAAAGTGTTTATTAGAAATTGAAGGTAAAAGCATCCTTGAACGAACAATGGATGTTTTTCGTCAAAATGGTATAGATGATTTTGCTATTGTTCGAGGATATCAAAAAGATAAAATTGACTTACCTAATATTGCCTACTATGATAATGATGATTATTATAATAATAACATTCTAGAATCCTTATTTTACGCTGAGGAGGCAATGAAAGATGGTTTTATTTTCACATATTCAGATATTTTGTACAGTAATAATGTTGTTAAAAAGCTATTGGATTCACCTTACGATTTTAGTTTTATCGTAGATACTGATTGGAGGAAAAGATATGAAGGACGAACGAAACATCCTACAGATGAAGCTGAGTTAGCAATTGTGGAAGATGGTAAGATCATTCATCTATCAAAATTTTATAATCCTGATGGTGGTCATGGAGAATTCATCGGTCTCGGGAAATTTTCAAAAAAAGGAGCAGAAATATTGACGCGCAATTATAATCGTGCGAAATATAATAAGACATGTAAGTTTGAGGGACGATTCCATGATGCTACTTCAATACAAAAGGCATATTTAACAGATATGCTTGAGGAACTTATTATCAGAGGTTATCCAATGTATTCAGTAGATATAAAAGGAGAATGGGTGGAAATGGATACTGATGAAGATTATGAATATGCTAAACAATTAATAAAAGATGGAAAAATATAAAAGAAGGAAAAAAAAATGAGCGAAATTGAAAACACTGCTAGTGAAACTGAAGTAAAAGAAACATTTAAAAAATGGAGGATGCGGATATTTTTTACAGTTTGGATTACCTATATGATATATTATATCGGACGTACTAATCTCTCCATTGCAAAACCCTATCTTATGCCTGAATATGGGATTTCAGCAACAGTAATGGGATTTATTGGAACTACCTTTTTCTTGGCTTATGCTTTTGGGCAATTTGTTAATGGTTTTTTAGGGGATAAGATAGGGGCAAGACGGTTTATAACCATTGGTTTGATTGTTTCTTCAGTCATAAATTTATTTATGGGAGTAGCCTTTGATTTTATTTGGCTTATATTTCTGTTATGGGGTTTAAATGGATATTTTCAATCAATGGGATGGGCACCTTCAGTTAAAACAATAGCCAATTGGCATCCTCCAGACGAGAGAGGAAAATGGTCCAGTAGACTTGCTACTTCATATTTACTTGGAGGTGTAGTATCATGGTTTATTGCAATTTTAATAACTGACACACTCAGCTTAAATTGGAGATATTCTTTCTTCATCCCTGGAATTATAATGCTTTTCATGGCGATACATTTTTATTTACGAAGTAGAAATGCTCCTGAAGAAGTTGGCTTGCCAACATTGGAAGAGGAATGCGATGGGAAAATTGTAATGGGTGAGTGTCGTGAAGATGATTTTGTGGGCTTTAAATATACAATTAGTACAATCATTAAGACAAAAACTGTTCTTTTTGCTTCTTTTGGGTTATTTTGTTTGAATATGGTGAGATACGGATTAACTGATTGGTTACCATATCTCTTAAGTCCTGAAATTACAGGTGCAGGATTTTTTCCAATATGGAAAACTATTTTCTACCCAATAGGTGGTCTAATTGGAGTTATTGTTGGTGCTTGGATTTCTGATAAATTTGCCGGAAAAAGAAGAATGCCTGTTATTTGTGTCCTATTTTTTTTGTTATCATTAACATTGGTTATTTATACATTGTTGCCCCCACTTGATATTGTTTTTGGAATTCCAGTATTACTTTTAATTGGATTTTTAAATTTTGGACCTCATGCTCTTCTAGTTGCTACTATACCAATGGAGTTTGGCACAAGAAAAGCTGCTTCTGCTGCTACTGGGTTTATTGATGGATGGGGATATATTGGAGCCGCAATTACATCTTTTACATCAGGAGCTCTTATTGATACTGCAGGTTCTGGAGCTGCTTTTTTACTCTGGATTATAGTTGCATTAATAGGGGGATTAG
>Ga0209977_10001059_pt1 | contig 11760 bp, 26 predicted proteins | sample SumtaG_2_FD_183113 | JGI IMG/M metagenome (GOLD analysis project Ga0209977, IMG submission 183113) | Deep subsurface microbial communities from Indian Ocean to uncover new lineages of life (NeLLi) - Sumatra_00607 metaG (SPAdes) (version 2) | ecosystem: Environmental > Aquatic > Marine > Oceanic... | reverse complement strand
CTTGTCCATCCCATTCAGGTTCATCCGATAGCGCACCATTCTTTTTAGATTGCGCCTCGTGTCCGCACACAGTGCGAAATCCTCCACAAACCTGCCGTGCTTGTTGAATATCCCGATAAAAAAACGTAGTGTTTTCTTCTCTTTCATTTCAGCAACTCCTTTAATACGGCGCAAGTACCTTGCACAGCCTCAGCCTAAGCTCCCCGTCAATGGTCGCGGCTTCGCGTATATCAGCCGTCGGCACGCCCGCATCCCTCGGCCTACGCTTGCTCAGCGCATGCAAGTGATCCATTCTCAACGCCAATTCCAGTGCGGTGGCCTCCTGTATTTGTTTTTTCGTTAGGGTTTTTTCTGACATTATTTGCCTCCCTTATTTTGTTCTTCTTTTTTAATCATATCTATGACTTTTTGGATTGCTTTATCCAAACCAGTCCTTGCTCTGAATTTATCAAACATCTGCTTTACTTCCTTGCGCTTCTTCCCGAACCTCGCCTCTGCATCATCACCTAAATATTCCCCTATGGCCTGCCGGCAGAGTGCTCTGCTTTCATCCGGTATAATAATGAGGGCATTGGCTTCGCATTTCCTCACTCCGTATTTCCGGAGATAGTCCTGGACATAGTCGAGATGAAAATTCGGGTGTGGCCTTCCTTTGTCAGTTTTTCCTTGGACGATTTTCCCGTCAACTACTTTTGCAAGATAGCCTCCTCTTTTTGAGGTTCTGGCTGTAACGAGGTTGTCAATCCAGGTCAGCTTGTTCGCAATGATAAAATCATACTTGAGTCCGAATGGGTCTATTTTGAGATTCTGCGGATCATATCCACATGCGCCATCAGTCCAGTTACTATTGCGGACACCTTCCAAGTTTCCTCTTAGCTTCGTGATTATCCTGCCACCGTCCGGGTCGAAGTCCCCGCAATATAGAAGGACACATTTAAGGCCAATCACCTCTGCCTCCTTGAATCGCCTCCCGTATTCAGCCCTCTGGCGCATCGATTGCCATCCGCTACCTGTGGCTATAGGGATATGGAATTCTCGGCATACAGGCTCGAATAGCGTTTTCAGGTCTATCTTTTCAACAAGCATCTGGACATAATACTGCTCGTCTTTCCACCAATCAGGAGTGTAATAAAGCCCAGCGTTAAGCGCGAATTCTAAGCTGCTTCGCATGTACATGCCTGGGCTTTCCGTATCGGGCCTCTCCACCCCACTGAATTGCCTGGCTTCCTCCGTAGACGTGAAATCTATGGGCAATATTCCATTCCGCCGGCAACCATTGATGAGATTTTCAACCACATCGAATTGCGCCTTTGTTATCAGATTGAATCCCTCCATGATATAACACCAACCTCTTGCGGAGATTTTAAACCCGACCCGATGGGTGAGTTTTTTCATCTCCTCGGCGAATTCTTGTATCTCGGCCTCTCTGTTCTTTCCTCTCGATGGTAGTTTCATTATTGCCTCCTTATTTATAATATTGTTCTCGCCGTTCTTTCTCTTTGCGACGTCGCACCTTCGTGCGCTCTGCCAGCCCCTTTTTTAGCTGCGTCTGCTGTTGTGGGGGAATGGTTATTTCCTTTATTTCTTCATCATTCATGTCCCAAACTCTGCCATTGTAGCTTATGCGTGCAACCTGTTTGCCATCCTCGTAAACTTGGCCACCCGCCCAATTGCCTCCACCCAAATTCCAGTTGGCTATATATTTCGTACATATTAGACTTGCTCCTTTAAATGTGGCCACCTCACAAGATACTGTAGGCGATAAGCTATCATTTGGGTTTTGCCCGTGGTCAGGATTACCACAGGATGATAATTTTACAGTCATCATTTTTTCCCTTAATTCCTTTAAACTAATATTTGTTCTTGAAATCATTTTAACCTCCTTGATGTCTCCTGTTTTTTTATCATTTCAATAGTAATATACGCTCGTTGACCCCTTGATGTAATAGCCTATGGCGATGAAATTTTCCTCCCCCCAAAAGGCTAACCACTCTTTGAAAAGAAAGTTTCAAATAAGTGAAGAAGAAGCTTGACACAGGCATATAACATTTGTTATCTTTAATGTGAGGTTTGAATATGGAAGAAATAAAAAAGTTGGTTGAGATTAAAAATCGCACAGGTTTGAGCTACGAGAGGATGGCTTATCAGATAGGCGTCAGCTTCCAGACATTGTTGAGATGGGTTAATAAGGGGGACAAGCCGGGTGCGTTAGCTATGACGCAGATAAAGAGGTTCATCGAAGAGAACGGAGGGTGAAAAAACGTACCCAGGACATATGCAGAATAGCCCCCAGAGACACCATATATGCAATTATACATGCGATTCCAGCCTCATAGGGTGAACTGGCTATGGTAAAGGAAGGCGGCTTTAAATACACGGGGACGTGCAAGTTGCCCTCTTGCCAAAAAGTTTTTAAAACTAATATAGAATGGAAGGCATTTCATCATCCAGATTGCCAAAAGGAATGGCAAAAATTGTTACGCCGCTCGCATGAGGAGGTCGTTGTTGAGATGGCATTGCTCAAAAAGGATGTAAAGAAAATAAAAGCAAAACTGGGGATAGGATGATTGGGTGTAAGCAGGTTTTCAAATCCAGAGTAAAGGAGGTGCCGGGAGGACTAATAGATCGGATTTATTGTTATGTTACCTTGAGGGAGAGGGATTCGTTCCTCTCCCAAAATTCCTTAAAGGAGGCAAAAGAATGCCTAAAATAACTATTGTAATCGACGACCATCCTAGCTTTGATTACGATGATTTTATAGAAGAAACGGACAAACAAAAAAAGCCTAAGGATTTTACAACGAATGTCCTTTTAGACATGATTACAAACTCAATCAGGAAAGAATTTATCAGATATGCAAGGAATCTAAGAGGAGAGGCAAAGATAGATTAATTTAATGAAACAAGGCAACGGCGGTGATAAAAAAAGAGCGTTCCCACCAAAAATTTGGTTCCCATCATTACCCCCCTTTTGCTGACAACTATATCGGGTTTTTAACGTTCTTCCCGATGCCGCCTGCCTTTATTAAGGAGATGAAATATGAAAACAATTTTTAAGTACCCGGTACCGCTTGAGGACGCGTTCAAGCTGCGGTTGCCAAAGGAGGCCGTGATTCTATCTTTCCAATGCCAGAATGGGGTTCCCTGCATATGGGCGATGGTCGAGAACGCGCACATTAACGAGGACCGAAAGTTCAGGCTTTATGGCACGGGGCATCCGATTGCGAACATCCCGCAGGACGGGAACCTCCATTACATCGGCACAACGCAGCAGAGCCAGACTCCCCCGCTTGTCTGGCATCTGTTCGAGGAGGCGAAGAGATGAAGAACTTAAATATCATACTAGCTTGCATAAAGATTATAAAAGAATGTGATGAAGCGAATAAATATTTATCTGCCCATAAAATTCAGTTAGAGGAAGAACTAAGAATACTTAATAAACAGAGGGAGAAGGAGAATAAAAATGAATAAGGGTAGCCGATATACATTCGAGGCTCGATACTGGAATGCGAACGGATGTGGAGTAGCAATTGTCGCCTCTATCACTCATGAGATTGATTGGGCTGCTTATGTCGGAGGGAGAGAGGGCGAATGCACTGAAAAATATACAGTGAATTGGGTATCGAATTACGGAGCGAAGCTGGCTGAAAAAGACGCCCATTATTTTTTCCCCGAATTTAAAGACTTGCCGTATAGGCATTAAGGAGGTGAAGCGGAAAGAAGATTTACTTTAAAGATACTGTTTGTTATGTCTTTTGGGGGCGATCATGAGGTCGCCCCCGAAGGGCATAGGGCGAAGGGAATTTTAACGAGGTGAAGAAAAATGAATAAAGAACCTATTACATTAGTGAAAGAAACCATCAAGAATTGTGGAGCTACAAGGTCGCATTTAGAGTCAAGAATTAGCAATCTGGAAAATGAAATCTCAGAAGCGAAAAGAGAGCTTTTTGAAGTGAACAATGTTAGGCAGAGTTTTGAGGGTGCTTTGAAAAGCTTGGAAGAAGCGGAACAAAAAGATAAGGAAGGGAAAAATGGACAAACCAAAAAAGAGCCCACCCTGCAACGGTAGGCTCGGTAAATTTGTCCTCGTGGATAAGAAAATGTTAGCTAAAAAAATATCACAATGGGGAAAGAGTGTCAAGACGAAAAAGGAAATTGAGGCTACAGTTGATGTGCTATTCGAGCGTTTACGGCGATTGAATATGGGGGTGAAATGATGCCTGAAGAAAAAAACATAGATATCAAAGAAGCCACGAAAGATATTACGGAATTAGTGGTGATAGATAGCGACCATGCCACAAAAGCTAAAGTCGTGGGTTTTGCCGAAAAGTATAAATTGGGCGCAAGAGAGGGAAGGCTTTCTATGTTGGATATAGTTCATGTTTTTGAAATGAAATATGGTCTTGACATCAGCTTTGACAAAGAAGGAAAGGTTGTTATTACCAAAAAGAGGGTGAAGTGATGCAAATAGAATCGCTTGATCAAAAACATTTTCTTATTAAAAACCTCATTGCCTCGTATCGCAACGAGTGGCAACGCGCAAGCGGCCAGCGGTACAAGGAACGGAGGCAGCATTTCTATATCTCGGATGTCTCGAAATGCGACCGCGAAATCTACTACCTGTTTAAACACCCGGAGGAGAAGCGCACGATAGCGGATAGGACGCTTGTGTTCTTCAGGCACGGCAACATGTACCACGAGGAGATCCAGCAGCGGCTTAGAACGATGAAGACCATCGACAGCTCCCGCGACATGGAATACGGGCTGGAGGACTTTGAGATTGATACAACGGGGCGTCTGGACTGCTTTGTGCGGGAAGAGGAGGGGCTTGCCGTTACGGAGTTAAAGTCAAAGAACCCCTACGGCTATGTGGCGGATACGCCCGAGGATGCGGAGGTGGACCAACTGCTGTGGTACATGCACGCGGCAAAACGAAGCAAAACGCTTCGCAAACGAAACATCCTCGATCACGGCTATATACTCTATATGGAGCGAGGGGAGGTGTCGGAGTTTCCGTTCCGGGCCTGGCGCATTGCGTACAACGCCGAGGCGAAGAGGCGAGTGCGGGAGATACGTGAACGGTTCATGGCGCTCAAGGTGATTATCGCAGGACGGAAACCGCCACGACGCGCTTACGAGCGCGGGTCGGTTAAATGCCAGTATTGCGTGTTTCGCGAATACTGCTGGCAGGGCGTGCCGGTGATTGAGGAGGCGCAGTTGGTTGCCGATACAGCCGTCGAGAAGCCGGAAATGGAGCTGGTGGAAAGCGCGGAGCGGCGGTACGTGCAACTGAAGCGGGAAATTGCGGAGCGGGAGACGGAGAAAGACGATGTGTATAATCTGCTCCTGCGGTACTTCATGGCCACCGGGGCGGAAGAAACCGAACTGCTTGCGCATGGCGTCAGCAAGGAAATAACGCTCGACGAGAAGTATCTGCTCAAGCGACTCCAGGATGTATGGCCGCTTATTGCGCGTGTGCAGACAAAACTCATGAAGCAGGCGATAAAGGATGGCAAGGTGGATCCCGAGATCTACGAGCGGGCCAAAAAAGCAACGGGCATCAAGCACACGATAAGGATTAAAAAAATTAAGAAGGAGGCAAATAATGCCAATAAAAAACCTATCAAACATACGTCGCCTTCCAAGGCTGGGGAAGATACAGCTGGGCATAAAGGTAAAAACCGATAGGCCCTGCAAATGCAAACACGATACGGCGGATAAGAAACCTCGGGCGGACTGCATGCTTTGCAAGGGTACCGGGCTTTTGCACAGACCAAAGGAGGTTGATTATTTTGTGCTGCCCAAGGAGCTGCAGGAGGTCTTTGGCGACCAGGCGAAAGAGCTCCCCATTATGTTTCCCGTCGAGAACATCGAGGTGTTTTTTCAGCAGTGGTACAAGTGCTACGGCTTTAACGTGCTTAGGTGCAAGGGCGATGGCGCAAACGCCATGACTTGGGACGAGGAGAAGGGCGGCATGAAAAGCATTACCTGCCCTTGCGAGAAGCTGGACACGGGCACTTGTCGGCGCGTGGCAATACTGCAATTCCTATTGCCTGATGTAAAAGGTGCCGGCGTGTGGCAGATCTCCACCACCTCGCGCAACTCGATAATTGATATCAACAGCTCGGTTGATTACATACGCGGGCTTTGCGGTCGCGTGCGCATGATCCCGCTAGTGCTGAAGCGGGAAGAGATAAAGACGCAACGCCTAGAGAAGGGCGTGCCAAAAAGCGGGAGGCATTACACGTTAAAAATAGATGTGGCCAATGTGAGTTTGCGCGAATTGCAGGCCGCGGGGCGAATTAGACCGGAAGAGATGATGTTGCCGATGCCAGACGAGGAGCGCGAAGACTTGCTTTATCCAGTGGCGGGCTTTAATGGACAGGCGCCCGAGGAAGAGACTAAAGATGAGGCGCCGATCGCAGATCGCACGACACAACCACCACCACTACGGGATGCCACGCTTGATGCGCTGGTGAATGAATTGAATTCCATCATGAGCCAATTTAAAGATTTTGGCGGCAAGTTAACACAAGGCGAGAAGGAAGCTTTAACCACGCTCGAGACGGCGGAGGATTTTAAACAGGCAATACACAAATGGGGGCCTAAGCGCAATGCGCTACAGGCGGCCAAAGAGGGCAAAAAGACCAAAGAGGACAGGGCGGACACGGGCGAGGAGCTTGGCATAAACAGGGATGGGAAGGCTATGGAGGAAGTGCCGCAGAATCTATTTGAGCGAGAGGAAAATCGGAAATGAATAACTTCGACAAATTCGTTAGGGGGGAGGTATTAAATGGATGATGAGAAATCTACGACAAGATTGTCCTCCCCCTCTGAAAAAATAATTCATTGTCGCGAGTGCAAAAAAATCACCACCCACATGGTTTTGGACGACTACAAGGTTAAATGCTTGAAATGCGGAAACATTAAGGACCTGAGGAATCCCCATGCGGAGGCTGAAATAGCCACATCGGGCAAACTGGAAGATGCGTAAAACGCTTGAAAAAGATGAACCAAACTGCGTCCCGAACAACACATCTAAGGCTTATCTTCAAATACCTCCTTGTGAAGTATGTTGAGGATTGTGTTGGTGTTCTCACTGGCACTGGGGCGCAGTGATTTCTCTTGACACAAAGATTTGAATTTTATAAGATTTGAGTGATGGTACACTGGAACAATGATAAAAAGTAAGAGCCCTCGTAGTACGTCTATCGCAATTCCCATATCGGGAAATTCCGGTGTACCAAGACGGAATCGAGGGCTTTTCTTTTAAGTAATTGAATGATGGCGGATATATTTACGAAAGAGAAGCGTAGCGATGTCATGTCGAAAATAAAAGGGAAGAATACAAGCATTGAGATTTCATTTAGGAGGGCCCTGTGGAAGGCGGGGCTAAGAGGATGGCGGATTCATTGGGGCAAATATAGGATAGATGTGGCATTCGTAAAAAAGAAAATCGCCATTTTCATAGACGGATGCTTCTGGCATGGGTGTCCAGGGCATTACAAGAAGCCGAAAACCGGCAAAAGCTATTGGATTCCAAAGATACGAGCGAACAGGAAAAGGGACAGGAAAACAACCAAGGCACTTGAGGCAGAGGGATGGGGGGTGGTGAGGATATGGGAGCATGAAATAAAAGATGGTTCCCACATTTCAAGAATCCAATCGATAAGGAGATTGCATGGAAAAGAAGGATAAATTCCCACTAGTTTATCTCGATAGAATAAGCCAAGAAATTGCCAAGATAGAAAATGTCGATGAGGCCAAGGAGTTGCACGATAGGGCGGAAGCGCTAAGGTTGTATGCAAAAAAAACAAGCAAGGGGGTCGGGGTACAGAACAAATGCGCGGAGATAGCAATCAGGGCGGCCTATCGAGGAGGCAACATTCTTATTGATATGGCGAAGCGAGGAGAACGCAAAAGGAGAGGAGGAGATCAAATAGCAAAGTTGCTTGATGCAACTTTGCTTCCGCAATTAAAAAATCTCGGCATAGAGAAAACCCAGGCCCATCGCTGGCAAAAAATCGCAAGAATACGCGAGGATGCGCTTGAGGCGTATTTTGCGGAGATTTGCGAAGCGGAGAAAAATGAAACGGAGGAAGGGCGCTGGCTGACGATGGCGGGGATCCTGCAGCTCGCCAACATTATCATAAGGGAGGAACAGGCAGACATGCTCGAGGGCCGGCTCGAAGAGAGGCCCGTCGTCCCCTATGGCGAGAACATCTGCTATGTCTCGATGAAGCCCCAGGTCAGGCAGGACGCCTACCATTTCATAGGGGAGGGCGACCCCTTCCCCACGCTCATGAGAAGGTGCTGGTTCTTCCACAAGGATACTGGTGCGGAATTCAGTTTGAGGGAATACGCCAGGGTGCAGACATTTCCCGATTCATACATTTTTGTAGGCACATACAATACAATAAAAGACCAGGTAGGCAATGCCGTGGCCCCGCAGATGGCGAAACATGTGGCGAAAAGGTTGAGGGGGAAGACGTTCGGCGACCTATTCGCGGGCTGCGGAGGGCTATCGCTTGGCCTGGAGGAAACAGGCAAGAAGGCACTCTGGGCCGTGGAGAGGGATGTCAGGTATGCCAGGACCTTCAAAATCAACCATCTTGATACGTTAATGGTTACCAGGGACATAAAAGCACTCGATCCCCTGAAATTCAAGCCTGTGGACGTGATAATCGGGGGACCTCCATGCCAGGGCTTCTCGCTAAGCGGAATCAGGTTCAAGGACGATCCCCGGAACGAGCTATACAAGGAGTTCCTTCGATTCGTGAAGACCCTGAGACCCGAGGAATTCCTAATGGAGAATGTCATGCAGATCAAGAGCCTTGCGGGACAGATAGGGAAGGACTTCAAGGGAATAGGATATTCCGTCGACGCCTTCGAGGTGAGGGGCGAGGAGATCGGCATGAGGCAGAAGAGGAACAGGTTCTTTTTCCTGGGGAGGAGAGAGTGAACACGAAAAGCCTGGAAGGCTCATGGAGTAGGGACAAATGGAAATATTTGCACAAGCAGGTTTTCATCGATTTTTTCACGGCCATCGACAACGACCTGACCTTAACCGACAATCTGCATCGCCGACTTCTTGGTCACACAGACATAAAGAAAACCCATGAGAAGCTGACGAACTCGGAGACGATCGCCTACGATCACTATTTGGAAAGAGGCGACAAGACTTTCATCGTGAGGGGCGACAAGCTTGATGCGATGAGAGACAGGAAGATTGACAGTCTGGATGACCTGAAGGCCGCCATCTCAATAATCAAAGGATACAAGGTATACGAATATCACAGAGGCGGGAAAGAAGAGTTGGTAAGCGACAATTATTATGACTGGGAATGCAGATTGAGAGGTCGTGACCCAGATGAAATAGAGAAAAGGGTGCTGAACGATTTTTCCTCGCATCGAACGAAAGACGAGCATTCCTCATTCTTGGAGCGAATAGATCTATTTTCAAAGGATCGATAAACAATCGTAGAAGAAAGGAAATAAACAATGGCGAGAGGACGCATGCTAGACAAGCGAATAGCCAAGTCAAAAAAGTTGGCAGCCCTGAAGCATGACCGCTCGAGAGTGCTTTATTTTATGATTATGCCTCATCTGGACGTGGAAGGAAAATTCACGGGCGACCCGGAGGAGATAAAAGAGGACTGCTGCCCGAAGCTGCGGTATTCTGTCATGAAAATCGCAGAGTCGATAATTGAGTTGGCTGATGTCGGATTGTTAAAACTATACGAAGTCGACGGCCAGGTTTTTATACAATATACGAAATTTGATGATTTCCAGCTCGGAATAAGGAAAGACAAGGAGGCCCCCTCAAGAATTCCAAACAAAGGACGGACTAAGGACGACCCTACTCCCTCTTTATATTTAAGTTTAAGTTTAAAGTTAAGGAAGGAAGGTAAAGGAATACATAGTGAAGGAATCGATTTCGACTTCCAAACACGCAAGTTCTTAAATATAACCATAGAAGATAAGGCTGGTTGGAAAGATGCTTTTCCGGCCGTTGATGTAGAACAAGAGTTAAGGAAAATGAGAGAATGGTTGTTAGCTAATCCCACAAAGAAAAAATCTAATTATAGGAAATTTATAACCAACTGGCTTTCAAGAGAGCAGGACAAGGGGGGAACCAAATCAAGCCATGAAGACAAGAGAAAAAAGGCGCTTGATGATTGGGAGAAAAAGCCCATGGAGGATTAAAATGGAATTTAAGGATAAACCTGCATTCAGGGCGAAGATGGAAAAGGTAGCCAGGAAAGTTGACCGTAAATTGGATGTCGAGCAGAGCGATGTCTTCTTCGATGATCTCAAAGATTTCTCGATTGAAGTTATTGAGAAGGCAATGGACTTGGCATTGCGAGACAGAGACCCGGACGATGTTTATTTAACAAGGGCGATGCTTACGACTCCCGAGATCCGCCGAGCCGCAGAAGAACTGATAAAAGATACAAAAGTAAAAGGCAAGCTGGGATGCGAGAAATGCGAATCGACAAAAGGCTGGATACTGGAGATTACAAAAACTGGAAGAGCGATTGCACATCCATGCGATTGTATGGCGGAGGTGGTCAAGGCCGAACTGAAGAGAAAAAACAGAACAAGGGCAGACAGGATGGATGACAAGCAAAGGGAAGGCACCTTGGTTGCTTATGAAGTGTCGAAATTTAGATAAAAATAAAAAACACAGGAGGTAAGAAATGAAGCTCTTTATCATCATTCTGGGGATCTCAATCGTGGGCCTGATCATATGCTTCTGCCTGTATATGGCGCTGGGGAAGATAAAGGGCCTGGAAAAGCGCAACCGCGAACTCATAGACGAGAAGTCCAAGATATCGGACCAGGTGCGGATAAAAGGCATAGCTGTGGCTCGGCTGACTAAAGAGATTAAAAGATTGGAGAAGGAGAAGAAATGACATACACGGACAAACAACTGCTGGATTTCCTGGAGGCGAAGAACAAAGAGGCGGTGTATACCGGCAAATGCCTCTGGAGGATGTCGTCCTTCGGGCGGGGATGGAGACTTTATGAGACCAGCCAGGCAGGGGCAAAAGCATCTGTCCGGGAGGCGATAGCCGATGCCCTTGATAGAGAGAAAGGAGCGATGAATGAAGTTAGAAAAAATCATCAGCAGAAGTAAAGACGGAAATCGGATGGAGATTATTGCAAGAGATGATTTCAAGAACCTAAAAACGCTTCATGTTCACCGAAACTCAAAAGGGTGGAGATGCTGTGTTGGCTATAAAGATGACCAACCAATCACAAGGCAGTTAAGGAGGTGAAAGGAGGAGAAAATGGAAAAATATATAGACGATATCATTGAGATTATCCTAGAGGACGTCTCTTGTGATCATCAAGTAGATTCAGATGGAGTCGGGAAGATTTATGATGATGTTAGTTATAGCTTGAAAAATGAGCAGGAAGTAATGAAGAAATGCCTGGCAGTTATTCCAGCATATCCGGTGAAGTTTACTTTGAAAGTAGATGGGAGGTTTATACAGAAAAAGACACAGGAAATGATTGAAATTATCTCAAAGGGCAAAATGCTTGAAGCCATGAGTTTCATCCGGTCACTCATAAATGAGATATCGGAAAAAATAAACTTAAAAGGAGATGAAAAATGAACAAGACTTATTCAACAGATTGGAAATTTAAGCTAGGAGAAAAGGTCAAGGATATCATAACTGGATGGAAAGGCACAGTAACAGCTAGGATAGAATATCTCAATGGATGCTTGCAATATTGCGTAGAGTCTAAAATA
>Ga0209977_10001058_pt1 | contig 11765 bp, 14 predicted proteins | sample SumtaG_2_FD_183113 | JGI IMG/M metagenome (GOLD analysis project Ga0209977, IMG submission 183113) | Deep subsurface microbial communities from Indian Ocean to uncover new lineages of life (NeLLi) - Sumatra_00607 metaG (SPAdes) (version 2) | ecosystem: Environmental > Aquatic > Marine > Oceanic... | reverse complement strand
GGGGGGGGGTAGGGGGGGGGGGGGGGGGGGTGGGGAAGAGGGATGTGGTGGCGCTGCGGTGGCTGGTGTTGTTGGCGGGGCTGGAGTTGAAGGTGGAGGAGCAGGAGGTGCGGGGAGGGCACGTGGTGTTATGGGCAGGCCGGTAGCGCGGGTAGCGGAGGTGTTGGCGGTGGAGGAGTTCGCGCAGTTGCGGGCGGATGGGTGGAGTTACGAGCGGATCGCGGGGATGGTGGAGTTCAGCATAACGGCGGTGAACGATTACGGGCGGAAGGTGTTGCCCGCGGAGTTGCGGAAGCGGGTGAGGCCGGTCGGCGGGCAGTGCTCGCCGGTGGGTGAGCGGGTGGTGGCGTTGTTGGAGGCGGGGTGGGAGGAGCGGGGGACGGCGAAGATTGCGGCGGAGGTGGGGTGTCATCGGACGACGGTGCGGATGTGGAAGCGCAAGTGGTTGGCGGATCGGGAGGATGGGAGGGGGAGGAAGCGGTGTGTGTGGTGCGGGATTTTGGGGGAGGATGTTAATCCGATTGGGGAGGAGGGGTTGTGTCTGTGGTGCCGGGTGGAGGCGGCGGGGTGGCGGGTGATTGATTGGTTGGCGGAGGGGGGGATGGTTGGTTTGCTGGATGGTTAGTTGGTTTCGGCATTGCGCGCTGGGTTGGAGTGGACATCTCGGGTCCCCTTCCCGCCCACTCGGGGTGGACGCTCCAACTCAGTGCGAAGTGCCGAAGGCACTAGACGGCGGGCAATGGTCCCCGTTGTGAAGGGACCAAGGGACAGGACAACCCGCGCCGGAGTGACGCTGGTCCTTACCGACGCCCTAGAGGGGGGACCAGGCCCGTAACCGGCAAAGCAGGCTGAGAGGCGAGGAGTAGGTGGAGGAACCGACCATGGGGAGGCCGTCCGATAGAAGAAGGTCGGCCCGACGCCCTGGACGACGCGAGCGGGCACGGGTAAAGAGGGATCGCAGGGCTGCTGTACTGCATCACGGGCCTGGCGCCGGTACCGTTCGGGTAAGGTTGGGGCGGAAGCATCTCGCGCGGTGGTGGAGGAGGCTGACGCTTCCTTCGATCACTGCGGGGTCCGCATCTATCGGTGACTCTCAACGCTGAAAGTCGCTGCGGCCGGGACTGATGGCCAGGTAGGGGCCGGCCGCGCTCGGTCTGTGAGATGGCAATGAGTTGCCACAAGTGTGGTGAGGGTGGGAGGGTGGCGGTGGCGGGGGTGGCCGGCTTGGCCAGCGGGTTGCTCCAGCGCCGGAGGGGAGGGGGTGAGCCGAGATAGTTGATTTGAGGGCCTCGTTGGGGGAGGGGGGAGTTGTAGCTGGTGGGTGAGAAGATGGCAGTTGACCATAAGATGTATAGTCGGACGCTGAAAATGGGGCTCGTACACGATGAAGAACATGGTGGTGAATGAATCGCATCGGCCAGGTGTCAGGAAGCGGAGCCGGCCGCATCGCGATAACGGTAAATTGCGGTGGCATCGTGTGTGCCAGGCGAGGGAAAAAGGAAGGCATACTGAGGTTGAGTTTGATGCCTTGTGTGAGAAATATGGAAGGCGATGCCTGGCCTGTGGTGAGGTAACCAGGTTAACCCCCGATCATATTGTACCGATTAGTCAGGGTGGGAGTGATACGATAGATAACATTCAACCGCTATGTGAATCCTGCAATAAGAGCAAGGGTGCGCACACGATGGATTACAGGCCAGGAGGTGAGTCGTATTCTGCTTTTGAGAAGGTTGAGTATGACGTGTCCTAATGAGGAGAAACCAGATGACCAACACCAATCTCTGCAGCGTTCATGAGCACAAAGATACTGGCATTCGACTGAGACTCATCAGCACAGAAAATGACTACTACTACCTGAGAAGCCACCACTGGACCTGGTTTGGAACTCAGAAAGAGTTTGCCACAGAATTCGAACCGGCTGATTGGGGCTTTCGCATAGTGAGTATGGTAAAGAAAAGGGACAGGGTCTTCACTGAAAGACGAAGTGAAGGCGAAGGGTAGGCGAAGTGGGTTTTGATTCGTTGTGGCGGTTGTCGGACGGGCCCGGCGTGGTGGGGGTGCGGCTGACGGAGAAGGGGCAGGAGATCGGCTTCGGCTGGGAGGGCTGGAGCGGGCTGCTGGGTTTGGCGCTGGGTGGGAACAGGCCACGGCGGAAAGAGGTGGTGGATGGGCGGGAGTTTCTGATCCTGGAGCACGACCGGGAGTTTGACCGGTTCCTGCGGGGGTTGATTGATCTCCTGATACATCTGCGGTATTTGCATCCCACGATGATTCAGTTGCCGTTGGCGTTGTCTGAGGAGGAGGCGGCGGAACTGGTGGAGGTTATGGGTGGGTAGTACGGGACCTCCGCCCTGGTACGCCAACATCCCCACGTGGTTGCTCTTCGCCGGGGTGGTGTTGCCACGGTCTGTGCGGCTGACGGCAATGCGGATCTACGCCCTGGGATGGAATCACAACTATGAGTACACGGATCCCGTAGCGATGGAGGATCTCTGCGAGTGGTGCGAGTTGAGCCGGAGGCAGATCTACGACCACTTGTGCCGGCTAGTCAGTAAGGGTGTACTGCGTTATACCTTGCTAGACCGGGCAGGTCTAAGGTACGTGTTCGATCTCTGGCCAACTCGGTCCCACGCGGTGAGGGCGGGGCCCAGTGCGGAAATCCGCACTGGCTCTGCATTATCTGTTGTTGTTGTTGGTTCTTCTTCTCTGTCTAAGGATTCTTGGATTCCACAAACAGAAGAAGAACAGCAACAACAAGTAATGTCTGAGTCTTCTGGGGGGGAGTGTGAGGGGGGGGCGGCGGCGAGTGCGGAAATCCGCACTGGCGAGTCCAGAAAACCGGACTGGGGTTCGGGGGACCGGATTGGCTGGGACGAGTGGGACGGGCGGATGGACGCGCTGGAGGGGATGGGGGTGCTGGAGCCTACGCGGTCGGAGTTGGCGCGGTTGGAGCACGCGACGGTGGAGTACCTGGAGGAGTGGGCGGATTGGTTTCTGACGCAGGATGGGGTCGGGACTGGCTTTGTTGTGTGCAGGGTGCGGGATGGGGACGAGGCTCCGGCGCTATCGAGGGAGCAGAGGGTGACCGTGGACACCCGGCGAAGGTGTGCCCGGTTGGGTCTAGCGCACGGGGGGTGGAGGAAGAGGTGAGTGGGTGGTGGAGGTGGGAGATGAGCCATAGGTATGATGAGTGGGCGAGGAGTGACAGGTTGCTGCAGGAGGCGCTGCGGCTGGAGGAGGCGCGGCAGGAGCAGGAGGAGCAGGGTCAGCGGCGGGGTTGGTGGGAGTCAGTGTTGGGGTTGATCATCGGCACGGCCCTGGTCGGGATGTGGGTGGTATGGCTGGGGCTGGTGGTCTTGGCTGCGTGGCTGGGTGGTGGTGACGTGATCCGGGGTATGTTGGTGTTCGGTGGTCTGTGGTGGCTGGTGAAGTGGTTGCTGAGCAGGAGGGCGGGAGGAAGGTGATGGATGAGGAGTATGGGTTGAGGCGGGTGTCGTTGACGCGGATCGTGCCGTCGCGGTGGCAGCCACGTGAGCCGGCCTTCGATGGGGAGCGGTTGTGGGAGTTGGCCAGGAGCATCGAGGAGCAGGGGCTGATCAACGCGATCGTGGTGTTCCCGGTGCAGGTGGCGGATGGTTCGACTACGCTCACCACAGGGGATGATCCTGAGCCGTGGTATGAGTTGGTGGCCGGGGAGCGGCGGGTGCGGGCGGTGCTGGGGATGGGCTGGGCCCGGATGGACAGGGAGGTCTCGGCGAAGGAGGCGGTGGAGGCGCTGGCCAGGGAGGGGATAACGGGGCTGCCGGCGGAGGCGCGGGAGTTGTTGGAGGCGGCCGGGTCGCAGATCATGGCGCGGGTCGAGCCGGCGGAGGACCTCGGGCGGCTGCACCGGATGGCGGTGGTGGAGAACATCGAGCGGGAGAGTCTGGGGCCGATGGCGGAGGCGCGGGCGCTGCAGGGGCTGGTGGAGGAGTACGGGTGGAGCCAGCGGGAGTTGGCGCGGAAACTGGGGAAGAGTCAGAGTTATGTGGCGCAGAGGTTGAGCCTGTTGGGCTTGAGCCAGGTGGCGCAGGAGGCGGTGAGTACACGGGTACTCAGTGCGAGCCACGGGCGGGCGATCGCGCGGGTGCCGGAGGCGCTGCAGGAGGCGGTCACGGGGTGGGCGACGGCGGCGGTGGGGAGGGATGACACGCCGGCGACGACGCGGCAGGTGCAGGACGTGGCCCGGCAGGTGGCGGCGTTCGTGGACCCGGAGCGCTGGGTGCCGGACGGGGAGCGGGTGTATATGCCGCTCGAGAGGAACCGGCTGGCGCTGATGAAGTGGGCGGTGGAGCGGGCGGAGCTGGAGGGGTGGAGTGGGGAGGAGTTGCTCAAGCTGAGGGACGTGGGATATGGGCATACCAACTGGTTGAGGAAGAAGCCGGTGGACCTGGTGGGGCCTGGCGGAGGGTATGAGGCTGCGCTGCGCGCGTTGGGGCTGGCGGCGAGCGCGATAAGGACGTGGGAGGAGTTCGCGGAGCAGACGGGGCGGGCCTGCGGGAGTTGTGTGTTTGGGAAGATTGAGCCGGTCGTGGGGGTGAGGACGCATTGTCCCAGGTGGAGCGCGGGCACGATGGAAGTGTGCGAGGGGTTCATCGGAGCGGATGACCCGGTGGTGATTCCGGTGGGGGGGTACAGTCTGCGCAGGTGGTTCGAGGAGTTGGGGATCACGCTGGAGGAGGGGCACGGGTTCCAGTATGTGACGGCGAGCCTGGAGTACGTGGGGGGCTGCCGGCAGGCGGTGTTGATGGCGGCCGAAGTGGTGGAGATGGAGGCCTCGCGTAAGGCGACGGCGCACCTGGTGGAGATACGAGAGTTTATGGATTGGCAGGACCAGCGGACGGCGGAGGAGTTGGACCACTTTCAGGCGCACGCGTGCCGTAAGTGTGCGCGGTATCTGGAGGACCAGGATCCGCCATGCCTGTTCGCGGTGGAGCCCCTCAAGAGGTACGGAGATGAGGTGCGAGCGCCGGAGTTCGGGGTGCTGGTGGTGGAGGATGGGCGGATGTTGCCGCGCTGTGAGCAGTTCTGCTATCAGGAGTGCCCGGTCCTGGCGCGCGTGGCGGGGATGCGGTTTGGGGATCGGAAGATGGTGATGGAATGGCTGCACGTGGTGGGGATGATAGGATATGGCCGGAGCGCGACGGGGCTGTGGGGGATCCTGCGGTGGCTGGACTACGGATGGGGGACGGGGAAGGCGACCGATTGGGAGCAGTTGAAGCGCTGGGTGAAACGGGAGTGGGAGGAGTTGGGTGGGGACGAGGTGGTGGCGAGGTTGCTGAACGTGGCGCTGAGTGAGGGGCGGGAGGTGAAGCGAAGCCGGGGGGATGTGGTCAGATTGGTGAACGGGGTGACGGGGGAGGTGGAGGAGTTTGGGAGTGTGGGCTTTGCGAAGGTGGCCAGCGGGGAGGATCTGAGTTCGTGGAAGCGGTGGCCGGAGGGGTGGGGGAAGCCGTGGGTGGAGGAGGATATTGGGGATTAGGGATTTGGTATTGGGCTTGCGTTAGGGGGGGATTGGGTGTAGAATTGGGTGTAAGATGCGCAGGATACAGAGGCAACGTTCGGAGTGGTTGGAGCGGGTGGAGCGGGTTGGGATACGTATGGGGAAGGACGGGCGGAGCCGGAGCAAGAATTGGTGGTGTGGTACCAAGGTATATGAAGAGTTGTGGGTGGAGTACTTACGGGAGCGTCGTGCGCGCAGAGTTTACGCTCGTCGGGCTGTTGCTTCTGCGGTAAAGGCTGGTATTCTTAGCCGGCCCGCGATCTGCTCCCGGTGCGGCAAGGAGTGTGTGCCGGAGGCGCATCATCGTAGCTACCGGGAGGAGGACTGGCTGGACGTAGAATGGCTTGGTGTGGATTGTCATAGATTGGTTCACCAGTCTATTTGCTAGAGGCAGGCGGATAGTGTAGGTAGTGTCAATCGAATAGGGGGCTGCGAAAGCAGCGGGTTGGGAAGTCCTGACCCGCTGCTTTTTTGCGTGGGGGGGGGGAGGGAGTAGGGAGTAAGGGTGATGGCGAAGCGAAGGACGAGCACGAGGAAGAAGAGGAAGCCGGCGAAGAAGAGGAAGCCGGCGAAGAAGAAGCCGGCCGCGAAGAAGAAGCCGGTGCGGGGGTTTGAGGCGAACGCCAGGCGGATCGCGAAGGAGAAGGGGATATCGTTGGAGCGGGCGCGGGCGATTCTGGCGGCGGGGACGAGGCGGGCGAGTGCGGGGGCGAAGAGACGGAACCCAAGGTTGAAGAGGGTGAAGGGGAAGGGCAAGCGGTAGGAGGCCCTTCGTCTTCTGTGTTGTCTGGGAGTGTGGGGGTGTGGGAGTGTGGATGAGTTTAGTGGGGAGTTGTTGAAGCGGATGGAGCGGCTGACGGTGAAGCAGCGGCGGGCGATCTTGGTGATCGTGCGGGCGCGGGGGGAGGGGAGGCCGTGGGAGCAGATACTGAAGGGGGAGAACAAGGTCTGCAATTGGCGGACGTTCTGGGATGGGAAGCGGGGGTGGTATCATCAGGAGTTCTTCCGGGAGGTGTTGGGGCAGGCGCAGCGGGAGTATGATGCGGCGGTGCTGCGGACGTCGGTGCAGGATGCGGCGGAGGGGTTGAGGCGGGCGGCTCCGTTGGCGAGCGAGGCGCTGATGGAGTTGATCGGAGGGATGTCGGATGCAGTGGCGGAGATGCGGGCGCTGGTGTCGGAGGAGGAGCCGGCGTTGTTCGGGAAGGATATGTTGGCGGTGCGGTTCAGGGCGGTGCAGGACTTGATGAGGCAGGGGAGGCAGGCGGCGGTGGCGGTTCTGGACCGGGCTGATATCGAGACGGCGGTGAAGGGGCAGGGTGGGGCGGATGAGAGGTTCGCGGCGCTGCTGGCGGAGTTGAGGGGAGAGGAATAGTTAGTTGGTTAGTTGGTTAGTTAGTTGGTTGGATGGATGAGCAGGTGGCCCAGTTGGGAGCAGAAGCAGGCTATCTTTCGGGCGGCGGGGTACGAGCCGCACGAGTTGCAGTTGGAGGGTCACCAGTGCGAGGCGCGGGTGATGGGGGTCTTCGGGGGGGAGCGGAGCGGGAAGAGCAGGTTCGGGGGGATGGAGGCGCTGGCCAGGCTGTTGTGGTCGGAGGAGATGGCGATAGCGGGGCAGGAGTACGAGCGGTGTCAGAAGGAGTTCGGCTACCTGGTGGAGGGGCTGCGGGCGATCGGGGGGCTGGGCAAGGTCTCGATGCCGGCGCGGGGGCAGTGGCAGTTGTGGGCCAAGAGCGGCTGTCACGTGCGGACGGTCAGCCTGAACGATGGGCCGGAGGAGTTGACGGGGACGGGTGAGGCCTTCGGCGTGGTGGTGCTGGTCGAGGCCGGGCTGATGCGGTACGAGGCGTTCCACGCGGCGCGGGGCAGGGTGGCGGAGACGCGGGGGCTGGTGCTGATGGTGGGGACGCTGTGGGATAACTTCGGGTGGTACGCGGACCTTTACAGGAGTTTCGAGGGGCCGAACGTTTATGGGGGGGTGAAGTTCTCCTTCCCGGCGTGGGCTAATCGGGCGGTGTATCCGCTGGGTGAGGATGACCCGGAGATACAGTTGCTGCGGGACAGTCTGCCGGAGGATGAGTTCAGGCGGCGGGTGATGGCGGAGTTGGTGCCTTCACCGGCGCGCATCTTCCCGGAGTTCCGGCACGACCTGCACGTGGGGATGTATCCCTTCGACGAGGAGAGGGAGGTCACTCTGTGGATTGACCCGGGCTATTATCCCTCGGCCTATTGTGTGTTGCCGGTGCAGTTCTATCCGGGTGAGTTTCCAGAGGCGCGGGTGATTGATGAGGTGTACGAGCATCACCGGGTGCACGCGGATGTGATCGAGATCTGCCGGGGGCGGGTGTGGTGGGATAAGGTGAAGGATGGGGTGATTGACTTCGCCGGCCGGCAGCATCAGGCGGAGAAGAGCGCGGAGGAGGTGTGGGGAGAACTGACGGGGATCTGGCCGAGGTCGCAGCAGGTGGGGAAGTTGGATGGGATCACCAGGCACAGGACGTTCCTTCGAGATCCCGGGACCGGCAAGGCGCGGCTGGGGTATGATCTGAAGTGCACGGAGACGATCGGGGAGTACGGGACTTTTAAGCGGAAGACGGACCGGCGGGGGAATGTGGTATCGGATATGCCGGATGAGACGGATAAGAGCACGGGGCACGGGATGGATGCGGTGGCGTATGGGCTGGTGGACAAGTACGGTTATGTGGAGCGGAGGAGGAGGGAGCCGAAGGCGGGGAAGAGGCGGTTGCCGAGGAGGGGATGAGGGATGAAGCCAGATGAGATTACGGCGGGGTTTGTGGAGGGGCGGTGGCGGGCGCTGGAGAAGCGGTGGGGCGGCCGGAACGGGCGGATGGACGAGTACGAAAAGCTGTACTTGCTCGATAACTGGGAGGAGAAGCCGGAGCCGGACGAGCGGCGGATCAGTGCGCCGATCGCGTTCGATACGGTGGAGCGGTCGCGGACGCTGCTGTTGACGCGGCCGCCGGTGATCAGTGTGCCGGCGAGTGAGGTGAAGGCGGTGGCCACGGATCAGGCGGATCAGATCGAGAAGTTTCTGTACGGGGTGTGGTATCAAGCGCGGGTGCACGATGCGCTTAACCTGGCGGAGTGGCACGCCTCATGCCTGGGTGAGGCGGTGCTGCGGTGCGTGTTCGACCCAGAGGCGGTGGAGGATGAGGTGCCGCTGGTGGTGCAGGCGCTGGATCCACGGACGGTGTACCCCAATCCGAGCGGGAGGCCGGGCATCGATGCTGAGGTGGTGCACGCGTTCAAGCGGTCGAGGCGGGAGGTGGAGTCGGAGTGGGGGGTGGAGTTGGACCGGCCGGAGATCACGGAGGTTGAGGCCTGGCTGGATGAGGAGGTGGACTTCGTTGACTACTGGCGGGTGGACGTGGAGGAAGAGGAACGGGTAGATGAGGGACGAGTAGGTGAGGAGGAGGAGCCGGCGGGGGTGCTGGCCAGGTTGGTGGAGATGGTGCGGAGGGCGATGAAGGCGGGGGGAGCGGAGGGACAGGGAGTACCACCGCGAGTACTCGTGGCGGGCCTGGGGACAGGGGGACAGGGAGAGGAGGAGACCCTTCGACAGGCTTCCCTCGACGAGGCTCGGGACAGGCAGGGTGACGAGGGGGGGACGCGGAAGGTGCGGCGGCGGGTGGTGACGAATTGTGTGGTGGTGGAGGGGCAGTTGGTGAAGGAGCCGGTGCGCATGCCAGGGTACCGGCGGCTGCCGTTCGTGCGCTATGCGGGGATCACGACGCCATTGGCCAATGAGGACGGGGCGTTGAGTGTGTTGTTCCCCATCACCGGAGGTGTGAGGAAGGGCGGGGCGATTGGGCTGGTGGCGGCGTTCAATGAGTTGCTGGCGATGAAGCAGCGGATCATTGAGATGTTCGCGAACGGGGCGTTGATCACGGATGATGATACGCTGGAGTTGGACTTCTCGCCGGGGTCGGTGAACTACGTACGCAAGGGGGCGACGTGGAATTTCCTCGTGCCGCCCGGGCCGCATCCGGCGGTGGATCAGCAGGTGGCGTTGGTGGAGAAGTTGGTGCAGGATGCCACGGTCTCAGCCGCGATGATGGGTCGGCCGATGGGCACGTTGAGCGGGATGGCGCTGAGTATCATAAACAATCCGGCGATGATGAAGATAGCGCACAGGCAGCAGGTGCGGGAGCGGGCTTATCAGGAGTTAAACGGTATCATTTTGTCTTTGATGGAGGAGTACGCGCCGGTGGAGGGGTGGTACGTGTGGGGGACTGACCGGCGGGGGGCGACGTTTGAGTTGGCGCTGAAGCCGGCGGACATCGGGGGGTACTACCGGAACCGGGTGGAGTTGAGTGCGTCGTTGCCGAAGGACGAGGCGGGGGAGATCATGGCGATGGCGAACCTGGTGGGGCAGAAGTTGATCAGCCGGGAGACGTTCCTGGACCAGTTGCAGCGGATCAAGTCGTTGTCCTCGCAGTCGCCGCAGGATGAGATGAAGAAGATACTGCGGGACTTGCTACTGTTCGAGGGGCCGACGGCGGAGAAGATGGCGCAGGTGGTGTTGGCGGATTATAGCGAGGAGTTGGCGGCGGCGTTGACGGCTCCCCCACCACAGCCGCCACCTGGCCCACCTCCAGGCGGACCACCAGGTCCTCCAGGAGGTCCTCCTCCAGGGATGGGGCCGATGATGGGGATGCCGCCTGGTGTGGTGCCGCCACAGGCGATGCCGGAGGCGGTGGGGGCCGGTGGGCCGGAGGCGATGGCGCGGATGATGGCGATGCAGGGTAACGCGCCGCCGGGGCACGAGGAGGGGTTGTTGTGATGCGTGGGATGGTGCACGAGGCAATCGCAGGGGCGCGGGATTTCCTGGGTGAGGTGGTGGGGGATCTGCGGGGGGAGGCGCGGTTGACGGACGATGAGTTGCTGGCCAGGTATGAGCAGCAGCATCGAGGGCAGCCGTGGGCGATCGTGCAGTTTGCGGGGACGCAGGCGCAGGGCGGGGACGTGTTGGGGGAGGCGCTGCGGTACGAGGCGCAGATGGAGAAGTTGAGGGAGTCGAGCGTGAAACGTGAAACGTCAAGTCAAGTGGGAGGTGTGTGATGGCTGTTGCTCAAGGATGGCAGTATCCGACTCCGTTACCGGGCGCCAGGCCGGATATGCCGTGGGGTGATATTTATGCGCCCGCGCGGAAGCGGCCGTGGACGCCTCCGCCGAAGGATCGTCCGGCTGTGCCGGCGTATCCCTGGGGTGGTGGTGGCGGGTATGCGCCGGCGCAGCAGGGTTGGTTCGGTGGTGGTGGCGGCGGTGGTGGTGGCGGCGGGCCGGCGGGGCCGACGGCGTGGCAGGGGGATATAGGGTGGGGTGGGGTGCCGTGGGCGACGTGGCAGGAGACGCCCTGGGCGCAGGCGCCGAAGGGTCGCAGTGAAGAGGCGATGCAGTGGTTCAATACGATGTTGCCCTGGATGCAGCAGCAGGCACAGGGGCAGCAGTGGGGGAAGTCGTTCGACTGGCGGAAGGCGATGGACGAGTGGAATCAGGCGTTCCAGGAGGGGCAGTTCGGGTGGCAGAAGGAGAGTGACGTCTGGGCGCGGGGGTTCCAGGAGCAGCAGTTGGGGCAGCAGAAGCAGTTGGAGCAGGAGGCGCAGAGTATGGCGGCGTTTGGGCGCAGGTGGAAGCCCAGTACGCGGTGGATGTAGGGGGAGGGAGTAGGGAGTTAGGGAGTATGCGTGGGGTGGTGGAGCGGGTGGTGGATCTGCTGGTGTGGCTGGCAGTGGTGGTGATCGTCGCGGTGGTGGGGGTGGTGATCAGTCTGATCCTGCACGCGCTGCTGTGTGACCTATGGGATGCGATAAGGAGCGGAGGAGGCACAATGAACGAGGAAAAAACGTTGGTATGTCCGTACTGTGACGAGGTGATGGTCGAGGGGCGCATCAAGATGGCCGATGGAACGTGGCAAGACGTCTTGCTGTGTGGGTGCGTGGGGGAGGACGAGGAGACTGTGGTGGTTAGTTAGTTAGTTGGTTAGTTGGTGGGATTGGTGGTGAGATGAAGCGGAAGAGGCTGCCAGGCAAACTACTGAAGCGGGGGGGGCCGAAGGTTAGGCCGGCACCGGCACCGGCTGCGCGGGCAGGTGCGCTCGCTCCTGTGAAGAGGGAACGGCGGGGAGAGAGGGTGGAGTGGTGGCGGACGCCGGCGGTCCGTCCATCTGCGCCTGCACCGGTGCCGTTGCCGGGGGCGTGGGTAC
>Ga0209977_10001057_pt1 | contig 11766 bp, 20 predicted proteins | sample SumtaG_2_FD_183113 | JGI IMG/M metagenome (GOLD analysis project Ga0209977, IMG submission 183113) | Deep subsurface microbial communities from Indian Ocean to uncover new lineages of life (NeLLi) - Sumatra_00607 metaG (SPAdes) (version 2) | ecosystem: Environmental > Aquatic > Marine > Oceanic... | reverse complement strand
GCTTGCAAAGCTGTCTGAAGCCGTACAATCCGGCAAGTGGGCCAATAACCTCAAAAAGGTGTCTCTTGACGACTGGAAAACGAAGATGGTCAACAAGGGCATACCTCGTATTTCAGGGGGCATTGATGGTGCAAAGGATAAGGTCGTTGCCTTTGCAAAGGACTTACTGCCTCACGTTGATTCAGGTGTCACGAAGATTAAGAAACTGCCCGACCTTACCATTGACGATTCGATCAACCGGGCCGCAACTTTTATTCGGCACATGGCCGATTTTAAGAAGTAGTCAACACTTGAGAAACAGAAAGGAGGATTTGACCGATGAGCTTTCTCAAGATTTTTACGATCTTCGGCATCATTGGAGACTGGTACAAGAGAGCAATGGCTGACGGAGTGGTGACGATAGCTGAAGGCGCGCAACTGCTCATTGAGCTTGCCGGTGTTATCGGGCTGACGGTTGCGCCTGAAGTTACGGCACTCGTTGCTGAAGTGGCAAAGGACAATTTAGAGGGTCAAGAGGCTGTTGTAGCTGAAGGGCCAGAGGTAGAAGTTATTGACGAAACTGCTAACCGATAAAATCCATTATGAAAGGTGGTGATTCACGGTGTTTTATAGACTTGCGACAATACAGGCACGTGAGACAATTTCAACTGATCTTACCGTTGATATTGACATTGACGTGAAAGACCCTATCTCTCAACTTGTGGTTATCTATGACACGCTTAATGGGGCGTTTGTTACACATGATGGTCACCCTGCGGAGTGTGTCTCAAAGATTGAGTTGATTGACGGCTCTGACGTTCTCTATTCCCTGTCAGGTGTTGAGGCTCAAGCGGTTGATTTTTACCATAACCAGAAAGAGCCAGCTAACCGGATAAGATATTTAGGTGGAAATTACAGCTATTCGGTTTTCAACATGAACTTTGGCCGGTATCTTTATGACACGGAATTGGCCCTTGACCCTGCACGTTTCAGCAATCTCAAATTGCGAGTTACTATTGACCGCAATGCAGGTGGTAGCACTTCAACGGCGGGTAGGTTAGCTGTGCTTGCCCACTTGTTCGACCAAAAGGCTATATCTCCCATTGGGTTTTTTATGCACAAGGAGATTAAGTCTTACACCCTTGGCAATGACTCGCATGAATATACTGATCTTCCTCTTGACCATCCGTATCGTAAGTTATTCATCCGCGCACAGCGTGATGGTTACGATATGCAGACTCAGATTGCAAACGTCAAGTTGAGCGAGAACGTTGACAAGGTTGTTCCTTTTAACCAGGCGATATATAACCTGATTCGTGCGGTAACTTCTCAAACAAGACCTTACCGTGAAGGAATTATCGGCCCTGGCACGGCGGCTACTGAATATATGTGGTGTACGCCCGGTTATGATGTGACTTTCGGGGCCACAATGTGGCGACCAACTGCAACAACTGCCAATGCCTGCTTTTTTGGTGGTGACGGCGGTTATTTCTCAGTCATTCAAATCGGAAGTGGGCCAAATTGGGTCTGTAATGTTGAAGGATGGTTGCCTCATGCAGTCATTGAAATTCCGTTCGGCATGCAAGGAGACATTGCCGACTGGTACGATGTCAGTGGCATAGGCAACTTGAAGCTTGACATCACAGGCGGTGGAAGCGTTGACACTAAGACGTGTCAGATCATGCTCCAACAGCTTCGCCGGTACTAACCTTTAACCTTTCCCAAAAGGCACAGGGGTTGAGTTTACGCCCCTGTGCTTTTTACCTCATAGGAGTATCGAACATGGATGAAACAGCATGGAACGACTGGTCTTTTGACTGTAAGACTGAAAGCGGTCAATTCCTTGACGGCCCTGGTTGGGTCAAGAAAATAACTCTAACGGCTGACGGCTCAAACCCGGCAAGTGTGAGTTTATATGATGGTCACACGACAGGCGGCAAGCATAAAATAACGATTAGAACCATTGCAAACCGGACGCATTCTACCGACTTTCTGATACCTTTCTACGTTGAGCAAGGGCTTTACGCCGCTTTGTCTGCAAATATTGAATGTGTGAGCATGCAATACCAAAAAGCCAAACCTTAAAAGGTCTTGACTCATGATGTACGAGACTGACATTGAGGTTTTAACTACCGACCTGATCGACAACAAGCGGAAAACTGTTATCAAGCTGACCCACGGAGTCATTCACCAACTTAGCGTTTATTTCCCGCCCGGTTGCGCGAACACTATTCGTGCCACAATTCACCACGGACTGAATCAAATCTTTCCCACTAATCCAGACGGCTACATGAAGGGTGACGCTATCAACATCCAGGGCAAGGAGTTTCATACCATCATAAAAGCCCCGTATCAAGTCGAAGTGTTGGCCTGGAATGATGGAGCCGGGTACGATCACACAATAACCGTAAGACTCTGGTTTCTGAAGATATGGCAGTTGATGCCTTTCAGTGACGAAATGTATATGCTATCCTTGAAAGAAGGTGCTTGAAAGCCATGTCAGATTATCCTGATTTTACAATCACGGCCTTGCTCAAAGGTATTTATGACGAAAAACCCAAAGCACTTGCCGTTGACGTTGAGGGCAACTTAAACGCTTTGCTCAAGGGATGGTTTGGCACTACACCAAAGCCGTTAAACTTAGATCAGGCAGGTAACATAACCGCCATGCTCAAAGGCATGGATGTTGCCACACCTACTAATATTCAAGTTGACGGCGGCGGCAACATCCAGGTCAGCCTGGTTGCTCAAGAGTTAGGCGAACTAATCAACAGGTTTAAATATGGCGCGCCGGACTACGGCTATTCACAGGTAGACATTGAGGAAAACGCAACCGAGACATTGATAACTATATTAGGAAAGGGGCAAGTTTACGCCGGTCTGGTTGCTACCGGGGGTGCTAACTTAGGTGCGCTTGACACGCTCACGGTTGAAATGGATGATGAAGTCGTAACGGACTTAGCTTTCAATGAGTTGTACGCTTACGGGTGCGTTTTTCCGAACCCCTTTCCTGTTACCTTAACGAGTTACGATCTTGCGACTGTTGGAATATCGGCACTATTGACTCCCGGCTACACCTTTGAGAGCAAGTATACTCTAAGGTGGTATCATTCGCCCATACCCTGGAACGGTAAAGTCACGGTTCAAACCTGGGTGTACTTTTCATTAATATCAGGGACAGGGGTTGTGTAATGTTAAAAGTTATCGGCGTAATGATTACATATGTAGGCGGCACAAACCGCGTCAAGATCAAAGTGGAAAAGGAAAATAAGCTTTGTCACTCCGTCACAGAGCAAGGCATCAATAACGTAACCTTGTCATACGTCAAGAACAAGGTGAGTCAAACTTTTCATGTTAAAAAGAAAGACATCATAGTGCCTATCTATATTGAAGAAGGGTTGAAATAATGGCAATAGGTGACAAGATAAAATGGCGCGGTGTTCAGCCGACCGACCCTGAAGCAATCTTTACTTTCCGTGAACCGCCAGAGGGTTGCACTTATGTGTCTGCTTTTGCCACAGTAAGCGATTCAGCCGGAGCCATTTATACTGTACCGGGTAACAAAAAGTTCTATTTGACTGATATGCTTGCAACCGGGTATTGTTTGGCGGCCGGTCTTATTGGAACGATCAGCGTTAAATCAGGCGCGCATGCGATAACAAGGCGGCTTATGTATTGCTCTTATCCTGCAAACTATATTTTACATATAGAGAGATCGTGGGTCATAGCCGAACAACTACCACCAACTTATTATGTTCATGCTTCCTCAAACAGTGCCAGCCTTGTCTTTTACGTTTCGATATGGGGCTATACGAGGGATGCCTAATTCAGATCAAGAGTCAAAGCCTGACAATCCTTGCACGGTCTGCATGAAGCATAGCGGAGTTGAAACGCAAATTGGGCATCATGAACAATGGTTAAAGACGTTGAGCAAGCGATTCAATACCATCATGGTGCTGCTGATAACAGACCTTGCATTGTTAGTCATATTTTTAGTCATTCACGGATTGCCGATGGTTCGATAAACTCACCATGAAAGGGGGTTGAAGATGTCACCTGAAAGATTGAAGCCTATCACACTGACGAAAGAAATGGAATTGACATTGAAAGACATGGAGCCTGATCTTGCCACACTCAGATTTGAGCTTGAAAAGGCAAAGCGTGCCGGGATTGACGTTGCCGACATGGAAAAGCGGTTTAATGAAATGAAGGTGCTGCGAGTAGGGTTGCTCCGCGAATACACTTAAAACCGAGTCGTGAGTCCAAAGTCGTGAGGCGTGAGTTATGACTATAAACCAGCTATTTGCTCAAATCAATGCTCAAGTCAGTACTGTCAACGGTATAGTATATTCCTTGTCTGACCCTTACAGGTATGAAATTGACAGAAAGTATTACATAGCCAATGCCTATTTAGATGAAATATTCAACATGAACTGGTACAGGATTGACGAATATGATAGGAGACAGAATCGCGTTCTGCAATATTTGATGTGGAGTTACAGTCTCTTGATTGATGAATATGACTACGCCATTTCATCCCTCAGAAGCGCAATGGAGAAAAGCTTTGCTCAATATTATAGCACCATCACCTATAAGATGGAATCGGCGATCACGGAGACTTGGAATCAGATAGACAGGGCCGTTACCGTAGTTGACAACCGTATTGACGGTTTGCGCGTAAGCATTGAGAGTGGTCTTGACGATAAGATTGCCGCAAGCGAGTCATTACTAAGGGGAGAGATTGACCAGGTCAAGGTTTCATTAGACACTGATGTAGTCTCACTTTGGGACGGCATAGCTGAAAAAGCCGGAGAAATTTATGGTCATATAGCAGGGAAAGTGACTGAAATATATAACAAGGTAGGCACTTGGATTGACGAGCTATGGGACTATGTAGGTGCGTTCATTGAATGGGTTGAAGAAAAGTTTAAAGCGTATTACACAGCCGTCCGGCAATGGATTCTTGACAAGGCAACCGAGATATATGCAGTTATTGAAACTAAGGTCAAGGACTTGACCGCTTTCATCAATAGCGCGGTGTCAGAGGTCAGGCAGCGCGTGTTGAGGGTACAGTCCGACCTTGAGGCCATGATAGCAACCCTTGAAACGACACTTAGGGCATGGGTGAATAAGGGAATAGCTCAAATCGAAGGTCTGTTGTCTGCCCTAAGTGTCCTAACCGATTGGCGATTTCAATTCCTTAACATAGTCATGTCAAAGCCGGAGCTTTCAATCCTGCAAGTGTTGAACCGGGACGCAAATACTTTCGACTACTACAAACCGTACTGGCAAGCACTTTTTACCCGTATAATGGAGCCGGAGTAAGTCAATGGCTGAAGAAGAAAAAACACCCGTACAGATAGCAGACGAGCGACTGAAAGACCTTGAGAAAAAGAGTGAGGGTAAGCTTGAAGGTTTAGCAAACAAGGTAACAGGCGCGTTTTGGGACAAGATGAAGGAACTGTTTTACCTGATCTCCGCTATACAATGGGCCGATATAGGCGTGTCCTGGGAGCATGCCCTGACTAATGCGACCAAAGACATGACGAGCCGACACCTGCCCGATGCTGATAAGGACGTGGCCGATTTCATAGAGAAGATACAAAAGGCCAGTTTTGACCCGGCACAAGGTTTGCGCGAGTTGCAGCAATACGCCGATGTTTTGCCCGGTTTAGGTAGTTTGCTCAAATTAGGATTTTTATTGCTTACGGCTTCAGGCGTGTTAAAGGCTAACCTTGGCTCTGCCTGGGAGTTAGGCGCACAGACCGTAAGTGCGGCCGTCAGGCCGTCAGTCCTGCCCCTTGATGCCGCAATCGAAGCGTATTACAAAGACCCCACTTTAAAAGATGAAGTCAAAGACATACTCAACCGCATGGGTCTATCCGACACGTTTCAATCTATGCTGATGGTAGCAACAGAAATGCCATTGGACGTGCTGTCTGCAAGGGAAGCCTTTTTAAGAGAAGAAATTGACGAGATAGAGCATGACTCGATCTTAAAGGCGCACCACTTGTCAGACGTTGATATTTCAGTCATGAAGAAGATATACCAGTTGATACCGCCCGTGAACGACATCATAACAATGGCGGTACGTGAAGCCTTTACGCCGGAAATTGTCGAAAGGTTCGGGCAAATGCAAGACCTACCGCCCGAATTTGTCAAATGGGCCAGCCAAAAGGGGCTTTCCGACTATTGGGCCAAAGCGTATTGGGCCGCACACTGGTCATTGCCGTCAATCATGCAGGGCTTTGAAATGCTGCATAGAAGGGTCATTGACGAGAGCGACCTGGACTTGCTGCTCAGAGCATTGGATGTCATGCCGTTTTGGAGAGACAAGCTTACGGCTATCAGCTACAACCCGTTGACCAGAGTTGATGTCAGGCGCATGTACGGGTTAGGCGTGCTTGACGAAGAAGGAGTGTATAACGCCTACCTTGATGTAGGATACAATGATGCAAACGCCAAACTAATGACGGAGTTTACAATCGCGTTTGTCTCAGAGAAAGAAAAGGACTTGACCAAAGCCGACATAATCGCACTCTATAAAAAGTTTGCGATACCGCGTGAAACAGCACTCGTTATGCTGCAAGACTTAGGATATTATGAGGCAAACGCGGAGTTGCTAATGACCAGGGCCGACCTTGAAATTTACGCGACCTATAAGAAAGAGCAAACAGGATATATCAAGTCGGCGTATGTAGCCGGTAAGATTGACGAGGGCGAGGCGTTGAACAGGTTAGGCAAGCTTGACATGCCGTCCAGTGAGGTCAACAGCCTCATGGAGTCCTGGGACTTGGCGAAGATCAGCAAAGTCAAGGAGCTATCTTTAGAGAACCTGAAGGCGTTTTTTTCGGCCAACGTAATCACAGAGGCAGAGCTGACGGATGAACTGCGCGAGTTAGGCTATAACGTCCAAGATCAGGGCAGGTTTGTCACGCTGTTTAAGAAAGGATGATTAGAATGAAAGAGCGTAAGGAATTGGAAAAGGTTATCAAGCGCATGGCCGCACAAACAAAGCGTGTCAGGAAGTTTACACGGAAGAAGATTCCACCAAAGAAAAAGGAATAACCCTACCATCAGGCAAGACCACTCCCTTGTTGTAATCCCTCTGCAAGTGCTTTGTCCTTTTCTCAATGCAATAGTGTTCCTTCATACCCTTTTGAAGGTCGCGCTTCAGGCCGGGAAAGAGATCACACTCGTAAACGGTTTCGGACAGCTTCTTTGCTGACTTCGGAATACCTTTTAACACCACCTTGTTGCCTAACACGTAATCTTTCGGGCCGTAGATTTTGAAGTAATTGACTTTGGTTTCAAGCTTCAGCTTGCCCAATTCGATCTTGTCGATGTACGGTTTTAGCTTGACGTAACCGGCATGGTTGACATACAGGCTATCGGTGTCGGTATAGTAAACGTTATCAAGACCGGCCACGTTCATCAACTCCCACAGGTACAGGCGCGCATAGTCCGTGACATGGGCTGAAATGGCAGGAAAGGAGTGAAACGCCTCAACACACTTCTCCTTTACCATTTTCTCAAGCGTGCCTATGGTTATGATCTTGTACCAGCACGCCTCTGGCTCGCTGTAATGGCGTACAATGGTGTAATCTTCTTCTGCTAACTGGTTCTCATACTCCACCTTGTCGCTCTTTTGGCCAAACTTGCCATAGAGCGAGTTCAAGAGCAACCGCACAAGACGAGTCATGCGATAATTGCCCGACTTCATATAATCCTGACGAATCCTGTAAACGGTATCGACCCACTTTTCAAATATTTTCTCCTGCCGGTATAATGAGGCGCAATGCACCTTCTTGACGTGACCATGCTCAAAGGCAAGCTTGAAACTACCAGTGCAAAGCGTGGTGTTGAACCTGCCTATGGGAAACACCGTCTTGTCCGATAGCTTCTTGGCATAAGCCGGTATATCGGTTTCAAGGTCACAGTTGGCTACCACGGCGTAATAAGAGGTCAACTTGTATAACTCTTTCGGAGTAGTCTTTTCGGTATAGTAGCGAAGCATGTGCGGGTATTTGTACTTCTTCATCACGTAAGGATATTGAGAGTTCACGTCTAAAGCGTACACGTTCTTGCCTTTAATTGTGCCGATGAAAAAGCACTCCGTGCGTCCACCAAAGTAGCCGTCCCGTTCAAGGGCCGTGGCTTTCACATTGTCATGGATGTAAATAGGAACGTTCATGAACCTGTGACGGTAGGCATTGAACGCTTGAGAGGCCAGGGTGACACCGAACGAGCCTAAGTCGTTATCGGTTATGAAAGCAAACCAGTACTGCATAGCCTCAAAGATAATCCTTGTGTCATTGTAGCAATACTCTAACAGGTCATTGTCCGATACGGTCTTAAAGTCCACCTCTGTTTTCGGCCTGCCTATCAACTCGCCTATCTTTGCGACAGAGACAGGAAAGATGTTCTGTATATTAATGAAACGGATAGATTGCTTGTCCCGGTTGCATTTCATCAGGAAACACTTGCCGTGGGCAAAGAACGACTTGACCTTGAATTTCGCCTTGTGAAGAAGACGCAACAGGAGCGACACCCTCAAATCAAACCAGAGGTTTGCGGAAAACACGTATAGGGAACGCTTGTCAACACAGTGGGAAAGGACAAAAAGGGCCAGATCGTCAGGTGTGAAGCCGTGCGTCCAAACCTCTTGCTCCGGGTGTGTCTTGTCTCCACGGCGATAATAGAGGGCCGTGTAGAGCTTCAGCCTTTGCTCCTGGCCTAATTGGGTGTTTTTGCTGGTATAAGTCTCAGTGTCAAAGAAGATCATGTGGCGCGGCATGGAGCCGGTCTTGTTGGGCTTCAAGCGGTGGCAAAACTTCTTCATGAGGCCGTCAAACCCTGAAATTTAACGTTTGCGCGTGACCACGAACAGTTCTACCTCGTCAGCTATGAATCCGTACTGATCTTCGTAATAGTCGGCCTCAAGGCTCATGATTTCAGCATATTCGGCCTCGATCTCGTCCGGCGAATACCGCCTCTCAGACCCAAACGACATCACGCGGGTTGTGTATTCGCCGGTTTCCGCGTCCCGGCCATGAACCTCAAATATGTATTTGTAATCATTGTGCTGTAATGATTCAGTTTTTGCCATCATGGAATAAGACAGGCGGTGCTTGCGAGGAATAAAGCGGTAGGTTCGCTCAAGCTTCTTCATGCCGGTGATCTCGCGCCAGTCGGCATACCACGTCTTTGTTCGAATCTGGCCCCCAATGCCCCGAAAATGCGCGAGAGCAGACGTTGCGCTGTATCCGCCTGTGAACATCTTGGGTATGACAGAACGCGCCACAGAGCGCGTAATACCGGCCAGAATCGCCATGTCTGCGATCTCTTATGGGTATATTATAGGATTTTGCGTAAGTCGAGCATGAGAGAGCGCGCCGCGTCTATAATACGGCCTATCTCAAGCATAGCCTCATAGCGTTCCTTTTCCGTTTCTTCATAAGCAGGGGCTACGTCCGCAAGGTGTCGGTTGATGGTATCACAGAGCTTCGCGCAACCTTCAAGCTTGCGCCTGGTCGCGTGGCGTAGGGTGTATTTGCGGCCCATGATCATGTTCCTTTCTGGATTGAATAATAAGGGCAGGGAAAAATGTCAAGGGAAAAGGGGAGTTACCTCACATGACCCCAATTCCCTATGACTCACTGTGACGATATATCAGGAGCTAAAACGGTATATCGTCTTTTGTCTGCTGACGTGACTGGCCTGTGCCTTTCATCTGGTACACCTTGAAGTCTTTGTACATGCGACCAGTTGCTTCGCTTACCTCACGGCCTTGTAAAACCACCATGACATCAGCATCATGCTTCACTGAAGTCATGCGCTTGTCGAGTACGGCTGACCCCCATACTCCAATTCGCTCACCATCTACCTCAAAGATGTGAACGTTTGACTCGTTCTCTCCAATTTTACCGACCGACCCGCGATATTTGCCGGATATGAAGTCGCCCTTACTTTCAAAGGCGAACATCTTTTCCCAATAGTCGCCTACTTCCTCATAGCCGTCAGGGACTTGAGGCATCTTCTCTTCAGCTTCCTTTGCCTCTCGTTCCTTTTTTGTGAGCTTTTTTGCCAACTGCGTCACCCCCTTTCACTAATAGATTTTTCAACACGTCCTGGTTGCCAAGGACGTACATGCGGATAGACTGGATGCTCCCGACCAAGATTTTGACTGAATGTGCTAATTTCTTGTCACTAATCAGTTGAACCTTATCGGACAGCTTCAAGCTATCAACTTCCATGTCACCTATGACACCTTTCATTTCGGCAATCACCTTGTCGGGTATTGTCTTGCTCAATGCTTATCACCCCCTTTCTTATCGTAGTCATGCGCGCGGACAAAGCTACCCCTGTAACTACCCTCTGCACCCGGCACGCTGTCACCTATACGTTGAACACACTCACATTGACCACAATAAAGAACGCGCCATTTTGCCCCGGCGTCAAGGATAAGGGTTGCCTTTCCGGTTGACTCTGACTGACAGTGTGGACACTTCATAGTCTATGCCCCCTTGTACCCTTCGATCAGGGCCAGCATGAGTTTGACTTGACGAAAAATAGCGTTCATCCTTTCACCGGAGTTGAAGCGGTTGTTCTCGTTGCCTACAAGCATGTCATAAACATATCCCAACTGTGCTTCAAGCTTTTCGATCAATGCTGTATCAGTCATAGCTATTCCTCTCCTTTCACCCTCGTAAGGTTGACAGGCGCGTGCGGAGCTATCTTGTCGAACAACTGCACGGTGTTGCTTGCCTGTGACTCGTTACCAGACCAGTCTGAAGCGGTCAAGTACCAAGCAAAGTTTTTGCCGTCCTCAACGCTCACGGTTGTACTGATCATAGACTTGTCTATGTTCTTAACAGGAACCCATGCTCCGCTCTTGTCGCCGTAACAGTCGGCCTGGTAAAGAGTGTAAGTGCATAAGTCCGGGTTAGTGTTTGCGTCCCATGCCAGAGTTACCTCTATGGCGTTAGACAACTTAGGATACAGAACGAGCAATATGCCAAGAAGTGCTATCCTCATGGTTAAGTTACCTCCTTCTGATTAGTTTTTTGGCGGCACGCCCACAACCGGGTGATATTAACTCAACCTGATTGACAGAGACATGCTTGTATTGCCAATGAACACGCGAACGGTAATAAACCAAAATACCACCACAGTGACACTTCATGGTGCATAATAACCTGTCACAATCATGAATGATATAGGTGATCTTGCACCTGGGACAGACAGCTTTTGTTTCCATAGGCTTACTCCTCTATTTCATGCTCAAGAAGGTCGGACAAATAATCAATCATCAAGTTAAGAAAGTTACGAAATATGATCAGATGATTGTGACTCTCCTTAGACGCATGGGTCAAGTTCACAATGATACGATCTCTGACGGCCTCTGTGACCACCATCATGTCACGTATGGCCGTAGCCAACTTTTCACGACTCATTATCACCACCCCCTTTCCGTTAAAGGTTAATTACGAAAATGTAATTGAACATAGGTGACATGATATATACTCACTTATCGGCATGTCAAGGAAAAACTTTAAGGGTTGATATAGATAATTTCGATAGGTGGATAAGGATAAAATCTATAAGTTATAAAGTGAATGACTTGTGAATGACTCATAAATGACTTGTGAATGACTCCTAAATGACTTGTGGTAGTCATTGAGGTAGTCATTGGAGTAGTCATTGGGGTAGTCATTGAAGTAGTTAAATGAGTCATGAGGCTGGCGGGTGGCTCACTGTCATGACGTGCCGTGTAGTCATACCAGG
>Ga0209977_10001056_pt1 | contig 11767 bp, 25 predicted proteins | sample SumtaG_2_FD_183113 | JGI IMG/M metagenome (GOLD analysis project Ga0209977, IMG submission 183113) | Deep subsurface microbial communities from Indian Ocean to uncover new lineages of life (NeLLi) - Sumatra_00607 metaG (SPAdes) (version 2) | ecosystem: Environmental > Aquatic > Marine > Oceanic... | reverse complement strand
CAATGCCAAAGATATATGTCAATGCAATCTCTATACTTTTATTCTTGGGTAGATCAACTCCTGCAATTCTTGCCAAAGAAACCTCCTTTATACTACAGTGGTTGGTGTTTAGTGCCCAGTGCCCAGTTTTCTCTCCAAACCATGAAATCAATAAAATTTCTAATAACTTCTTTGCTCATTATACTCTTCTTATCACTTACCACTAGGCACTTATTACTGCCTTATTTATCCCTGTCTCTGTTTATGTTTGGGATTTTCGCAAATTACCCTGATTCTACCTTTTCTTTTTATTATCTTACAGTGCGGGCATATTTTTTTCACTGATGCTCTTACTTTCATTTTATCATCCTTTATTTATATCTGTAAACAATTCTTCCTCTTGTCATATCATATGGTGAAAGTTCCAATGTAACCCTATCACCTGGTAGTATTCGTATATAATGCATTCTCATCTTTCCGGAAATATGTGCTAATAATACATGACCCGAATCAAGCTTTACCCTGAACATCGCATTAGGTAATGATTCTACTACTGTACCATCAACTTTTATGCTCTTACTTTTCATCAACCCCCTTTTTGATTACTGTTTTCTTTATATGACTTTTTCTCAATGTGCTTCTTAATTTCCTTCCATACTTCATCCTTACTACCATCAGAGCAAATTTTAATAAGTAGATTTCCCTTCCTCTTGTAAAATTCTTCAACTGGTGCAGTCTCCCGTTCATATACCTGAAAACGACTTTTCACAATCTCTTCACTATCGTCTCTTCTCTTGACAAGAGTTGAACCGCATTTATCACAGATGTTATGCGACCTTGGCGGAGCTGTTTCAAGGTTATAAACTGTACTACAACGGGGACATATACGCCTCTGCGATAATCTACGCGCAAGGAGAGCAAAGGGGATATCAAAATAAAGTACAATATCAATTTTCTTTCCTGCTAAATTAAGTAACCTATCAAAAGAAATCGCCTGGTTGAGATTTCTGGGAAAACCATCAAAAACAATGTCTCCTTTTCCTTTCTCTTTTTCAAGTTCTCTTCTAACCATTTCTAATACAAGATAATCTGGAACAAGTTTTCCATCTACAAGGTGGTTTTTTGCTTTTTTCCCAATCTCATCGTCTTTCGTTATCGCCTCCCTTAAAAGATCGCCCATAGAAATCTTATAAAAACCAAGCTCTTTGCTAATACGTTCTACTTGTGTCCCCTTTCCTGAACCAGGAGGACCAAGCAAAACAATTATCATTACTATCTTCGCCTTCCTCTTATCTTTCCTTTCTTTAAGAAACCATCGTAATGTCTCATCATCAACTGTGCCTCTATCTGTTGAACTGTATCAAGTAGCACTCCAACAATAATAAGAAGGGATGTACCTCCAAAATAGAAAGGAACCTTAAAATGAACTATTAAATACATTGGAAGGATTGCAACAAATGCAAAAAAGATAGCACCAGGAAGAGTTATTCTTGTGATGATCCTGTCTATATATTCAGAGGTCTTCGCTCCCGGTCTCTTACCGGGGATAAAACCACCGTATTTTTTCATATTTTCCGCAAGGTCTGTTGGATTAATGATTATAGCAGTATAGAAATATGCAAATACCACAATAAGGATACCGTATATGACATTGTACAGCCAGTAACCTGGTTGAAGAAGAGCAGTAACATTTTCCATCAATCCTGTCCTTGGAAAAAATTGAGCTAGGGTAGTTGGAAGCATTATCACAGATTGAGCAAATATAATGGGTATCACTCCTGCAGAATTAACATTTAGAGGAATAAAAGTACTTTGACCACCATATATCTTTCTTCCAATGACCCTTCTAGCATATTGCACCGGGATTCTTCTCTGACCTTGGGTAATAAAAATAACTGCGGCTGTAATCAAAACCACAAAAACAAAAAGGATTATATAGAAAAAGAACCCATGAACTCCTGTTCTAAATAATCTGTAGGCATTTAGTACATCGTTAGGATATCGTGCAATTATTCCAATCATAATAATCAATGAAATTCCATTTCCAATTCCCCTCTCTGTTATCTGTTCACCAAGCCACATTATGAAGATTGTTCCAGCTGTCATTGTTAGAACACTCATTAATCGGAAACCTAAACCCGGATTGATTACAACTCCTGGACCGAGATTCTCAAGGAAGATACTGATGCCAAGGCCCTGGATGGAAGCTAAGATGACAGTTCCATATCTTGTATGTTGTGTTATCTTTCTTCTCCCCTCTTCTCCCAATTTTTGAAGTCTCTGATAGTATGGAATAACGGCACCAAGAAGTTGAAGTATGATAGATGTTGAAATATAGGGCATTATTCCAAGCGCAAAGATTGTTGCCCTGCTCAAGTTCCCTCCACTGAATATGTCATATAAACCGAGTAAGGTTCCCCTAAGATGTTGGAATTGTTGGAGCAGAGCGCTTGCATCTATTCCGGGAAGAGTTATATGACCACCAATACGGTAGACGACAAACATACCGAGTGTGAAAAGAAGTTTTCGTCTTAAGTCTGGAATCTTAAATATATTTAATAACTTTTCAAGCACCCGTTATCTCTGCCTTTCCGCCTTTAGAGGTTATAATCTCTATTGCACTCTTGCTGAAAGAGCTCGCTTTTACTGTCAGGTTTTTCTTCAGATGTCCGTTGCCAAGAATTTTTACTGGTATATTTTCCTTTTTAATGAGACCCTTTTCCTTTAGTTTAACCATATCAACAATGGTTCCGTCTTCAAAACAATTTAATTCTTTAACATTTATAATCTGAAAAACTCTCCTCCTTCGCGGAGTCATCCCTCTTTTTGGTATCCTTCTTTGAAGAGGCATCTGGCCACCTTCAAACCAGGGGTAAGCCTTTGCACCTGAACGACTTCTCTGTCCTTTCGAACCTTTTCCACAGGTTCCGCCATGACCAGAGGAAGAACCAGTTCCCAGTCTTTTTTTTCTCTTCTTTGCTCCCTTAGGAGGTGTAATTTCATGAAGCTTCATCGTCTTTAGCTTTCCCCCTCTTTTTCATCACTTTTTTACTCTTTTCTTCTTGAATACTTTCCAATTTGCTTTTTTTCTTGGTACTACGAGGTTTAGCTTTCTTTTCTTGAGATGTTATCTTTTTTTCTTTAATTTCTTCAACCACAAGTAGGTGTCTAATTTTTCTAATCATACCCCTTATCTGAGGTGTATCCTCTTTTATTACTGTACTGTTTAATTTTCTTATACCAAGTGCTTTCAGGGTTCCCTTTTGATCAAATTCCCTACCAATTGCGCTTCTAACCTGTGTAATCCTCAATTTATTTGCCATAATACTTCCTTAATTTTATCTCGTGTCTCTCCGATTTTTTACTTCTTTCCTTTTACCTTATCTATCTTTTCTTTTTTTATCCCTCGACGCTTCGAGATCCAATCAGGGTTCTTTAGATTCAGCAATCCATCAAGTGTTGCATAGACCAAATTTATGGCAGTATTTGAGCCAAGGGACTTTGTGAGAATATCTCTTATTCCCGCATACTCAAGGATTGCTCTAATCTTACTTGTTGCAATAATTCCTGTTCCTTTAGAAGCGGGTTTCATAAGTACTTTACTTGCACTACATTTACCCATAACCTCGTGGGGAATGGTGCCATCAATAACACAAATATTTGTAACATTCTTTCTTGCATTCTCAGATGCCTTCTTGATCGCATCAGCAATCTCTGGCCCTTTTCCGTAACCAACACCAACATATCCTTTCATATCTCCGACAACAACTATCGAAGAGAACTTGAATCTTTTCCCGCCTTTTACAACCTTTGATATTCTGTTTATATTTACAACTGTCTCTTGAAGATCCAGATCCTGTATATTTATTCTTTTCCTTCTCTTCAAACCTACCATCTTTTCAAGATTCATTAAAACTTAAGACCTCCTTCCCTTGCTCCATCAGCAAGTGCTTTCACTCTACCATGATATTTATAACCACCTCTATCAAAAACAACACAATCAATCTTTGCATTCTTGCATTTTTTAGCAAGGAGAAGACCAATAATCCGAGATTTAGCCGTTTTTGTCTTAGCATCACTGTGTTCCTTGATCTCTTTCGATAGCGTTGAAAAGGTGAGAATCGTTTTCCCTGTCTCGTCGTCCACTATCTGAGCATAGATATTCTTAAGGCTTCTTTTAACAACAAGTCTCGGCCTTGCAGAGCTTCCTTTTACCTTTTTCTTTATCCTTCTATGTCTTCTCGTACGTTGAATCTCTTTTATCTTTTCTTTTTTCATATTTCCCTTTTACTCTTTAGGCAGCGATCTTCCCTGCCTTTCTTCTTACCCTTTCATCCTTGTATCTAATTCCTTTACCCTTATAAGGTTCTGGTTTACGAAATGCCCGTATTTCTGCCGCCACTTCTCCCACCTTCTCTTTATCAATTCCTTTGATTATTATTCTGTTATTCCCTTCAACAGAAAAATTAATTCCTTCCCCTTTTTTGTAAAGAAGGGGATGCGAAAAACCAATTATAAGATTTAAATCCTCTCCTTTAAGTTCTGCTTTGTATCCCATTCCTTCAATAATAAGTTCTCTTGTAAAACCTTCTGATACACCTATAACCATGTTCATAATCACTGAACGCATTGTTCCCAGTAAGGCTCTATGGAATTTATCATCAATCTTCTTAATAACAGTTATCTTCTTATCATCAATATCCAAAGAAATGTCAGAATGAATAGCTTTCGTTAACGCACCTAATGGTCCTTTAACAGTGAGCCTGTTATTTGCAAATGCTGTAGTAACACCATCTGGTAATAAAACAGGTTTTTTACCTACTCTTGACATCAACAACTCCTTCCTTTACCAGATGTAACATAGAACTTCTCCTCCTACACCAAGTTTTTTTGCATCCCTGTCCGTAACAATTCCCTTAGAGGTCGAAAGTATAGCAATTCCATATCCGCTGAGAACTGTAGGAATTTTGTCCTTATTCACATACTTTCTTAAACCCGGTTTACTAATCCGTTTCATTCCACGGATTATACAATCACCGTCGTCATCATATTTCATTTTAATCTCTATTTCACCCTGTTTTGAATCTTCAACAAAATTGAACTCTTCAATATAACCATCATCTTTTAATATTTCAGCAAGAGAAATCTTTTGTTTAGAACCAGGGATCCTTACAACCTTATTACTAGCTTTCCCTGCATTTTTAATTCTTATTAGCATATCACTGATAGGATCAGTAACATTCATAAAACCTCCATGATTATTCTTACCAACTTGCTTTTCTCACACCAGGAATGATTCCTTTAAGAGCAAGTTCCCTAAAGCATATTCTGCATAGTCCAAATTTTCTCAGATAGGCTCTTGCTCTTCCACACCTTGAACATCTATGATATGCCCTCACCTTAAACTTTGGTTTTCTCTTTGCCTTCTCAATAAGAGACTTCTTCGCCATAAAACCTCCTACTACCTTTTGAATGGGAAACCAAATTCACTTAGGAAAATTCTTGCTTCTTCATCATTCTTTGAAGTCGTTACTATTGCAAAATCCATACCAAATACTGTTTTTATCTTATCATAATCAATTTCAGGAAAAATTGTCTGCTCGTTAACACCAAAGTTATAGTTACCCCTCCCATCAAAGGAATCGGGGGATAACCCACGAAAATCCCTTATTCTTGGGATTGCTGTATTAATCAATCTATCATAAAACTCATACATCCTTTTGCCTCTGATTGTCACTTTACAACCTATCGGCATGCCTGCTCTCAACTTGAAGTTGGAAACCGATTTCTTTGCTCTATTTATCACAGGTCTTTGACCCGTGATAATAGAAATGTCGTCTATAACAGCATCTAAAAGTTTAGGATTACCGACAGCCTCTCCAAATCCTACATTCACCACTATTTTCTCCAGTCTTGGAACCTCATGACTATTTTTGTAACCGAGTTTCTTCTTAAGTTCAGGAAGAACTCTCTTTCTGTACTCAATTAAAAGTCCTGGCTCATACTTTACTTGTTTCTGCTTATTCATTTCCTCAATCAATAAACTCACCACACTTATTACAGACTCTTACCTTTCTTTTTACATCAAGGACTGTCTTCTGAACCCTTGTAGGTTTTCCACATTTCGGGCAAACGAGTTTCAGATTAGAGATGTTAACGGGAGCTTCCTTCTCTATGATTCCTCCTGGTTCCCCCTGTTTCCGTGGACGCATATGTTTCTTTACAAAATTTGCTCCTTCAACAACTAAAACATCTTTTTTCTTATCAATACTTAATATTTTTCCCTTTTTCCCCCTATCATCACCTGAAATAATCATAACGATATCGCCTTTTTTGAGTCTGTATTTTTTTTTCAACATACTAAACCACCTCAGGAGCAAGAGAAATAATCTTCATATATCTTTTTTCTCTTAGTTCTCTTGCAACAGGACCAAAGATTCTTGTTCCTTTTGGTTCCTTGTTATTGTCTATTATTACAGCTGCGTTATCATCAAATCTAATATATGACCCATCCTTTCTTCGAAATTCTTTCCTTGTCCTGACGATTACAGCTTTCTGTACTGTTCCCTTTTCTATCTGGCTCCCGGGAAGAGAGCTCTTAACTACCATCACAATCACATCTCCAACCCTTGCATATCTCCTGTGTGAGCCGCCCAGCACTTTAATACACATACCTTCCTTTGCACCAGAATTGTCAGCAATTGTAAACCGTGTATTTTCCTGTATCATTTCGCTTCCTTACGTACCTCGCTTTTCCCTACCTTCATTATTCTCCATCTTTTTCTTCTACTTAATGGTCTTGATTCAACAAATGTCACTGAATCACCAATTTGAGCTGTATTATCATCATCGTGAACCATGAACTTCTTTCTCTTCTTCACAATCTTACCATAAACAGGATGCCTTACCCTCCTTGTTACCTCAACAAGAACTGACTTATCGCCACTTATCTTTACGACCTTTCCCTCCTTCTCTTTTCTTTTACTTCTTTTTTCACCTTCCATTTTCACCCGGCTAACCTCCTTCTTCCATTCAAAACGGTTTTCACTCTTGCAACATCCTTTCTTACCTGTTTAAATCGTGCTGGATTTGTAAGATTAGCTGAAGCCTTAGCAATCCTGAGATTAAAAAGTTCTTCATAAAGATTGTGTAACATAGAAAGAAGTTCTTCATCCGTTTTTTCCTTCACTTCCTTTCCTGTCATGCGCTCTCCCTATATACAAACCTCGTACTTATCGGTAGTTTATATGATGCGAGTTGCATAGCCCTTTTTGCTTCTTCTTTGCTCACACCAGTAACTTCAAACATTATTCGACCTGATTTAACAACACATACCCAGAATTCGGGGTTACCTTTTCCTTTTCCCATTCTCGTCTCTGGAGGCTTTTTAGTTGCTGGTTTATCTGGGAAAATCCTTATCCACAGTTTACCCTTTCTTTTCAGGTGCCTTGTAATTGCTACCCTTGCTGCCTCTATCTGTCTGGCAGTAATCCAGGATGATTCAAGTGATTGCAGTCCAAACTCTCCAAAATTAAGCTCTTTTCCCCCCTTTGCTCTCCCTTTCATACTGCCACGTTGAACTTTTCTGAATTTTGCTTTCTTTGGCATTAACATATGCTATTTTCTCCTCATTTATTTTCTAAAATTTCACCCTTGAAGATCCAAACCTTCACCCCGATCGTTCCTGAGTTTGTAAAGGATGTTGCATCTGCATAATCTATATCTGCTCGCAACGTATGAAGGGGCACCCTTCCTTCCCTGTACCATTCAGCCCTTGCAATCTCTGCGCCTGAAAGCCTTCCTGCACAGGCTATCTTTATCCCCTTCGCACCCATCCTTAATGCTGATGAAATAGCTCTTTTCATTGCCCTCCTGTAAGAAACCCTTTGTTCGAGTTGTCTTGCAATACTGTCGGCAACCAATCGCGCTTCGATTTCTGGTTTCTCCACTTCATATATATTAATTTCCAGTTCATCTCTCTTTATATAATACTTTAACTCATCCCTGAGTTTATTTACTTCAGAACCTTTTCTTCCAATGACTATTGCCGGTCTTGCTGTCCTTATATTAATAAATAATTTATTCGTCTTTCTCTCTATCTCAATATCAGCAATGGCAGCATTTTTCAATCTATGATTCAGGTATTTCCTTATCTCAAGATCTTCATGAAGAAGTTTATTGTATTCTTTCATTGCAAACCATCTTGATTTCCACTGTTTTACAAAACCTAATCTAAATCCGTAAGGATGTGTCTTTTGTCCCAAAGCTAAGCCTCCTTCTCTTCCTTCTCAGCAACAACTACAGAAATATGTGAAGTTCTGTGCCTTATTATGTCCGCTCTTCCCATAGCTCTTGGTTTCAATCTCCTCATATATTTAGAAGAACCTGTATCAACTCTTATTGATTTCAAAAAAAGGTTTTCTTCCTTAACTTTTATTTCACCTGCCTGACTTATAATATTACTGACAGCACTCTTTATTGCTTTTTTCACAGGGAGGGCAGCACGATTGGTAATGTGCTCAAGTATAGAAATTGCAGTGATAACATCCTCGTTTTTTACAAGGTTTGCAACACGCCTTGCCTTAACTGGTGACATCCTAACAAATTTTGAAACAGATCTTCCTTCCATAACTCCTCTATTTTACCTTCGTTATCTTTTCTGCCTTCTTTCCACCATGCCTATGGAAAATCTTTGATGGTGCAAATTCACCGAGTTTGTGTCCAACCAAATTTTCTGTTATAAAGACAGGTATAAACTTTTTACCGTTGTGAACAGCAATAGTGTGTCCAACAAAATCAGGCGATATGGTAGAGTTCCTTGCCCAGGTCTTTATCACTTCTTTTTTTCCACTCTTTGCAACCCTCTTTATCTTCGTTATTAATTTTTCATCTATGTAAGGCCCCTTCTTAATAGAGCGTGGCAAATCAACCTCCTCGTTTTTTCTTCTTTCTCCGCTTAATGATAAACTTACTTCCTGGTTTATTCTTTTTTCTTGTTCTGTAACCCTTTGCAGGCAATCCTTTTGGACTGCATGGATGACGCCCCCCCGATGATTTTCCTTCTCCTCCTCCCATCGGATGGTCAACTGGATTTTTAGCAACCCCCCTCGTATGAGGTCTTCTGCCAAGCCAACGGCTCCTTCCTGCCTTCCCTGAAGAGATACTACTATGCTCTGGATTACTCACAGTACCAATTGTAGCATAGCAATCAAGAAGAAAAAGTTTCACCTCAGATGAAGGAAGTCGGATGTGGGCATACTTACCCTCCTTTGCAAGGATCTGTGCAGAACAACCTGCGCTCCTCACAAGTGTACCGTTCTTTCCTGGTAGAGCTTGAATATTGTGAATCTCTGTTCCGAGAGGTATCTCTCTTAAAGGCATTGCATTCCCTTCCTTTATTGCCACATGTGGTCCCGAGACAACTGCATCACCAACCTTTAACCCCTGTGGTGCTATAATATACCTCTTCTCACCATCTAAATAGAAAAGAAGATTTATCCAGCACGATCTAAAAGGGTCATACTCAATAGATTTTACCTTAGCTGCAATCCCATACTTTGACCTCTTAAAATCTATAACACGGTATTTTCTTTTCGAACCCCCTCCCCTTGAGGAAACAACTTCTCTCCCCTGATTATTTCTTCCCCCAGTTCTTCTCACAGTGGAAGTGAGACTTTTAAGAGGTTTTGTTTTCGAGAGTTCCTTGTTTACAACGCTTGTCTTAAATCGTAATGATGGTAACAATGCCCTATATTTTTTTATACTCATTGCTTATTATGCCCCTTCAAAAATTGTGATTTTATCGCCCTCTTTCAATGTCAAAATTGCCTTTTTCCAGTCCGGTCGCTTACCACTCTTTCTTCCCCAACTTTTTCTCTTACCTTTCACTTTTATTGTATCACATTTAATTACTTTAACCTTGAAAAGCTCCTCTGCTGCCTTTCTAATCTCTATCTTGTTAGCATTAATAGCTACCTTAAAATAATATTTATTCTGACCACTTGCGAGAATATCCTCTGTCTTTTCTGTCCTTATAGGTGATATAATTATACTTCTCGGATCCTTATCCATGAAAAACCTCTTTTATAATTTCAACACTATCTTTCGTTAAAAGAAGTATTTCAGCCCATAGAATATCGTACGCATTTGCATCCTTAGCAAGAGATATCTTACACTGAGGAATATTCCTCGCAGAAAGAAAAACATTCTTAGAATATTTATCTATAAGAAAAAGAATCTTTTTATTTTCCAATCCAAACATCATGAGAATTTCATAAAGACGTTTAGTTTTTGGAACATCGAAATCTATATTCTCTATAACTTTCACGGCATCTTCTTCTCTCTTTAAACTAAAGGCAGACCGTATAGCTAACCTCTTCACTTTTTTGTGAACCTTGAAAGAATAATCTCTGGGTTTTGGACCAAATACAACACCCCCTCCTCTCCGGATTGGAGAGCGTATTGTTCCAACCCTTGAACGACCTGTATGCTTCTGTCTGTAAGGTTTCCTTCCACCGCCTCTAACTTCACTTCTTCCTTTTGTTGAAGATGTTCCCTGTCTTCTGTTGGCAAGGTACATACGTACAACATCATAAAGGACATTCTTATTCGGTTCAGTGGAGAATATCGACTGTGGAAGAGCAATTTTCCCTTTTTTCTTACCACTTATGGAAAAGACAGTTGCTTCAATTTCCATTTTTTTTACCTTTTCTTTTCTTTTGAAGCTATCTTTCTTAAGATAACAATACCATTTCTGCTTCCAGGAATTGCACCCTTAACGGCGACCAAATCATTATTTTTTTCAACCCTTACAATCTTTAGATTCTTAACTGTAATGCGCTCTCCACCCATTCGTCCTGGAAGTTTCTTCCCCTTTACTACCCTCCCCGGAGTTGCTGATGCACCCACAGAACCGGGAACGCGGTGTGAGGTGGAACCATGGGTTTTAGGACCACCTGAAAAACCATGTCTTTTCACAACACCCTGAAAACCTTTTCCTTTTGAAAAACCACTCACATCTATCAATTCACCTTCAGTAAAAATTTCAACATCCAGTAACTGTCCTACCTTGTAATTTTCTGGGTTAGAAACCCTAAACTCAAAAATGGATTCAACGCTTTCAAGTTTTCCTTTCTTAATGTGTCCTTTTAAAGGCATTGAAATTTTTCTTTTTTTGCCAAACCCTAATTGTATAGCTGAATAACCATCTCTTTCTTCTGTTTTCACCTGTGTAACGACGCACGGGTTTGCTTCTACAATGGTTACAGGAATAACTGTTCCATCGTCGGCAAAAATTTGTGTCATATTTTTCTTCTTCCCAATAAGCCCTATCATAATATCTTACGTCTTAATCTCTACATCTACCCCAGCAGGGAGTTCGAGTTTTGTCAGCGCCTCGACTGTTTGTGGAGTTGTGTGTATTATGTCTATTAACCTTTTGTGAATCCTTATTTCAAACTGTTCCCTCGATTTCTTGTCCACATGTGGAGAACGGATAACAGTAATGAGAGTTCTTTTAGTGGGTAATGGAATGGGTCCTGATACATCAGCGCCCGTTCTCTTTGCTGTCTGAACGATCTCCTTCACTGATTGATCAAGTATATTATGGTCAAACGCTTTTAACCGTATCCTTATCTTCTCTTTTATCAATTATTTCCTCACCTATTCTTTAATTTTTGTAACAACCCCTGCACCAACTGTTTTACCACCTTCTCTTATTGCAAACCGTAATTCCTTCTCCATCGCTATCTCAGCTATTAACTCAACATCCATCTCTACGTTATCACCA
>Ga0209977_10001055_pt1 | contig 11772 bp, 12 predicted proteins | sample SumtaG_2_FD_183113 | JGI IMG/M metagenome (GOLD analysis project Ga0209977, IMG submission 183113) | Deep subsurface microbial communities from Indian Ocean to uncover new lineages of life (NeLLi) - Sumatra_00607 metaG (SPAdes) (version 2) | ecosystem: Environmental > Aquatic > Marine > Oceanic... | reverse complement strand
TATGTTATTACCCATAATATATCACCTAATGACGTTTGAGACTAGTTATCTTTGAGGGAAAGCACATTAAGTTTCATATAAGAGATTTTGTCAGAAAACGTTCAGGATAATAATATGATCAAGTCGTTCATAGATCCTTAGAAAGGATCAATATTTTAACTCCCCGTATAATTTTTGTTCCAGTTTGTATGAAACCAAGTTTTTCATAGAACCGCTTGAGCTGAGGTATTAACGCGTATATTTCTAATAAGATTGTACTTATTTCAGGCTTTGATAATATTACGTATTTTATAATCTTATTGACAATCCATGTACCAGCACCTTGATTTTGGAATTCTGGTTTAATAGCAAGATGATATAGTTTAATATTAGCCTCTCCAATTCGCACTAGAGAAAAAGTACCTATTAGTTTTTTTTCTCTATTTACAACTATGAATAACTGTTTAGAAAGAAATGTTTTTTCGAGTTTTTGATAAGTATTAACTAGGGCTCCAGGGAGTCTCGGTAATAGGTCAGCTATAGGTTTATAAGATTTTTTTATTATCATTTCTATCTCTGTTAAATCTCCTCGTCCTGCTAGTTTGTATTCAATCTTCATCTGTTAATTTCTCTTTTTCTGGTTTTAAAATATTATCTTTAATAAATCGGGCTGGTGTTCCTACGTAAATGGTATTGGATGGGATTTTTTGCCCTTTTGTAACTAATGAACTTACACCTATAATCACATCATCACCGATTTCCGCTCCTGGTGCAACTATTGCATTTCCCCCAATCGTAACTCGTTTCCCAATCTTGACAGGAGCAATAGTAAGATATCGACTTTCGGTTACATGAGCAACAATTATTCCTCTTATGCCTACAAAGCTATCATCATCAATTTCTACTAAGTACGAATCAATCATTGCACCAGAGGATAGATAAACGTTTTTACCTGTTTTAAGTCCATATAATCGGAGTGATTTACCTAGGAACATTGAATATATATGTGGTACAAAACTAAATGCTTTTAACATGCTTTTAAAGATACTAGAAGAAGCAACAGCTACTCCAACGAGCAGTGCTTCATCAGAACCATGAATATATCGTCCTGGTTTTATCTTGGGTAAAAAAGCTTTACAGATTAGTTGAGAATGAATAATACCAAATAGGAAGGTTGAAAATATGTAAAAGATAGGTAATGCAAGGGCTATAAATAGCCAGAGAATAAAATTACTTCCAGTTGTTGTTAATAGAAACACAAAAAAAAACTCAGGAAGAAAAACAGCCATAAATACCGTAGCTGTGAAAAAAAAATAGCCAAATAACCTTAGTCGAGTAATTAGATCCATAGCAAACCACAAAATTTGAGTTAATATCAGAAGAAATTAATGTGGAATTACTTCTTTTATCTGTTTAACTGTTTCAGAAGCTTTTACAACAAGATTTTCTAGTCTAGAAGTTGGATCTCCATCAACATACAACAATAATCCCTCGCTTATCTTATAAGCTACTAAATGGGTCGCTTCTGATGATACAACTAAATATCTGAGATTTCTCATATAAGTACTAACATTTAATATTCTAATAGCGCCTGCCATTCGTTTCTGATCCATTTCATGCTCAATAAGAATATCTCCTGTAAATGAGACTATCATTGCTCCTCGTGCGCCAATTCCCTCTTGTTGAACTAATTTCTTCAGGTAAAATAATGCAGCATTTTTTGAGGAAGTTAGCATCTCACGGGTTTCTCCTAGGAAAACATCGTCAACACTTATATCGAACCCTTCAAACATATCTGTATCAATAAGTTCCAAACCCTCGAATTTAGCTGAAAATTCCGACAAAAATAAACTAGCTATAGTTGTTAATTTAAACTGTAAATCCATTGGACTAACAAGTGGAGAAGCCAATATGGCAAATACTAACCCAGTTCGTTCGATAAAAGAAAAACGAAGATCAGTCATATCCACAACTCGTAGTTCACTTAAAGAAGAATCCTTTGCAAATGCGAACATTGCACTTAAAAAAGCTACAACAAGATGTGCATCAGGTGTTTTGATACCTGCTGTTTCATATGATCGTGTATAAAGAGTATTTCCAGTTTCTTTTTGGAAGACAAAGAAAGCTTTGATGGCCTTAAATTTTTCTAAAGTCATATAGAATCCCTCATAAGTGTTTCTTCACCTTTACATTCAAAATATTAGTCGTTATCGTTAGAAAAGCATCGTCAACGTTTTTTCCTGTCTTTGCTGATGTCTCAATATAATCTATTGCATGCATTGCTTGACTAATCTTTTTAGTTTCTGCTTTTGTTAATTGTCGTTTCTTTTTTAAATCAGCTTTATTTCCAATTAGGATTGATAAACATTTAGGAGATGCTCTTAAAACTTGTGATTGCCACCGATCTTGAATTTGTAGAAGAGAATCCTTTCGAGTAAGATCAAAGACATAAAAAGCGCCTAACGCTCCCCTTAAATAGAGATGGGAATATGAAACATGACGAGATTGACCTGCGATATCCCAGATCTGTAGAGCCACTTCTCTCCCTACACCTTCATTATCGATAAAACTTATAGTTTTAGTTAAAAAATCAACACCCAAACTCATCGAATATTCTTCTTTGAATTTATTCTCGACATATCGTCGAATAAGGGAAGTTTTCCCAACTGCTCCATCACCCAATAACAATAATTTTAGAATATGCTTGATTTTTTTCATACTAGAACACCACTACAAAGAATTATTCATGAAGAAGAATATCTGATATTTTTCATTATATGTCGGAAACGTTCATATACAATATGCTATCGTTATATCGTTATATATTAATTTCGATTAGCATCTAATATTCATTCAGAATAATTATTGATGCTTTGTTCAGTTTTTTAAGACTTGACATTATTCTTAGTCTCTGATGATTTAACTAGTCTAGAGTTTTTTAAATAGCTCGATTCCATTACTGTATACTTTTATAATTGGTTCGACTTTTTAAAAAATTCAGAGGCTAAATCTTCCGTTTGGAAATCCATTTAGTTTAAATCAATTTCAATATATAATAACTCATGGAACAGAGCAGAATATTCGCTTCAAAATCGATTTTGGTGAATTATAGTTGTCTTCTGAGGATTTTTCAGGAACAGAGAAATGGATTGAAGTTGTGCTAAAAGAAATGAAAGAAGCTAGTACAGTTGAAATAATAGAAAAAGTTAGTATTTTCAATCAAGACTGTGCTGATAGAATTCCATTAGTCTTATCATCATTGAGGATGGAAGGAAAAATATCATATAAGGTTGTTTCTAGAAAAGATGGTGAAGCCCAAAATATCGTCTGGTATTTAAAGGAAAAAGATGAATAGATGTTTATATACGTATTTCCTGACCTTCTACTGGGATGATAAGATTATTATCAGTTTCTAACTTGGGAATTTTGTCAAGAGCTTCTGTTCCTAGATGAATTATTGCTAAACGTTTAGAAAAAGGAAGAAGTCTCATTATTTCAGAATAGTTTAGATGAATATCAGATTGGAAATCATAAAAATTACACTCCAAAATGGATAATTCTGTATCCTTAACTAATTTAAATAATTCCTCAGTCCACCCTGTATCACCTGAGTATGCTAAAATTAATTCTTCTATTGATAATCGATATCCTTGTGATTCAGGAGTATGAACAGTCTTTACCGCCTCAATTTTAACGCCATTAAGTTCAACGGGATTATCAGGGCTTGTAACAAAATAATCGCATTGAAATGATAAATCTTGGTTACCCAATATCTCATATAGAGCCGTAGATAGTTTTTTAAGTTGATCCTCAATACCAGGAGGACCAATAATCTTCAAAGGAGTGGTTCTTTTATTCTGGAAAATCGAATCCAAAAATAAGAAAGGAACCCCAGCCATATGATCTCCATGAAAATGAGAAATCAGTATTATATCGATATCCTTCGCACTACGACCAATCTTTTTTAACATAGGTAGAGTTTGCGGGCCACAATCAAGTAAAATACTCTGATTGGATTTTTCAACGAGTACTGAAGAACAGTTTAATCCATTTGATCCGAAAGCATCTCCAGTTCCTAAAAAAACCACATTTAGAGATGGTTTGCGTTTTGGGACGATATTTGTACCTACTTCATTACCATTCAAAGCTAGTTCAAACTCATCGAAACCAACAACCCAACTTTTAATATGATTATTAGCTAATTCTATTAAATTTCTTAATTTTCCCCCCATTGCGTCAGTAACATCATAATTATTTGTAGATTCTCCACTAATAAAGTTTAAATTATTTCCATCCGAATCATAAAAAAGGGATTCTTTTGTGTCAGCTTCTATGCGTGTTATAAACTTTGCATCACTATAACTGGGATCTTTTGTATAGATTCCTGTTCTTCTTCCTTTTACATTAGTTAGAAAGATAGCTTCACTCAATAACGTTCGATTTTGACTTTTTATAAGAGCTGCAGGATAGATGTCTCCGGAAAATACTTTCCAACCATCATCAGAAATACCTACATCTCCATAAAATACTGGTATAGCGTCAGATTCAACTATTATTTGCTCAAACACAGTAAGATCTGGAGGATTAGCTTTCTTCGATGAAATTTTATTTGAAGCAAACCCAGATAAAATTGGATGAGATGGAAATGATATAGCTTTTATTCCATTCTTTATTGCTATTGCTACAATAATTTGGTTTTGAATAGAAACAGCCAATTTGATAATTGGAAATCCTTCCTGAAGATTCGGTTGAGATTCCATAATGTGCAAAACTAATGAATGACCAATTGAGCCTGCTCCATGGATCAAAACGAGTTTCTTTTGGAGGTTCTGACTTAAATATGAAGAAATAACCTGAAAAATCCGATTCAATTGTTCAAAGTTAGTTAGTTCGGAAATTTTCTGTGTTAGTTCATCTAAAGAACCTTTACCAGCCATAAATCGATCAATTTGTGATAAATATTGATCAATTCGCTTTTGGTCTTGTTTATAGGTGATTAAACTACCTCCTAGTTTAATTAACTTGATTTCGGTCTTTTTCATAAGAATCACATATTATAATGTCTCTTTAGATTAGCTTGTCAAAAAGGTAGTTAACAGTGATAGAGTATGTTGAATATCGATTAATCGAACTGTTTCAAAATTTGTATGAGTATATCGACACGGGATTGCTAATGTTATTGTTGGACAACCTTGCATAAAGAAATACATACCATCAGTGTTATAATTTTTGAAAACAGCCTTTTGATAAGAGATTTGTTTCTTCCGTGCCGATTTTTCGAATTTCTGAATTAATGAATAGGAATAGTGTATTGAATAATCTTTGTAAACAAGAATTGGACCTGCTCCTAATCTAGTTGGTAGATAATCATCACTAGAAGATGGAGTATCACCTGTCAAACCCACATCAATATTGATAACTCCATCATAATCGGAAAATTCCTTTGCTGCTGCAGCTGCTCCCTTCATCCCTAATTCTTCTTGAACTGTTGATATGAGAGTTACTTTTGGCCTGTTAGTTTTTTCTTGTAATAATTTACCTAGGAAAGTTTGAATTGTTCCTGCAACACGATTATCCATTGCTTTTCCTACCACATTTTTCCCTATTTGTGTTACTGGAGTACCAAAAACAGCAGGAGATCCAATATCTAATCCTAAATCGATAACTTCATCTTTTGATTCAACCCCAAGATCAATGAAAAGATCATCAAATAATACAGGTTTCTTCTTTCCTTCAATACCAGCTAAATGACCACTTTTTAATCCAAAATATCCAATAGCAATCTTATCATTTGTGGTTAGAAATTCAAGGGGAATACCTGCAAGAAATCTCGCATCAGGAGTAGTGGCTGCCGTATTAAAGGCCATTTTTAGAAATCCTGAAGGTAAGATTTGTTGTACTAAGAACCCTATTGAATCAGCATGTCCCTACTATTGCCCAATGCGAGCCTCTCCTTCGATTTCACCATATAAATTTCCAATTTTGTCAAATTTTGTTTCGATTCCAGCACTATCCCACTGTGATTCAAGATATTTCTGAACTTTTTCTTCTCTACCAACTGGGCCAAATATCTCAGCCAGTGTTTTCAAATATTTGAATATTTCCTGCTCTTTCAAACTTTCTTATCTCCTTAATAGGCATTTTCAATATGATTTGAACTTCTTTTTTAATTGAGAAGAATTTTTAATTTAAATATTGCTCTCGGATAATAAAGCGAATTGTCTCTTAGAGGTATTCTATACTTGAAAAAAACCCAACTTCTGTCGGTTGTACTACCTACTACCTGCGTTTGGTTAATCACAGCAGTGTTCTTACTGATATATGCATTTGATTTACTAGAATTATTCCCTAATTTCACAATCCTCGGTAAAGATATTAGCCAAGGTCTAATAGTTCTTTTTATAACAGCATGTCTAGCAACAGTAGGATTGTTTGGTACTGGAGTCATAATTGATCACACACCTCAAATTACAAGACATCTAATCACAGGTTCACTTTTAGTAAATGGAATTTGTTTATATTCAATAGTTATAGGTGTTGATTTTCTCGTTTTAATCGTTATTGCTTTGCCAATTATGGGTTTGTTTTTAGGAATTCTCGCTTCCACGTCTGGAGCATTATATACCGTTTATTCTGATGTAAAGAAAAGAGGGCGTATTTACGCGTTTTCTTTATTTTTAGCAACAATAGTTCCTGTAATAAGCCTTCCTGTTGTTGATATATTGAAAGCAGACTTTCGCTTTCCCCTTTTACTTATTGGAAGTTTTTCTTTTATTTGTGGAATCTTATACCCATTCCTTTCAAAGACGATAGAACCTTGGAAGAATGATCCATTTCCAACACCTCTTAGATCTATTCTCAATCGTCAGCCAGTTCAAGCATATTTAACTGCACATTTCTTTATTTATCTAATGTTAGGTATTGCTTTTACTACAATCTCTCAAACAAAAGATTCTACATTATTTTGGTTTTTTGTCTTTCTTGGGGATATGACTTTCGTCTTGCCCATGGGATGGCTTTCTGATCGTATTGGTAGAAAAAACCTAATCGTTATTGGAGCTTATGGTATTGTTATTTCATCATTAATTGTAGGTTTAACAACGAACGACGCCTTTTTTTATCTTTCAGCTTTTTTACTAGGAATTAGCTTTTCTACAATGCATGTTTCAATAGATAGTGCTGTTTGGAGTGATTTAAGTCCCTTAGATTCAATTGGTAGATATTATGCTATCGGTTTTATATTTCTATTACAAGGAGTTGGAGTAGGTCTGTTAATCGGTATCATAGTGCCTTTTCCTGATCTTCAAGTAGTTTGTTATCTCTTAATAGCAATCGCTATAATAGCACTGTTCCCATTGTTCTTTGTTTCTGATTCTTATGAACCCCTCGATTTATTTCTCTTATTAGTATCAAAAAGTGGAATGTTACTGTTTGATTATGACTTTGAACACAAAGAACCCATTTCTGAAAAAGATTTAGCGCTAGTAACTGGTGCACTTTCAGCTATTTCTACATTTTTCGAGGGAATTGATGACCAACATACTGCTCTTGACTTAGTGCGACACGGTGATATATTCATAGTTCAAACAGTCACTCAAATAGCAAAGGGGGATATAGTTGCTACGCTTTTTGTTAATAAAGCATCACTTGAACTTCAAAATAAACTAGATACCTTTCTAGATTCTTTTTGTCAGATGTTTAAAAAAGAAATAATTTCATGGGTTGGACAACCTTCTGCGTTTAAACGTGGAATTGATATAACAGAGGAAATTTTTGGCCCTCTTCTCCCCTCAAAGACGATTTTCAGAGATTCGAGTAAGAAAGATGAATAATACACTTATCTTAGGTAGGTTAACAAATTAGAAATTCTAAGAGAATATTAATTACTATTGAAAAATATACCATCATTAAATTAGGTCTTTGTTTTATAATCAGCGGATTATAATTGTAAAATCAAAAATTCCAATAGGACGCTTATGTTATGAATTTACGAAAATATATGACGATTATTGTACCAAGCAGCTATTCATGGCTATTAGCTTGCTTAATACTGATGATTTATTCATTTGACATCATAAATTTCATTGAAGGGGCAGAAAACAATCCATTCAAAGGTCTAGGTCTTATATTGTTAGGGTTTATTCTTGTTCTCGTCATATTTGTACTATATTTTACAGGAACATTGCTTGATAAATATCCCGAATTAATCAAAGTTACTATAATTATCGGGATGCTCGGTTCCTCCATTTCAGCAATTCTGTTTGTATTACTTATTAATGAAGGTTTAATCCTTGTTATTGCATTGGTACCGCTTGCCTTCTTCTTTGGTGTGTTGATAACAAGTACTGGAACATTATTTGCTGGATTAACCAATATGTGGAAACGAGGTAAAACTTATTCATTTATAATACTAATATTTATTTCTATTGCAATAATAAGCGTTCTTCTTGGAGGTCTTTTCTCCTCTAGATATGAATCAGACCCTCTCCTATCCTTAAGCTTTGTATCTGTATTACCTGTTATTGGAGTTTTTGGTATAATTTTAACCGTATTATTCTTCTTACTAACATTTAACAAAAAAATTCATTGGGAAAATGACGCTTGGCCAACAAAATTCACTAAAATCATTAGTCGAAGATCAGTTCGAGCATATCTAATCACACACTTCTTTTTGTACTTTATGCTTGGAATTTCAATTTCCAGTTTTTCACAACTTGGAGAAGCATTAGGAATATCATGGAATGTTACTATCCTAGGGATTGGAGAATTTCCACTCCCAACAGATAAAACTTTCTGGTTCATTGTTTTACTAGGGGATCTTTTAACAGTTCTACCAGCAGGATACTTCAGTGATCGATTTGGTAGAAAAAATATGATTGTTCTCGCTGTATATGGAATTGTCCTATCCGCTTTAATTTTTGGCTTAGAACAAACACAAGTAAGTTTCCTTGTATCAGCATTCACTATTGGAATTTCGTTCGGTCTTTTACACGTAACACTAGATTCTTCCATCTGGGCAGATCTCTCTCCAAGAGATGGTTTGGGGAGGTACTATGCTCTTGGTTTTATATCATTAGCGGTTGGATTAGGGATTGGTTATGGCTTAGGCCATTGGTACTTGAATAATTTTACAATTGAAGTAATCACTTATGTTCTAACAATATTAGCGATAATAGCCGCGTTTCCTCTTTTTTGGGTCGCCGACTCATATAAACCTCTTGATTTCTCCTTATTACTTGTTATGGAAGAGGGAGGTTTACCAATCTTTGATTACTCATTTCAAGAACGTCTTGATGTTTCAATTGAATTAACTTTGCTTTCTGGTGCACTAACTGCAGTATCATCATTTATGAATGAGACTATGAAAGAAAAAGGAGTGTTAAATTTGGTTAGACACGGAAATCATTTTATCTTGACTGACAAAAACAAAAATACCGGAATATCCGCTGCTATTTTCAGTAATAAACAGGATCCAGAACTTCACAGAACGCTTAAAGAATTCTTAGAAAAATTCTGTATGACCTATTCTGAAGCTTATACAAATTGGAATGGGGATCGATCAGTTTTTGATGGAGCTGTTAATATAGCAGAAGAAATTTTTGGTCATTTATCTCCTTCTACCAATCTCAATGAATAAATTAGTATATTTGGTGGAACATAATGGTCGCTTGGGTAATATTTCAAATTCTTTTATTAACATCTGTTTTATTTGTAGGGATTCAATATTTTTATTACTTTTCTGGTATTTTTAATGCAGATATCTTTCTTTCTCTATTATTCTCCATTCTGTTTACTTTAGGAACCTTTCTTTTATTTTTCGTTATTATCCACAAATTAGCTAGAAAGTTAATGAAGGAAGAAGAGGGAATATTAACAGGTAGGGATGTAATTCTCTGGGGAATAGCTATGACTGCTGCTGATAGTGCCTATTTTTTAGTAAATAAATTTTTTATTAATCAAATATTCCCTGCAGTCTTTTATAGGTTATTTGGAGCGAAGTTTGGAAAAAGAGTTGCCATCTATCCACGTTTATGGGATGTTGAGCTGATTGAAATAGGAGACGATACTTCGATTGGAACTGGTTGTATAATTGGTGCTCATGCAATATCTCAAGGTGAACTATTTCGAAAGAGAATTAAAATAGGCAAAAATTGTACAATTGGAGCAGGTACAATTATATTACCTGGTGTTACTATCAATGATTACGTCATTGTTGCAAGTAATTCTGTGATTCCTTCTAATCGAGTTTTGGCAGCAAATTCGATTTATGCTGGTAGTCCTGTTAAACGTATTAAAGACTGGAATGGGGAAACTGTTTGGAAGAATTGATCATTTAGAATGAGTAATTTAACCATCCTTTGCCTAGATCCAATACAATCTGGAATAATTTTTAAAACGATTTTTAAATTCGATCATAATAATGCACACTATAAAATTTAAATTCATTGATGTGTAATTAATGGCTCTATTCTTTTTGATACAGATTTCCTTAACAACTTGCTTATTGATACTGTTTGTATTCGTTTTTACTGTGATTGAAACTTTGTCACTAGGGTTAATCTCATCTATAATTATGTCAATCTTTATAACATACTTTTTAGCGTTAATTCTTTTAGCAATTCTACACAAAATTTCACGAATGCTCATGAAAACTAAGGAAGGAGAAATTACAGGTGTGGGATTGATATTATGGACAATTCAAGCAACGGCTTTGGATATTGCTCTGACACTCACTCATAAAATCATCATTCATTCCCCCCTACCTGATTTTATCTATCGTCTCTTTGGATTTAAACGGAGAAGGGGAATTTCAATCTTGACAACACTTTGGGATGTAGATCTTCTTGATATTGGTGAAAACACTATGATCGGAACAGGCGCCATTGTTTCTGGACATAACATAAGAAATAGAAAAATGTACCGAAAAAGGGTTATTATAGGTAAAAACGTAACAATTGGAGGACATTGTATAATAGCTCCTGGTGTGAATATTGGAGATAATACAATTGTAGCAATTGGATCTACAGTGCCGCCAAATTGGGTTTTAGATCCTAATTGTTTGTACGGTGGAGTTCCTGTGAAAAAACTGAAGGAATTAGATCAAAAAGATGTTGAATATTAAGGATCTATCTTTTAGACGAGAATTGATTTGAAACTGTTTTACTAAAATTATGTCATAATTTTTCTAACAAGACTGCATGCTGAACATTCGTGACGTGTAGAATAAGAATTACAGTTCTGACACTTCATTACTATATTTGATTTTGTATTATTTATTTTAAACTTCCTCCCTGATGATACTATATTGTATAGAAGATTCGGGTCCTTTTCTTCTAAAGTTAATAAGAATGAATTGATATCAAATCTCAATGAGCGATTTTCATAGGAGCAGTTAGTTTTTACTGGTTGAATCTCATTAATGGCACAGTAACTTCGAATTGTTTCCTCAAAAAAGCGTGCTAATGGTTTTATTCGATTTGGTAATTGTCTACCATTAGCGGTATTGTAAGTAACCTCATTTCGAATATTTTTTTCTGGTTTAGCTCTTAAAATATTCAGAAACATTGTTGCTGCTTCATCATTCAACGTATTACCCATAGCTATGTAATCTGCATCAATTTCTAATGCAAGTTGAAGGATTGCATGCCTACGTAATACTCCACAAATGGTACATGGTGTAAATCTCAACTTTTTTCTATCTGATTGTAAAACTAGTTTAGGTAAGGAAAAACTGAATAATTCTGAATAAGAGAATTGGATGAAAGTGACATTGGGATATCGTTCTCTAGAAAT
>Ga0209977_10001053_pt1 | contig 11774 bp, 9 predicted proteins | sample SumtaG_2_FD_183113 | JGI IMG/M metagenome (GOLD analysis project Ga0209977, IMG submission 183113) | Deep subsurface microbial communities from Indian Ocean to uncover new lineages of life (NeLLi) - Sumatra_00607 metaG (SPAdes) (version 2) | ecosystem: Environmental > Aquatic > Marine > Oceanic... | reverse complement strand
CCACCAAAGTCAGAGAGGTCACCGGTGAAACTGTTAAGCTGCCCAATCTTGAGTGGCGGTGCCTCCACTGCCTCAGGGGCGCATCCCCCGACGACCAGCATCAGGACTACGGCCAATAGGAATACCAATTGTAACTTTCCCTTAAATTTATGCATTTGTCCTCCTTTGTGTAGTTACTTCACAGTGTGTACCCCGTAGTATAAAGCTCTAGCTCTTTCCGATTCTAAACATCTTGGTCCCACATGTCGGGCATACACCCTGTGTTGCCGGTTTGCCATTCTTCATAGTTATGGCCCTGGCATCTTTCATTTCTCTTTTGGCACGGCATTTCACACAGTACGCTTGCATTTATTTACCCCCTTTCTTATTTGTATTCTATGGATAATAAAATATTCCGTATTAAATGTCAACAGTCAAGGGCTTTGTTTTGCCCCAGCCCTCTAAATTCGCACTGCAATCATTGTATATTCAGTCTCTTGATACGTTGATGCATTCGTTGGACAGTAGTTTAATACCCCCTTTAGGTGATTGTCAATACCTTAAGAAAAGAGGCTACATTAACTTACTGGCAATCCAAAAAAGGAGCATGCCTAAAACGATGGTCAAACTGAGAGACCTTGTCTTTAAAGCGAAAATAAAAGTTGGAATAGCTACCAATAGTTCAGGTTGAAAAAACTCAATGCGCTTTGGTTCTCCGCTTGTTACCAGTAGCGGTAAAAGAATAGCGCTAAGTATCGCAACCGGAATAATATCGAGTCCTTCGGAAAGCCATTTAGGCAGGTTGCGTCGTGACAGAACAAGAAGCGGAATCAAACGGGCCAAGTAAGTAACAAGGCCCATTCCAATGATAAGAATGACATATTCCTTTTCCAACATTCAATGAAACCTCTATTTAATTCTCCTCGCAAATACCACAACCAATGCTGCCGCCATAATTGATGCTAAAAGAATGTGTAGATTGCTCGGAACTATAAGGGATAAAATTATGGCTAGAACACCAGCAATAATTGCTGTAATCACAAATTTTTGTCCTCTGAGCTGAAATACGAGAAGGCCGATGAACATGGCAATGAGAGCGTAATCAATGCCGAAGGCCTTAGGTGGTATGAACTGTCCCCAGTATCCACCTAGAATCGTACTTACGATCCATGTAATATTTGCGGTATGATTGACAATTAGCGCTCGGTTTATATCCCAGTTTCCATCTCTGAACTTTGAAATGTTTAATGCAAAACTTTCGTCGGTGACCCCATAAGCAAATAAGGGCAGGATTCTCTTTTTAACATTGCTTAAGCGTGCAGACAGGGCTGAACTCATAAGGAAATGCCTTGAATTGACCGCGAATGTAGTAGCAATAATTGGGATTGTTCCTGCCCCGCTTGATAGCATTGAAATAGCAATAAATTGTGAACTGCCCGCAAAAACTAAAAGTGACATAGCTCCGATTTCAAGAGGATGTAAACCGGCTTTCTGGGCAAGTACGCCAAAGGCGAGTCCAATTGGAATGTAGCCTAAGCAAATAGGCCATACGGCTTTAAGACCCGGAATGATTCCAGATTTAATTGTGGGCTTGACTTCGTTCATAGAGCCCTCATATTAGTGCCTGCGCTTTATCCAATATCACCTTTGTTGCCTGTCTAGCCCATCTTTTTCACACAAGTCTCAATACGAGTCAAAGCTTCATCTATGTCGGCTGTATTAACCATCCGGTGAGTGACGGCTCTGAAATTCTGGCCGCCACGATAACTGACCTTGACACCATAGTCATTTAAACGCGCAGCGAAATCAGAACCGGGAACATTTGAGGGTGACTCAAACATTACGATATTGGTCTGTATTTCCGGGCGTGGAATAGTGATGCTAGGAATGCGGGCCAACCCCTGGGCAAGGTGACGAGCATTATCATGGTCTTCTTTTAGACGACTTATCATTGTTTTAAGGGAAACTATGCCAGCAGCGGCAATGACCCCCGCCTGACGCATCCCCCCTCCAATCATTTTCCGCCACTTGCGGGCGTTCTCCACAAACTTGCCTGTCCCGCAGAGAAGTGAACCGATAGGAGCACTGAGCCCCTTGGACAAGCAAAAGCACACAGAATCAACGTCTTTTGCCAGTTCGCTGGCAGATACATCCAGGGCAATTGCGGCATTAAAAATACGAGCCCCATCAAGGTGAACCTTAAGGCCATATTTAAGGGCGAGCCCTACGGCAGATGACGTGTAATCAGGAGTAAGTACTGCGCCACTACAGCGGTTATGGGTGTTCTCTAGACAGAGAAGCGTGGTCTGAGGAAAGTGAATGTTCTTCCCGCGAACCGCCTCTTCAATGGCAATGAGGTCAATTTGGCCATCTTGCTCATTGGGGATGGTACGCATAACGACCCCGCCTAATGCAGCGGCACCCCCCACCTCGTACCAGAGCATATGGGCCTCGCTGCCGAGGAGAATTTCATTTCCAGGGTGGGTAAGGGTCAATACGGCGATAAGGTTGCTCATGGTTCCGCTCGATGTAAATAGAGCCGCCTCTTTGTTTAACATCTGCGCCGCTAGTTGCTCCAGGGCGTTCACTGTTGGGTCTTCTTCATACACATCATCACCGACATCAGCCTCATACATAGCGTGGCGCATCTCATCGGTAGGATAAGTTACGGTATCACTACGAAGGTCAATAATCTTCATTGGTGCTTACCTCCTTAAAATGTAGTTGTATCGAAGAGTTCTCCCATAGTAAAGGACTCATTAGTATGTATTATTATACTGCTAAACTCCGGTCAAAAGGATAGACTTTCTCACTTTTAGGACACAATTCGTCATATTGTTTAACAGGAGATTCAAAGACCAAGATAAGCGGACTACGTACCTTTTTTCTTATGGTGTAGCTGTGCTTGAAGTTCATGGTACTTGTCGATATATTCGTGGATTACTATCACTACGCTGGCATGGCTCCAGGTCAGCGGTGATACGCCAAGCGGCGCATAGCTATAGGGATGAATCTGTTCGGCAAGAATACCACTGGGGAGAGCGCAACGCTGAGCCCAGATAAGGATTTGCAGGGCTGGCTTTAGATCATCCACCGATTGAGCTCTGGCAATATGATATTGTGCTATCCACATAGTGCAGATAAACCAAGGGTTACCGGGGACATTAGCGATGTCCTGACTGACTTGCTGATAGTGGTCATTCTCGTAGCGGGCAATGCCTCCTACCTTGGTCTTGCACCAAAGCCTGTGCATAAGTGCCGCCATCGTGCTCTCAATAAGGGGATCAGTAGCTTGGAGCATACCGAAGAGAAAAGGACCGCAAATACTGCTATCGATAGTGTAGTCCGGTTCCACCATACCGTCAGCGTTAACCGTGATCGAGCGTAGGAAGCGCCCCAACTTCTTGTCAAAAAGATACTCAATAGCGGCCTCTTTTATCTCAGCAGCCGCCTGACGGTACTGTTCGGTGAGTGCTACCTCACCGAACGTTTCCGTGAAGTTGGCCGCAGCTTGTAAGCCTGCCCAGACCGCGGCAACCGTAAAAGAGTGGATACCACGGCGTTCTTCCCAAAGGTCATATGAAGGTGCTGGAAGGTTCGTATGAGGCTCTCTATAGCTAACCATAAAATCGGCAGCGTTCTTAATCAGCTTTTGATAAAGGGAACGGATGTGCTCTACATTGCGGAACTTATTGTAGTGGTGCCAAAGCGTGTATATTACTAGAGCAGTCTCGTCCTCTTCAATTGGCAGTTGCAGCTTACCCTCCTCGTCTGCCCAGGGCATCCACTGGCCTGCTAGATGCCCATCAGGGGTATACTTGTGAAGGAGGTAGCCTTCACTGGTAATGGCATTGGCGCAAAAATTGAAGAACTGGTGACTGACCTCTTCATAGTTTGCCATGTCAAGTGCCTTAGCTACGAGGGCGCCATCACGACCCCACACATAAGAATAGGTATCCTCCAAGACTTGGGTGATGTCCGAGTCAGTGCTGGCGACGATAGCACCGCGGTTATCAGTTTGGACGCGCATAGTGAGTAAGCTGCGTCTGTACAAGTCCAATATAGAGGTCGGTAGGTCGGCAAAGTCTAGCGACTCCTTATCCACCCAAGATCGCCAATAGTCACGGGTGCGCATGACGAATGACTCAGATCCACGTTCGTTGACCAGAGCATTAAGTTCCTCTACCCCGTGGAAGCGGGTACTTGCCGCCAGCCAGTGATAAATGGTTGAATTTCCCCTAGCGGCCACAGCAGTGTCATAGAGCCCGATGACGCCCTCAGCGAATCCACAGGTAAGAGGCACCTTTCCCAATTTGCCATCTTCGGCATCGCGCCATGCACTTTGCTTATCCTCCGATCTTGTGCTTCCGGTTGTCCAGTCATCAATGCCAATCCTTCCATTTACCTGTCCACCTGCTAGGAAGTAACGCTGCTCTTTGTACATCACCAAAGCTCTCAGCCCTGGGTGGTAGTAGATAGTATCGCCGATTTCCCTGCCTAGAATCCGTAGCTCATAGTGGAAGAATAGGCGCACGTCGCGGGGGTGGTCCTGTTGATTGGCTATATCAACCCGCCTGAAGAAGATGTCCCGGTGAAAGTCCACGAGGTCAGAAAATGTCAGGGTAAGCCCTATTGCAGGATTAGTGGCAGTAACATGGGTGACCAGGCTCTCGCTTTCATAGACCATTTCCTTCTGCCATTCGGGGCTGTCAAGCCACGCGAAGTTTCCATCAACCCAGATGCCAGTACGTGATACACAACCTTCAGCATGGTTCTCCTTACCAACATAAGGATAGTAGATATCCCGGATGTTGTAATCAATATCGAAGTTGATTAGCAGGTTGCCATTACCTACGGGTAAGTCTCTAGGCATGTTAGTTGTTAGATTACTCTCCTCTCCTGGTTTAATGCACCCCCGTAGACCTCTCGGCTTAATACCATATTATAAACCGCCAGTGTTTTCTGAACTACCCACTCCCATGAAAGTTTTTCTGCGGTCTCCCTGGCACGCTTACCCATGGTCTTTCTAAGTTCGGCGTTTGACAATAGCAACTCGATTTTTACTGCCAGGTCGTTGACATTGGAGGGATCTCTAAGAAGGATGCCATTTACCCCATCGATTATGAGGTCGGCAGCTCCGGCAAGCCTGCTGCTGATGACAGGCAAGCCACTGGCCATAGCCTCAGCGATAACCAGACCAAATGGCTCGTATATGGTAGGAAAAACGAATACATCGCTAGCAGCATAGTATTCCCAAAGATTACTACTGTGAGAAATAAATATTACTCTTTCATTCACCTGCTTTAGCTCTGCAAGCTGACCATAGAATTTCTCGTCGCCGCTACCAACGATTAAAAGTTTGACATCCGGCCTCGGAATTAGCGAAAGTGCTTCTATGATATAACGCACTCCTTTTCTCTCCCAATCCCCTCCGGCCAACAGCAATACTGGGGCGTTACGGGATATGCCGTGCTTCTGTCTGGTCCTATCCCTGTAGAGTGGCCGATTTGCTGGGTTAAACATCTTTAGATCTACCCCGTTGGGGATTACAATAATACTTTCGGTGGCAGCGCCGTAGTGGCGAACGAAAAGATCTTTGTCGTGCTGTGAAACTACGATACGCACTTCGGAGCCATTGTGGCCGAATATTAGTCCCTCAATAAAGGCTGCTAATCTGCGATATATCTTATGGTCAAGGGCTTTCAGTTTTTGCGATGCATTCTTATGCGGTATCTCAATTATGTTAGCTTCTTCCAGACGAAGGCCCTCCCTCTCACAGAAATGAAAGGTGATAACATCAGTGGAAAAGGCACAAACATACCCATGGATGATATCAAAGTCTCTTTTCCTGAGGAGGGAAAGAACAGCAAGGATGATGGTGCTGGATATCAGGAAGGTAATGTATTCTAAAAACTTGGGATGCTTAACTGCTGGCACCTTATGATGCTTGATTTTGGATAGGTCAATTCCCGCAATACTGTGAGAGAAAACCGAAACCTGATGGTCTTTATGCAGCCTCTCAATCAGGCAAGCAGTGACTTTTGCTGGCCCTTCTTGATGACTAACATCAGGTGTAATGAAAGCGATTTTCAAACTTACCTCCCGAAGGTGGATTCAGCGTAGAGGGCTTATCATACAGTTCTTTTGCAGGAAGGCAAAGCCTTTTGGCTCCAAGAGCTAGTGCCGACTCCACCCACCGGGGCCGCCTCTAGCATGGCGCTTACCCTTTAGAACCACCAACATTATACCACAATGAGCACGGCGTGCATAGAAACTTACTCTATGTCGGCTGCTGCGCAAGGGGTCTAGTTCAGACAAAGGTGAAAGCTGCAAAGCAAGGAATGCAGTTCGTCATTTTGTGTAATGAGGTAACAGAACAAGCTATTGTAAGCCAGCTACAGCTTTCAGCACATGCATGGGGAGGCAAGGTATTCAGCCAACTGCTCAAATCCTTGAAGCATCATCCAGCTTACCCACATCCTTATCTGATAATTGCCAGTCAAGAGCCGCAACATTATCTTTGATTTGTATTATATTCTTGGCTCCAACAACAGGAATGGCGCCTTTGCTCAATATCCAGTTGAGGGCAGTTTGGGCGAGTGTTTTACCCCCGTTCTCTTCAGATACTTCAGTCATTACTTTTATCAGGGGTTGCAACCGCTCGAGCACCGTTCTTCTGTATCTTCTACTTCGTAATATTCCTCTGGGAGGATTTTGCGGTGTATATTTTCCGGTCAACACTCCCTGGGCGATAGGCGAATATGCCAGAAAGGCAACCTTGAGTTCTTTGCAGAGTTTCAGAAGGCCATTAGATTCATGTTCTCGATAAATCAAGCTGTACTGTATTTGATTGGAAGCCAGCTTGATTCCCCTATTCCCCAAAATATCATGTGCCCGCTTAAGCTGTTCTGGATTATAATTCGATACGCCAATAGCACCGATTAAACCTTCTTCATAAACGTCAGCGATAGCATTCACCCATTTATTGACATTAATCGGTTGGTGGATTTGATATAGCTCGACCTTGTTTAGTCCTAACCGTTTCAGACTCCCGGCTAAGGCTTGCCTTAACGCATTTCTACCAAAACGCCAAGGAAAGGGGAAGAACTTTGTTGCAATTACAGGTGAGATGTTAGTCTTGCTTTCTCGGATACAACGGCCGAGTATTTCTTCGGAATTGCCCATTCCATAAATCTCGGCGGTATCGAAAAAATTGACTCCTGACTTAAGACTCTCTTCATATACCGATACCAAGTCGGCTTCAGTATAATCTTTGCCATAACCCCATAAAATTCGTGATCCCCATGCCCATGCCCCAACACCTATCTTCGATATTCCGAGGTTGGTATCGCCAAGTTTTACGGTGAATTTCTGTTCCAATTTACGCCTGCCTTAGCAACATTTTTTGCTTTAGGTCTCTTGGCAAATCAATAAGTAGGTGCCCTCTCAGCTTTCCTCACATACTTCTATAGCATTATTTGCAAGTATAGTAAGAATGTCAATATACGTAGTAGTTAAGTAGACAGCAGACAGAGGAATAATGGGCATAAATATCATTGTGCGTCACAGACTGCTAGAAGGATGGTTTGGGGGGTGGATGCTGTGAAGCGTCTTTTTGACGCGCTATAAATACAAAAGTGGGCCATTCTGGGCTCGAACCAGAGACCTCAGTCTTATCAGGACTGCGCTCTAACCAACTGAGCTAATGGCCCCAAAATCGTAGCTAATTCTAGACTATAAAGCTGTAAAAATCAAGCGGGTGTTCTTAAGGCTCTACTTATGTCTTATCCCTCATGCCAAAGTGCGCCAAGGCTAGATTGATAAAACCCACAAGGTTTACTACAGCAAAGATTATGGTGCGGGTGGAGGAGTGCTCCCAGGCAAACTCATTGAGTAAAAGGCCGATGGTACCAATGGCAATGAGAATAAAGGCACTCAATTTAATGAATTGTTTCATTCCTATGTCCCTGCATAATATTGTTTGAAGGGATAATACTATTACCGAGGTTGGCGGTTAGCAAGAGCCGAAACGACCCCTAAAAAAACCTTAACAACTAGATAGCGGAAGGAAAGCTTTATACTCCAATTTACACTGGAGACCGACCTAGGAGTCATGGGCAAATTGCCCTTTTTCTCCCTAGAAAGGAGGTGATCCAGCCGCAGCTTCCGCTACGGCTACCTTGTTACGACTTCGTCCCAATCATCAACCCCACCCTCGGCGACTGCCTCCCCGATAAATCGGGGTTAGCCCATCGACTTCAGGTGTTGCCGACTTTCATGACGTGACGGGCGGTGTGTACAAGGCCCGAGAACGTATTCACTGTAGTATGCTGACCTACAGTTACTAGCAACTCCGCCTTCATGCAGGCGAGTTTCAGCCTGCAATCTGAACTGAGGATGGCTTTTAGGATTAGCTCCGGATCGCTCCATTGCAACCTTTTGTACCACCCATTGTAGCGTGTGTGTAGCCCAAGGCATAAGGGCCATGCTGACTTGACGTCATCCCCACCTTCCTCCCCGTTTTGCGGGGCAGTCTCGCTAGAGAAAATAACTAGCGACAAGGGTTGCGCTCGTTGCGGGACTTAACCCAACACCTCACGGCACGAGCTGACGACAGCCATGCAGCACCTGTGACGGCTCCTGACTTAACAGGTGGCTTCCCTTTCAGGTTGCTACTTCCGTCATGTCAAGCCTTGGTAAGGTTCTTCGCGTTGCATCGAATTAAACCACACGCTCCGCTGCTTGTGCGGGCCCCCGTCAATTCCTTTGAGTTTTAGCCTTGCGGCCGTACTCCCCAGGCGGGATACTTAAAGCGTTAGCTTCGGCACAGAGAGGGTCGATACTCCCTATACCTAGTATCCATCGTTTACGGCGTGGACTACCAGGGTATCTAATCCTGTTCGCTCCCCACGCTTTTGGGCCTCAGCGTCAGAAACAGCCCAGAAGGCCGCCTTCGCCACTGGTGTTCCTCCCGATATCTACGCATTTCACCACTACACCGGGAATTCCACCTTCCTCTACTGCCCTCTAGCCCAACAGTATCGGATGACCCCTCCCGGTTGAGCCGGGAGATTTCACATCCGACTTGAAGAACCGCCTACGCCCTCTTTACGCCCAATAAATCCGGATAACGCTCGCCTCCTACGTATTACCGCGGCTGCTGGCACGTAGTTAGCCGAGACTTATTCCTCAGGTACCGTCATTGTTCTTCCCTGAGAAAAGGGGTTTACGACCCGAAGGCCTTCATCCCCCACGCGGCGTCGCTGTGTCAGGCTTTCGCCCATTGCACAAAATTCCTTGCTGCTGCCTCCCGTAGGAGTCTGGGCCGTGTCTCAGTCCCAGTGTGGCTGACCGTCCTCTCAGACTAGCTACCGATCATCGCCTTGGTAGGCCATTACCCTACCAACTAGCTAATCGGACGCAAGCCCCTCCTTAAGCGCCCGAAGGCTTTAGTGATAGAGCATCACCCTACCACCACATGCGGTATTAGCCCCAGTTTCCCAGGGTTATCCCCCACTTTAGGGCAGGTTACTTACGCGTTACTCACCCATCCGCCACTGTCCCGATAAATCGGGACCGTTCGACTTGCATGCATAAAGCACGCCGCCAGCGTTCATCCTGAGCCAGGATCAAACTCTCCGAACAATATTTGCTTCGCTTTAACCTTCCTTCCGCTATCCAGTTGTTAAGGTGCTAAATGCTTCCTTTAAAGCATTTATAATATAACATACGCCCTCGAGCTTGTCAATAGTCGCCGGGTATCTGTGGGCGGAGCTATTTATTTATAAAATTGACAACCGTTTTGGTGTCTCGGTAAACTAAACTTACTAATTCCCCAGCATGGTGAAAAAGTCTATGACCGATATGGAAGCTATTTGTCGCCAGTTGCCTGATATATTCAAGCAGTATAGAGCTGATTACATAGAGGCTCGCCTTGAGGAGAGCCAGACCAGCTATATTACCTATCGGGGAAGGGAGTTGGAGTCTATTGGCAGGCAGATTGACATCGGGGGAAATGTGCGAGCCCTGGTAAAAGGTGGCTGGGGCTTCCTCAGCTTTAATAATCTGATTGACCTACCAGGCAGGGTAGAAATGGCGGTTAGACAGGCCCAATTTGCTGGCAGTGCCGAAAGCAAACTGGCTCCGGTGGAGCCGGTGGTCGATATAGTGCCAACTAAGGATAAAAACCCGGTGACTATTCCTCTAGCTGAGAAGAAGCAGTTACTGGATGAATATAATGATATTATCTGGCACACCCCGAAGATACAGACCTCGATTATTGGCTATGGTGATAGCCATAAAAAGGTTACCTTTGCCAACTCGTTGGGTAGCTATATTGAGCAGGAAAGGATGGACATTACCCTGCGCCTGACCGCTATAGCTACCGATGGCAGTGATGTGCAGCAGGTAGGGTTAAGCCTGGGCAGTAGCGGTGATTTTAGCTTGATACAGGGTCTCCACCAACCGGTAGAGGAGATGGCACAGAAGGCGGTGAAGCTACTATCAGCCCCACAGATAAAGGGGGGAGAATACACGGTAGTAGTGGACCCGGTTCTGGCTGGTGTCTTCGTTCACGAAGCCTTTGGGCACCTTTCTGAGGCTGACTTAGTTTATGAAAATGAGCGCTTGCGCCAGATTATGACGCTAGGTAAAAAATTTGGCAGTGACCAGCTTAATATCATTGATAGTGCGGCTATGCCCGGACTACGAGGCAGCTATAAGTATGATGATGAAGGAGTGCCAGCCACTAAAACCTATCTTATCCGGGAGGGCAAATTAGTTGGTAGGCTTCATTCGAGGGAAACTGCTATCAAGATGGAAGAAGAGCCTACGGGTAATGCCAGAGCGGTTAACTATCGCTACTCACCTATTGTCCGCATGGCCAACACCTATATTGAACCCGGGTCCGCCTCTTTTGATGACATAATAGGTGATATCAAGGAAGGGGTGTATGCCAAGAACTGGTATGGCGGCACTACCAGTATGGAGATGTTCACTTTCTCGGCTGGTGAAGCCTATATGATTCGCAATGGCAAGCTTGCTGAGATGATACGACCGGTGGTGCTTACCGGTAATGTGTTCACCACCCTTAGCAATATAGATGCAATTGGTAATGACCTGGAGATGAACCAGGGCGGTGGCTGTGGTAAGGGAGAGCAGGTGCCCCTACCTGTTTCCAATGGTAGCCCTCATATCAGGATTCGCCACTGCTTAGTTGGAGGCAGGTAAATGGAAGATATCCTAACCCAGGCTAAAAAGGTGGCTGAGGAAGCTGAGGTCTTTATGGTTTCCTCGGCGGAAACCCCAGTTCAGTTTGAGGCTAACCGCCTGAAGCATGTTCAAAGCAAGCAGAGTAACAGTGTGGCGCTGCGTATTGTCAGGCAGGGAAGGATTGGCTATGCCGCTACCACTGAGTCAGGTGGTAGCCAGAACCTGGTCAATATGGCGGTGGAAACGGCGCAGTTCGGCACGCCAGCTAAGTTTGAGTTTCCTTCCTTCACCTCCTACCCTGAGATTGAGGTCTTCGACCCTGATATAGAGCTCGTAACTATAGGGGAAATGATTAAGCTTGGGGAAGAACTTATCGCTATAGTCAGGGGGCATACCCCGGATATTGTATGTGAGGCTGAAGTAACCAAGAGCCTGGCTTTAGTCCGTATTATGAATTCTCGTGGTGGCGGGGCAAGCTATAAAGAAAGCACATTTAGTCTGAGTGTTGCCGGCAGCTTGATTCGTGGCACTGATATGCTCTTTGTTGGTGAAGGCGAAAGTTCTTGTCACCCTCTGACTGAGCC
>Ga0209977_10001052_pt1 | contig 11775 bp, 10 predicted proteins | sample SumtaG_2_FD_183113 | JGI IMG/M metagenome (GOLD analysis project Ga0209977, IMG submission 183113) | Deep subsurface microbial communities from Indian Ocean to uncover new lineages of life (NeLLi) - Sumatra_00607 metaG (SPAdes) (version 2) | ecosystem: Environmental > Aquatic > Marine > Oceanic... | reverse complement strand
TATTTTATTATTAAAAAATTGATTGTAAAAAAACTCTCTTATTAATAATTTCCAAACTCGTTAGCGGCATCAAACATGGCTACAATATTCTGAGGAGGGACTTCGGCAGTTATATTATGGATGTTAGACGCAACAAAACCTCCGCCGGGTTTCAAACATTCGAAATTTCTTCGTACCTCGTCCCTTATTTGTTTAAGCGTTCCAAAGGGTAATGTATTTTGAGTGTTACATAAACCGCCCCAAAACGACATTATATCTCCAAATCGTTTCTTTAGGGAACAAGGCTCCATATCATAAGCACTTATTTGTACTGGATTAATAACATCATACCCAATCTCAGCAAAATGGGGTATAAATAGCGAAACCGAACCGCAGGAATGATAGTTTATTTTCGTTTCTACTAATTCGCGAATTTTTTTTGATAATTTCCTTTCTATCGGTTTTATCATATTTTCGTAAAGCTTAACACTCATTATAGGTCCTGCTTGTTCCGCAAGATCACCGTTGATGCATACTACATCTAAATAACTTCCAACTTCGTCTAAAAAGGTCGTAACATAATCGGTCCAATACTTTAATAAACCTTCCATTGCTGCAATTAGTAATTCTGGCTTAGTTCTTAAATATCTTAAAGTTTTTGTGAAACCAAATAAAAACGTGCAATATTCATAAATACACCCAACTGGTGGAGTCGATAACGCAAAATCAGTATTATCGTGCAAATCTTTAGCGTATTCTTTCAATCCGTTAAAGGGTGTTTTATCCCTCCCATTAGGCCAGTCAAAATCTCTTATATCGCTAACAGATTTAAAATCAGCAAAAGGATGAATAACAGGATCGTAATATAATATCTCGTCTAAATCTTTTTTAGCGTCGTTCCCCCAAAAAACACTAAACTGGTCATATAAGCCCACATATTTACCCTCGTATTGAGGTTCCATGTCTTGAACTCTAACCATCCCCCCTAAAGGTTGAACATATCTTACATCAATGCTAAATCTTTCTAATACTTTATCACATGGGCGTACGATTTGTTGAACGAAATCAGCGTATTGAACATTCTCATCTTCAATTTCAAGGTAATCCAATAATTTTTTGTACGCTTTAATATGAATACTTGATTGATTTCCTCCTAAATCAATCGGAACTTTATCGGGTTCTTTATGATTTAAAGTTGTATTTACTCTTTCCCTTGAGTTCATAGCTTATTTCCTTTTGAATAATATTCCGTATTATTTTATCACGTAAAATAATTTTTCGAAAATTAAAAGTGTTGGGATATTTATATTAGATTTTGAATATTTTAAAATAACCTTGAATTCTTAATTATTAAACTTTTAAATCTTAAATGATAATATGTTAAACATGGCAAAAGAGAAACTGCTTCCTAATATTATTTTTTTTGTAGCAGATGAATTGCGTGGAGATTGCGTTTCTTTCGATGGTCGAAGAAATCCCGTTATTAAAACGCCAAATATTGATAAACTTGCTAAAGACGGCGCTGCCTTTACTAATTGTTTTACTGTTAATCCAGTTTGCGGACCTTCTAGATGTTGTACTTTTACGGGTCAATATGTACACTCGAATAGCCATAGGAGTCTTTACCAGTTATTACAGCCGCATGAAGAAAATCTTTTTAAGTTTCTTAAGGAAAAAGGCTACGAAGTCATATGGATTGGAAGAAACGATCTTTTTGGAAAAGACGCTATTAAACAAAGCGTAACGAAAAGGTTAAGAACGAAAACTGGTGCTTGGAAAACTAATCCCTATCCCTTAGATCATCCTATGAGAAAATCTTTTTATTATGGTGAGAGAACATTAGAAGAATCAAAAGATAGTGATTATCACATTATTCAAAAGGCAATTAACTATTTAAACTCTGAACATAAGAATCCATTTTGCTTATACATAGCCTTGAGCTTTCCTCATCCTCCTTACACGGTTGAGGAGCCTTACTTTTCTATGTACGATCGAAAATTAGTACCCGCACCAGTACCACCTAAATTGGACGATAAGCCAGAATTTATGCGTTTAATTCATGAAAAGTACGGTTTGAACAATTTAGATAAAGATAATTTTAAAGAAATTATCGCTACATATTATGGAATGGTTTCTCGCGTAGATTACCAATTTGGGCAAATAATTGATAAATTAAAGAGTATCGGAGCTTATGAAAACAGCGCAATATTCTTCTTTGCTGATCACGGAGATTATACGGGGGACTATGGATTAACAGAAAAATGGCCTAACGCGTTCCAAGATTGTCTTATCAATGTTCCGTTAATTACAAAAATACCTGGTATGGAATCAAAAGGAATTCTATACGATCAATTAGTTCAAACTATTGATCTTTTTCCTACAGTATTGAATATTGCTCAAATAGAAACTCAATATACTCACTTTGGCAAGAATTTAATTCCTTTTCTAGAAGGAAGCTTACTGAAACTAAGAGATGCTGTTTTTGCTGAGGGAGGATATAACCCTCGCGAACCTCAATGTTTTGAACCGGTTGTTAAAAGTCCTGAAATGCAAGGTATTGGTATTTATTACGATAAAACTAATATACCTCAAGAAAATCCATCAACAGTAGCTCGATCTGCTATGATAAGAACCAAAACATGGAAACTCGTCATTCGAGATAGTGGGAAGGAAGAGCTTTACGATTTAATGTACGATCCAAATGAAGCTAGTAATTTAATTGATATATACGCTTACGACAAAATTAAAGCCGATCTTAAAGAGAAACTTTTAAGGTGGTATTTAAGAACTAGCGATAATGCTAATTGGAAACGTGAAAGAAACGTTTAATTAATTGATTCAATAAGGTTTTTACAAAAATTTTATTTTTAAAGTTCCAGATGTAAATCCACATTTCTCGATTCAGCTTGAAAGATCGATTTTATTGGCACATAATAGGGAAACAGAAGACCATCTATATGTTAAAATAATTTTAGATAATGGACATCAAGCATGGTCGAGTCCAATATATTTCATTAATTAAAAAACTTACTTATATCAATCTTGAGCAAATTCATTTTTAATAAGATCACTCCAAGACCAAATAGAAACATTTTTGGTTTCCGGAATAATTTTTAAAATTTTACTCATTTCAATATCCTCTGTCAAGAATATCCCTTTTAATGCCACAGCACTGGCAGCAATTAAGCAATCCATAAGATCATGGTGGCCGGCATATTTTATGTTAATCGCAATCCTAATTGCTTCAGGATTTAGTAGCGGGTTGAAGATTTGTATCGAGCTGAAGGAAAGGATTGAAGGTATTGCTATGGCGTAACGTTTAAGTACATCAACATCATTACTCTTTCGATATTCCCCGGTTAATTTAAACAAAGCCTCCATTAAGCATGTTGAGGGTAAGTATAGATTAAATCCTTTTAATCCATTTGACCAGAGTTTTTTAGAGAATTTTTTAAAATTGGTTAGTTCTATTATTTTAATACCGAATAATGGTAAAATATAGGTTGTATCCATTATTAAAGGTTTAATGTTCTTCATTTGTCAATTTCTCTTGGATTTTCATTTCTTCTTCAATATCCTTTTCTACGCTTTCAGCTGTTCCTTGCGAAATGATTGGCATTTCTAGAAGTTCTTTGACAGTAAAAATTTTATTTATTATCAGTCGACCAGGTTGAGCCTCAATTAATACATTATCTCCTGGTCGGATACCGGAAATTTCTCTCAAGGGTTTTTTTGGAAGGATCTCCCCTTTTTTACCGACTTTTACTTTCTCATCAATTATCATATAAATAAAATGGTTGTCAGAATATTTAAGTTTTTTCGGAAAAATCTTACTTTTAAAATTTTTAATGTTTTTAAAGTTCAAAACCTAATAGATAAGTAATACAATTTTTTGACTCGTAGTGATTTTTAAAATGAATTATAAAGATGTAAAAATAGAAGTTGTGTTTATAGGGAAACCACAATGGGAAGCTGGATGGCCATATTTGGGGTTTGACAATACCAATACGATAGATTCCATTAGAAAACATCTAAACGAGAAATTTAATAAAATTGAGTTTAATTATAGTGAGATTATTACAACATACGATAACGAATTAGTTAACCAGATTAAAAGGGATATCGAAGAGGCTGATGGGGTTATAGTTTTTACGATAGGGCATTATGGAGATCCAGGGATTGTTCAAGCTGGCATTGAATTTATTGAGAGCAAGAAGCCGGTAATATTAGCCAATTTTATTTATGCTGGAGACCATACATTCACAAAAATATTCTCAAGTGTTAAAGACAAGAATTATCAACTATCTATTTTGTCTTCAAAAAATTTAGAAGATTTTGATAAGACGTTTGAGAACATGTTTAATCTCATGCGTTTAAGGGGAAAAAGAGTCTTGGTTTACGCTAAGGATGTCATTAAAATGAACTGGGATGTCATATTAGGGTTATTTAATCCCGAACGAATGCGAATAGCTAAAAATCATCCAGAGTTTTTGGATCAAATAGGTAAAATGAGTAGCGATGAGGAATTTGAATTTTATACCGATACAGTTGGTTTAGATCAAGCACACCAGTGGAGAAAGGATGAAGCGCTCTATAAAGAAATTTTAAAAAATGTATTCGATATAGAAATGATTAGAGGAGATCCAGAGGAGATTCTCAAATATTATAATGAGGTCAACACAGACCAAGCAAAAGAGATCGCTCAAAAATGGATTAAAAATGCTTCTTTAGTAGAACCCACGGATAAAACCATTTTAAATTCCGCAAAACTATATATAGCTTTTAAAAATATCTTGAAAGATAAAGACATTGACATTTTTACTCCCGATTGTGGCACATTCTTATTGTGCGGCGCGATTCCCGCTTATCCTTGCATGGCTTTTTTCGAATTAAGTAACGAAGGAAAATACGGCATATGTGAGTCTGATATGGATTCGACCATAAGTTTTCTTTTTGGACTGTACTTAACTGGTAGACCAGGATATGTGTCCAACCACACTTTTGATATCAAAAAAAATCAAATCACATATATGCATTGTTTAGCGCCATGCAATTTGCAAGGACCAGAGGGTCCACAAGCGCCTTATGATATCGTATACCATGGTGAAACTCATTTTCTAGGCGCCTCGCCACGCGTTAAATTTCCAATAGGGAAACCAGTAACGACTATAAAAATCAGCGTTTTTGAAAAAAAAATCTCAATCCGTACGGGAAAAATAATAGATAACATAGTGGATGAAAAAGGCTGCGTTTCTAAAATGTTAGTTGAAAGCGATGTTGAAAAGATTATGAAAAACTATGATTGGGACGCATTTGGATGGCATAGGGTAACTTTCATAGGCGATTGGAAGGAAGATTTCATAAACGGAGCAAAAATATTAGGTTTAGAAATAGTTGAAGATGATAAATAAATTTAATTTCGTACACTTTTTTATTAGATATTATTACACGAAAATGTAAATATTAAAATACAGAATAACAAAATATTAATTAAAAATTGATTTTTAAAAATTTTATTTATATGTGAATTATTAAAAATGACGGAATCTGTTAAAAAATCTGATGGAATTAAAATACATTCGCGATTAGGACATTTACTGTATTCATTAGGCGCAGTACCCTCTGCCCTTCCATACAATATGATCGGTTCTTGGTTATTAACTTTTTATACTATATACGCTGGACTTTCCCTTATTGAATTTGGACTTCTACTCATGTTCTATGGAATATGGAATGCTATCAACGACCCTTTAATTGGGTATTATATGGATAAATTGAAGCCAAAAAGAGGGCGTCGGGTACCATGGATTATCTATGGAACAATTCCAATGACGATAGGTTTTATGGCACTGTGGTGAGTCCCATATTCTGATACAGGGTTAGTCTTTCTTCACGGTTTTTTAATGCTGTTTTTATTCGATACGGGATTTACAATAACTATAACCGCTTGGAGCGCTTTATATACGGAAATGTATGAAGATGAGATGGAAAGAGCTTCAGTAGTAGCTATAAAAGATACGTTTGCATTTTTATCGTCAATGATTGGAGTTATGATTCCTTCGATGATCGCTGCTGCACTAGGTAGTTGGGCAATAGCAGGAGTTATTATGGGAGTTACTATTCCAATTACAATGTATCTCTCTCTCCTAGGAACAAAAGAGAGGAAAGAATTTCAAATAGATGAACCATTACCTATATTTAAGGCATTTAAAGAATGTTTTTCGAACAAACCATTCTTAATTGGATCAATAACATACGCAATGCTTGATTTTTGTTTTGGTTTTACTTTAATGATTCTTCCTCTTTATGCAAAATTTATTCTAAATATGGAGGAGGGAATGGAAGGTTTTGCGATGATTGGGGTAGCATTAGGAATTCTTGGTGGCGTCCCATTATGGTGGAAAATCTATGGAAAAAAAGGACCAAAGTTTGGCTTAACTCTCTCAATGATGATATTTTGTATTGGTATGGTACCGCTCTTTCTAGCAGAAGATTTTATTAGTTTAACAATTATTGGACTTTTTCCTGGAATTGGAATTAGTGGTGTATTAATGACTGAACCAGTAATTTCCGCAGGAATAGATTATGATGAAATAAAGACAGGAAAAAGACGAGAAGCAACATATGGAGGAATTGGAGCCTTTATTGCTAGATTATCAATGATTCTTTCTGCTTTTGCCTTAATACTTGTTCAGTTAATTACCGGATTTGATCCTCAATTAGAAACTCAAACATCTGAAGCATTAATTGGATTAAGGCTTTCAATGTCAATTGTTCCTGCTATTGGTCTTTTAATTGGGCTAATAATTTTTAAATTCTTTCCCCTAAATTACAAAAAATTCACTGAGCAGCAAGAGAAGTTAAAAATACTTCATGAAGAACGATTGAGAAAATTAAAGTGAATTTAATCTAAATTTTCATTTTTTTTTTAAGATTCTATTTCTTTAGGTTCTTCTCTAGGTAATCTATCGTCAACTACCGGAAAAGATTTGAATTTCTGATGTGGCTCTGCTTGATACCAGTAAGCTGTTGAAGACCAATCGTCTGATCTTTGATTCGCGTGACCGTGCTCTATCTTTACTTTAATATTTTTATGAAAATATATTGGATCTTCAATGTGATACCTATAATAGGATATTTTTCCGCTCCAATTTTTACCTCCTGGCAATGGAATTCCAAAATAAGGCGAACAATAGTATTGGGTTGGGCACCACGAAGTACAAAAATAATCTTCAGTACCAGTTCCGTAAAGTATAATTTCGCCGTCATCGATCTCTATGTAATCGTCTCCCTCACCAGGCCACCATAGATCATTTTTTGAAGTATTTTCAGGAGTCATAAGATTATGAATATTCATATTGCAACCCACATAATGACCCTCTCCAACCGCATCAAGAACAAGATAATCTTTATCATGTGTTTTATTCTTCTTAATAAAATGTTCCACTTTCGATCCAGTTCCATACGGCTTTCCTTCGCAAGGATTTTCTCGATTCCAAAAAGCATGAAACCTACCATAATCAGAATGCAGTTTTGGGTGTTCTTCATAATCAATATAAAAATATAATGCAGTTATGGTATCCGATTCATTCTCTACTTCGATTTTTGCATGAGTGGTAAAAGGCATTGGGAAGAAGCAATTAAATCCTTTGCCATCATTTGGCCCATTGGAAAATGGAAGGCTCCAAAAGTTCACGGTTTTACCGTGTCCAATTCCAAAAAAGTCTCCTATAGGAACTTCAACTGAAGGGTTATTTTCGTTATCCCACCACATTCTCAAAACTAATTTTCGAAGATAATTAGGATCTAAGGATGCAATCGTCATCCAAATGTGTTTAATTATCCCAGCTCCAGATATATCGCATATTTGATATGTTTCACTTGGTTTTACTAGAATATTATCCATATTACCTCCAGACTTATCGTAACTCGAAATTCGCTTTCTTTTTATATCCTTACGGATTATCGCTAAATCTGATAAAGAATTAAATCCAAACTCCATTATTATCCCTTTTTTCCAAATTAATATCTAAGATTAGGTAAATATGAGTATTAAAAGTTTAAAATATTGCGAAAAATAACTTTAAATTTATTTCTTAATTTCTAAAATAAATGGGGATTAAAACTGAGGATAATTTAAAGCGTTCAAAGAGCAATTTTGGAAAGCACGTAAAAATTTTGCTTTTTGTTATCTTAATGGGAGTATTTTTTAGAAATTTAGGAATAAGCGTGGTTAATATTGGGTTACCTTCTTTTATTATAGACCTCTCTGGAACACTTACCGCTTATGGAATCGTAATAGGAATATTTTCTGTAACGCAATCAGTGTTTCAATTTCCATTCGCTGCTGCCTCTGATAAGTATGGTAGAAGATTAGTTGTACTTATCGGATTGATTATATACATAATTGGAACTTTTTTATGTTTTATCGCTCAGGACATTGTTCAACTTATAATCTTTAGAGCAATTCAAGGAGCAGGAGCTTATACATCCATTTTACAAGCAGTTATTGGTGATATTTACGAGAAAGAAGAGCACGGAAAAGGAATGGGGTTATACGCGTTATCTATGTCCTTAGGATACTTTGGAGGTATCGTTATTGGGGGATATATCTCTTCATATTTAGGGTTTAGGAATATATTTTCTATTTCGGGGATTTTAACAATAATATCGGGGGTAGTTATGATTATTTTCTTGAAAGAAAAGGGAAACAAAAAAGTGAAAGCGGATTTAGAAAATCCCAAAAATGAGAATAAAATGTCGCTAAATTTAGAAAATATAAAAATCTTATTACAAGAAAAAGAGTTTATTATTACAATTTTTTTAAATAGCGTAAGGTGGTTTATATTTGGAGGAATTATGGCATATTTAATTTGGGTCTTACAAGTCCAATTTATTTTAGACGAAATTCAAACGAGTTATGCTTTAATTCTTATTGTAGCGGCTTACATTACATTTGTGTTTATCTCTGGTAGATTAACAGATCGTCATAGCCCAAGAAAAATGATGTTGGTAGGGCAGGTGGTTGTTATCTTTTTTGCTCTTCCGTTTTTGACTAGTATTGTTTTTAATCTGATTATATTTTTAATTATTACGATATTTGTTGGGATAGGGTTAGCGTTGTACGAACCAGCGGGAAACACATTACTATTAAACATTATCGAAAAAATTGACCCGAATTTAAAAGGTACGGGCATCGGATTTAACAACGCTATAGGATTTTTGTGTAGCGCAATTGGACCAATTGTTATTAGTTCTTTAGGGGAAATCTATATATTTTTACCTTTTTACTTAATTAATGGTTTAGTAGTTATCACATTCTTTATAACATTGAAATTAGTAAAGAAATGATGTATAATTTATTGACATTATTTTAATTAATTTCTCCTTGAATTTGGACAAAGACTTTCCTGTTTCGCGGACCGTCATATTCTGCAAACATTACACCTTGCCATGTTCCAAGCATTAAGCTACCTTCATGAATTAATATTTCTAATGAGTGTCCTGTTAAAGAGCATTTAATATGCGCATCTGAATTACCCTCCATATGTCTAAATGAATACCCTAAACTTCCGCCTTTTGGTATCAATTTGCTCAAATAATTAGAAATATCTTTCATAACAGATGGATCTGCGTTCTCATTAATAGTTATTCCCGCAGTAGTATGAGGTATAAATACACGACATACACCTTCATTTATGCCCGAATTCCTTACAATCTTTCTAATTTCATTTGTAATTTCTAGTAGAACTTCTCTTTCTGGGGTTTTTACTCTAAATTCTTCAAACATAATCATCTAATCACCATATTACATATTATTTTATATCTTCTTAAAATTGCCGTGTTTACCTTTCCCTTTAGTAAAAGCTTGACTTCCCTCTATGTATTCTCCGCTTTCTAAGGTTTTTAAACCATATTCAAATTCATTTACCATCGCATCTTTAATATCTAATCCAAATTGTTCATAAGCGGAGAAGCGATCATTTCTCATGCAAGTTTTTGGAAAAGCCGCAATTTCTCTTGCTAATTTTTCTGCTTCTATTCTCGATCGACCTATATCAACTACTCGGTTAGCAAGCCCCCACACGAGTGCTTCTTCAGCATTCACAGAACGTCCAGTAAGAATCATATCCATTGCACGACTTAATCCAATAAGTCTTGGTAATCTCACAGTACCACCATCTATAAGAGGTACCCCAAATCTGCGACAAAATACTCCAAAAATCGCATTCTTCTCAACAACACGCATATCACACCATAAGGCAAGTTCTAATCCTCCTGCAACAGCATAACCTGCTATAGCTGCGATAACTGGCTTTGATAAAAACATCCTCGTTGGACCCATCGGACCATCTCCATCTTTTTCAATTCGATTTCCTTTTCCTTCAGCAATAGCTTTCAGATTCGCACCCGAACAAAATGTTCTATTAGAGCCCCATAATACAGCAACTAAAGCTTCTTTATCGTTTTCGAATTCTCTAAATGCAACACTCAATTCTTGAGCTGTAGGTCCATCTACTGCGTTTTTAACTTCGGGATTATTAATAATAATGGTAAATACCGGATAATTTTTTTCAATCAATATTGCCATGTAATTTATTAGAATTAGAAAATAGATAAATTTAATTTCGGATTATTTCTTTTCTTTTTATCTTACCTTATACAAAATTTAAAAATAAAACACCCTAGAAATTATGAACGCACGAGAAAGAATGTTAAGAGCGTTAAACCACGAAGAAGTCGATCGGATACCTCTTTTCTGTCAAGAAATAATGCCTAGCTTTAGAAAAGAACTATTAAAATATTGGGGTGCTGATTTCAAAAGGGTTAGAAAATACTTTTATTATTACGTAGATTTCAATTTTCACAAAAAATTAGGGTTTGATTGTTCTTGGGGTTTTGAGGGTTTCCCAGTTCATCTACCTCAAAGTTATTTGAACGAACATCCAGTTCCTAAGCCGGAAGACCCTAAAAAATACATTGATATCGATGGTAGACTTTTTTTAAAAAAGCCACCGACGGGCTCAGAGCTCTCTTGGTATTTGAAAAATTACATCACTACGGAAGAAATGGCAGATAACTTTTACGATACTTACTACGATATTGAATGGGATGAATCCCCCGATTTTGCTTCTAAAATCAATAAAAGGCTTAAAAGGTTCCCAATGGACGAAATTGTTCCTTGTGCTCACTTAAACTATATATTAGAACCAATTTGGGAAGGAATTGGTTTAGGTTTGCTAATAAAATTAATAAGAAAAAATAGAAGTAAGATAAAAAGATATATTGAATTGAGAACTAAAAAAGCGGTGCAAGCAGCAAAGATGTTAGCTGAAACAGATTTTGATATATTCTTTCTATGTGATGACTCCGCTTTAAAGAATACTACTATGATAAATCCTAAATACCATCGTGAGCTGATCGTACCCGCATATAAGAAAATCGTTCGTGAAATAAAAAAGGAAGGAAAATATGCGATCTTTCACTCGGATGGTTTTACTGAACCGTATTTTGAATGCCTAATCGAAGCGGGTTTTGACGGCGTAGAGTCTCTGGAACCGATGGCAGGTATGGATTTGAAGTACCTGAAGGAAAAATATGGAGATAAACTATGTTTGGTCGGAAATATTGATGTTTCTCAACTTTTACCCTATGGCACAAAAGACGACGTCGTAAACGCTGTGAAAAAGTGCATTCGGGACGCTGGCGAAGGTGGGGGTTATATTTTGAGCCCTTGCACAGACATAACGAATTCTTGTAAACTTGAAAATGTCCTTACGATGATTTCTGCTACAA
>Ga0209977_10001051_pt1 | contig 11778 bp, 10 predicted proteins | sample SumtaG_2_FD_183113 | JGI IMG/M metagenome (GOLD analysis project Ga0209977, IMG submission 183113) | Deep subsurface microbial communities from Indian Ocean to uncover new lineages of life (NeLLi) - Sumatra_00607 metaG (SPAdes) (version 2) | ecosystem: Environmental > Aquatic > Marine > Oceanic... | reverse complement strand
TTCAAAGAAGATTAGTTTCTGAATCCAAAAAATTTTCAACTAAAGCATGCTGGAAAGTTATTAACAAATCAATGCAGATAATGGGTGGTATCGGGTATACTACCGTCTATCCTATAGAACGCCTTTTGAGAGACGCCCGTATAGGAGAGATTTGGACCGGAACAACAGAAATTATGAATTTAATTATCCAACATGAATATTACAAGGAATCATTAAGCGATAAATGGCTTGGTCGGGATGTGGAGAAAGATGCTATAGATGGAGATCAAGAAGAAGAGAAGCATTATGGATAAAAACTTAAACTGACTATTTTTTCAATTATTAATTTTCCCTTAATTCTTTCAATAGTTTATTAAATTCTTGATTTGATATTTTTTCTCTATATTTTTCTTTTGGTATGTATTCATTTAATCTTGATGTCCATTTTAAATCTAAATCATTTAATCTGATTTTAATTTTATTAATCGAATTCTTATTCCATCCAATTAAATCATCTAATAATAACTCATTTTTGGTGTAGAATGCTTGAGAAATAATAGAAGTATTGATTTTATTTCTTTGTAATATTATCTCTAAATATTTTTGTGCTTTTTCTTTTTCTTCAGATGACTTTCGCTCATCTTTAAGAATAGCTTCCAAACCGCTAACATATTCATGAATCATATAATTAATTCTTTTACCCATATCCTTTGGATGTTTTGATGGTAAGAAAATATGATTCTCTTCATTGTCATTACTAGGATTATAATCCATATGATGATATTGACCGTTTAATCGAACCTTATTATGATTATCTCGATATTTTTCTTTCATGAAAATACCTTATACAATTATAATGTTTTCTGCTTAGGTTTAGATTTATCACATTATCGATTTCTTTTATTTAATTTTTATAAAAATCTCTCATTCAGAGTTATGGACTTTTAATGATGTCAATTTTATTCCATTTATTTATGATTTTTTAGAAAAAATACTCTAGAAAATTATGGCGAATTTTCCGTTTCTTAAAGTGAAAGTAGAATGAGGGTGGTTGATTTTTTAACAAGTATCAAATCTTCCTGATAAATCGTCTTGTAACTACATTTTTTGTTTAAATATCGTTGATATTTTTTTACTTTTGTATGATATTTTTGATTTTTTGGAAAATAAATTAAATTAAAGAAATGAATATTCTGGTATAAAATTTTTATTCCCTTCTATACATGGTAAGACTACAATAGAGGGAAAAATTACTTCACAGATTTATATTTCTACAAAAAGAGTGAGAGAAAATCTAAGAAAAGTTAAAAATGAGTTAGGCTTAAAGTGTAAAATGAATCCTCATGCATTTAGGGATTTTATCAATTCAGAGAGATTTGATACTATAATGAAAGCTAAATATAGATTCCTATTATTAAATCAAACTCCCCAGATGTGAATGTGAATCATTATATAAAGAAATACAAGAAACGGAAAGAATTACAGAAAAAGTATGATGAATTCTTTCCTTTTCCAGAATTTAAACCTAATCTAAATTTGATGTGAATATGGTTAAAAAAAATAATAAATTAAAAACCTTTTGATACTAAATTAGGATAAGCAATACCTAACGCTTGATCAAATTTAGTTGATATAATTTTAATAAACTGATAGTACTCATGAAATTCTATTGATCCCAATTTCAAAAAAATCCCTTCTTGATATTTTTTTTTTCCCATATTTTTAATGAATTTTTTATCTATTATTCCTCTTCTATGAGCGTATAAATTACGGATTTCAGAAAATCTATTTAAATTTTGAAGTTCTTCTTTACTTAAATTATGTTTTATATTATAATCCTTTTCGATATCTTCTAAAACTGATTTAATTGGGGCTCTTAATAATTTCTCTACAACATTTTCTACTTTAAATTCTATAACTCTTTCTGCATCGTAATCATACTTTATAAGATCCCCAATTGTAATTTTCTTATCAGTCATTTTTCCTGGAGAACTTATAAGAACTGCTTTAATGCAATTATAAATATAATTTTCAAATTCATTATAAATGAATTGAACAAAATTGCTATGTCGATATTCATTTAATTTCTCAACAATATTTGGGCGGTGATATGCACGATCCATAAAATCCTCATTTACTTTACCAGCTGATACAAAAAAGAAAGATTTATGATTTTTTTGGATAGCTTCATAGGTAATATTATCCATACACTCGTACATCATCATATTTTCCATAAAAGTCATGTAAAATTCAGAAAAAGAGTCATTCATATTATAAGATAAGGTGAAAGTATATAAAAATATGAATAAATTAAGCCTTATATTAATAATAGAGCTTAAGAAATAAATCTCTCACAAGTTTTTTTCAATAAAATTTCTCTTAATAAAGCGGAAGTAGAAGTATTGTAATTATTAATTTGAGAAGTCTCAAATTTTACATATAAATCACTCTGTAACTGGATTTTTTTTTTTTTAGATATTCTCAATTGAAAAATTTACTATTATGGCGATTTTAAGTAGGTACCACTTCAATTTTATTAAGTTAAAATACGTTATTTTGGCACTTATATGTAAAAACGGTGTTATAAGAAATGGGGAGGTAATTAGATTATTAGATATTGCCCCCAATCTTTTAAGAGACAAATATACAAAACCATTAGAGAACGAAGGATTTATTAAGAGTAATAAAATAGGTTCTAAAAAGCTTTGGGGACCAACACCTAAGGGGCAGGGGGCGTTTAATGAAATGTAATTATCTATATTTTTATGCTTCATTCAGTTTCTAATTTAATGAAACTGAGAATCAACATTAAAATCCCAGATACTATATTCATAATAAAACCATATATAAATAAATCTTTATTAAGTAAAAGGGGAAGACTGGCAACCCAACCGATACCAAATAGAATTTCCATAACCTTTGTTTTATTAAACTCTACAATTTTCCAATGTCTATTGTTATGTTTGATCATTTTTTTCAGTTTTGTTTTGTTTTGTACAAATTCGCCAGATATTTGAATATATGTCCGTAAGTTTTGTTCTATTGCATTTAATATTGCTTTTTCTTGACCTATATTCATAACCCAATGAGGAAATCCACTTTGTATGTATTGTGGAAATGTTGCAATGATATTACTTTCAAGTTTTGCTAAACTCCTACCGTGCCCATTTGACATATACCACTCTAGTTGAGGACTTATTTCTTTAACTTCTTTTTGTAAAATAACAGCATTAGAAGATAACCAAACCAAATCTTCATTAATAAGACCTATTCTATCGACAATTGATTGTTTTTTATTATCGGTAAGATTATTCCATATATGATGTTTTTCTCTATCCCATTTTGTTTCCTTGTAGAATTCTTTAAATTTTAGAAGGATGGATATATATTTTTCTGCCCGTTGAATACTATATTTTATTTCCTCTCTTTTCTGTGTTATTCGTGATTTTAATAGATCCATATTATCCTACTAGATTCTGAATTTATAAATAATATAAGCGTATTAAATTAAAAATATATTTATCAATTAGTAGATAATGAATTATGATAATTCATATTGCTTTTCACATTTGACTAGAACTCAGTCTATTTAATACGGTGAATGATAAAAAATCAATGAAAAAAGAACAGTTCTAGAAAAAGAAACAGTTAGATGATGATAAACAACTACAAGAAGTATCTACAAATCACCATAAAAAAGTAATAGTTTCACTTTTTTCTGATATTTATTTTATTCTAACCCTAGGATAATTTTTTATTTAAATAGGTAGATAAAATTAGAGTATTATCCATTCTTTTTTCATTCCATTTTTATATTCGGGAGTAACGAACCACCACCCCTTACTCCTTCTTCTTTTTATGCTCCAACATTTCAATTACTATGGAAAAGGTTTTTTACTAGGTCACTATAATCATAAAACACGAATATGAAGGCACATATGAAGGAAATTCCCATTATTACGGCAGTTTGAAGTGATGAGTCTAATAGATACATTGCCCCTATAAAGAAAGTACCCATAGCAACTATTAAAACAATCCGTGCTATTGAGATTGTGCTGCTAGTATGGGTATAAGAAGGATTCACACGCCATATTCTCTGTATCTCTCGAGGTGAAGGTTGACCGTCTACATCTTCGATTATAACTTCTCGCGCACTTCTTCGAGATCTCTCCTCTAATTTCTTATCATATCCAGCTTTCATGATACTTTACCTTTTTTGAAGTAGTTGCGATATATAATTATAAATAAGATTCCAATGCCGATTGAAATTAATAATGCATTATTTAATGGTCCCATTGTAGAAGGAAATAAAAACATCTCCGCTACAATAATCACCCCAAATAATAATGAAATCAGGATAAATCCTAAGATTAAATATCCTATCAATTTATTCTGGGATTGCTCGTAAATGATATTATCTTTAAGGGATCCTTGGAAAGATATGTTTAAGAATGTATTCATATTAAAAAAATTGTATTGACAAAAAGTTAAAATTTTTTTCAGTTCAACGAAAATAAAGAGAAGATATGAAATGAGAGAAATCACACATAAAGGTTTAGCTCGATTGGTAGGATTCTATGGATCTCATAAGATAGATCCTGTGAATTTATCCATACTCGAATTGTCATCAGTAGAACCTGATGAAATACGGAGGGAACAATTGGACAAAGGTATGTTCGAAGCAATAATAGGATCATTCGGGTGGTTTTCTGAACACACTATGAAAGCAAAAGAATTATCGATTGAGAATGTTATTAATGCATGTGAAGCTTATAATTCTGGTAATCAATCTTGGTCTAAATGGCTTGGATGGTGTTTTCACTACATTACAGATTGGGCTACTCCTTATCATTCTATCAAATTAATGATTAAATATATTCTTGATTCAGAAAATAAAAACCTAAATGAGGATTTATTTCTGACTATAATAGAAAAATTTGCCAACCTTGCTAAATTTAAGATAGAACATGACCAGTTTGAAAGTATATGTGAAAAGCGTTGGCAAGATATTGAACCTATTGTTAAGGAAAACATTATAAAATTCAAGAATAACAAGAAATTCTCCGTAAATTTAGATAGTTTTGATAAGATGATGGATGAGTTATCCCTAAGAGTCGAGAATCGATCCGTCCAGTGGGCTAATGAAAGTACTAATCAAGAATTCGCAAAATATATGACACAAATTGCTATACTTATGGATCTAGCATGCCGACTAGTATTTGAAAGAGGTTGAAATAAGATAACGATTTAAATTCCATAAAGATTTTTCTTTTTTAGGTATATCACATAGATACTCTTTTCGAAAATTCAATTTGAGATAATAATTAAACAGTTAAGCACCCCTGCTAAATTGTTACCGGATATTGTCCGACATGAATTTTGTAAAAAATTCCATCAAAAATATAAATTATGAGAAAAATTTATCATCATAATATACTATTACTTGGACTACAAAAGGACAAATCGGGTTTGTAAATATAGAACTTTTTAAAGGAGATTCTTTCTATGATAATTGGGTTATCAAAAGTGATAAATGTATCTTCTGAAAAAGACCTATTTCCAGCAGGATATTTTCTTCTTTGAATCATATTGAAAAAGATTTGAGCAATCAAATTACTCCATACAAAATATCCTTAGCTTGGCTCCAACAGATGCGACTTCAGCCATAGTAGCATGAAGTAAATAACCAGCTTGGATAACATTTTTTCTAGGATTGGGATTCATAATTTGTGTTTCAAAATGAGCCTTCGATAAGATATTTCCTGTAAACAACCAGACCTCTTTATCTGCCAGCGGATTGTTTATAACCCTTCGAATCTTACTCCAGACTGTATGGTTGGTATCTCTAGGATCTGCCCTAAAAATCCGATTATAGACAACACCCCGAGTATTTCCAGAATCTCTCCAAGGTCCGTTCCAAGAATTTATTTTTGATGGTTTTTCATCATTAAACATCATAAAATACCCTAAATTCTTAATAGTTTGAGCACAAATATCGTGTAATTTACTAGCAGAAACTAGAGTCCCAGGAGGCATAGCCTTTGCATGTATAAAAACAATTCGTTGGTGTTCTGTATCACATAATATAAAATCTGCTATTTCAATACCTCCGCAATCACACACAATAATATTAGGATTACCAAAAAGGTTTTCTACACTTGTACCTACACCTAATCGTGAAATTATTCCAAAGTGAGAATTTGGATCCCAATTAGTATCATGTGTCTGATAATATACTTCAGAACCCTTTTCTGATGTGCACATCCCAATAGTGTTATCAGTTACAAAGCAGTGTCCTAATACATAGGCATCTTTATTAAAATCAACTCCGAATTTGATTTTTGGGCTGTAGAAGGAACCATAAGTATATATCGTGTCTAAAGCTTCTGGAAGGATACTAAAAGATTTAGAATCATTTATTTGACGTATTATATTCTTATCAAAATCTATTGCATCATTCTTCCTACGAAATTTTGATTCCATTTTTATACTTGTAATAACATACTTATTTTTATCAAAAATAACTTTCATAGGAATATCTATCCCATTTGCAGTGATAGTAAAGAGACCACCTTCTACTTCTGAGCAAACATCAACTACTTCAAGAGTTTGAGGATCTTTCCCAGTAGTAACATATACATCTAAAATATTTACGAAATCTAAAAGTATATATCGAGGATCAGTTTGCTTAGGTATATCCCTCTTTACGGCATATCGAGAAAAAATTGGTAGTAAATTTCGATTTTCATTTATAATAGCATATAATAACTTTAACCATATAATATATTCAGAAAGAGGGACATAACCATCATTATGTTGCGAGATTCGACCTCTAGTAAAACCTACATAACGGCGAATCCTCTCATCCTTATAATCATTAACTCTTTTAATGCTATATCCTTCAGCGATTGTACAGATCTGAGCATGATCATCAAAACTAGGAATTGTAGCCTCAATTGAGGACGCAGTTATAGTCCTTGATCTTATTGTGGATGTTCCCAAATTAGCATTTTTTAAAGAGACTCGGGTTAATTTACTACTTTCTTCATTAAATAATTTTTTTAAATCATCCACTTCCATAGGATCTAAATAATCATATTTTATCCAATTCATACTTGAGCTGTCATATATAAATAAATATTCTTCAAGTGCCCAGATAATTGTGACAAACAAATCAGCTTCTATAAAAACATGGTTTCTTAAATTTGGAGCGTTCCTACTTCTTATAGAAATAATTACATGTAGGTTTAAACTAGAGCTTGTCTTGGTTTCTATTATACGGTCTTGTTTTTTATATTCTTCTGTTATGAACTCAATAAATTTTTCTATTTCAAACTTCTCTAGCTTTCTAAAAATGTTTACTTTCAAGGGAACTTGGATATCTTCATTGATATAAATATCTTTAAAATTAAATTTTGATCGAAACCTTCCATCAACATAGGCTATTTTTGGCTGTTTTTCCATATACTCATATAATATTCCCTTTCCGGTAGACATTGCGAATGCATCTTTCCCATCTTTTCTAATAGCCTCATCGTACTTTAAAAAACCTCTCCATAATTCTTCGTGATATCCATCCCAATGTTCTAAAAAATAACCTTTTGCTCCATCCTCTCTGCGGGGGTTCCTGATAATTCTCCCAATCTGTTGTACAAGTGGTCTAGCTGATCTGATTCTCTCATAAATAGCAAGAACTTGGAAACGTGAGTCATCAATACCTTCTAATAATTTAAACTGGTGAATCCATACATCGGCTTTCATGGCGTATTTATCGTCTATACTAGGGACTTTTTTTCTCTCCCAATCCTCATGTTCATTAAATGTATCATGTATACCTACACATCTTATGTTTCGATCATCAAGAGCTTTAGCTAGATGCTTGATGGAAATACTTTCGTCGCAACGAATAATTATTCTTGGTTTTTCAAGTATTTTTTCTTGCATTTCATCAGGATCCTTATTAAAATCCTCTATATTCTCATATAAGCTAAATTTAGGAAATTGCTGATGATAAAATTCAACAACATCATCAATGAAGGAATCCGGTGTAAATTTATCTAGTAGTCGGTTGATTATTTCAATATCACGGATATATCTTTCTTTAACGGCTGATTTAAATGAAAATGTAAAAATATAATCTAAATCAATGTCGAAGACTTGAAAATCATTACGATAAGGTGTGGCTGTAAAGAGTATTTTTGGTGCTTTTATTTCTTTCCTTACAAGCTTGCTCCATTTTTTTGCAGGCTCATAATGACCTTCATCTACAAGTATAAGCGAAACTTTCTTTTTTAATATATTAAAGATAGATTCTCTATTTTTAGCTATACTTTGTAGCATGCTAAATGTCATTATTACGATTAAATTCTCTACCTCTTCAGAATTCTCTAATTCTAGTTCTAAACCTTTTCTAATATTTAGAACTGTTTTGGGGCTCTCACCATCTAACTTAAATTTGATACGGTTATAAAACCTTCCATTAATATCCTTATGAAGTTGATCTCGTAACGAGCTTCTAGGTGTAAGAACTAATACAAATCTAATATTTTGTGTAAAAGTTGATAATACAGTAATAACCCCTGATTTTCCGCTCCCAGTCGGCATTTGTACAAGGGCAGATTTATTTGTAGGCTTTTCTTTATAACTGTTAATATATTGAACCATTTGATTAATAGCAGTATTCTGATGATCCCACAAGAGATCCCGAAGTTCATTTACTTTTTTTTCAGATAAATTGAACATTTCTCATCCAAGATTTTTTTTTGGTTGCATTAAATTACGATTATGGTTTTAAAAATCTTTTGTCCTAAAGTCTCCCGATTAAAAAACAAAAAGTTATGAAGGAAATCATGAATTTAATTATCCAACACGAGTATTACAAGGAATCATTAAGCGAAAAATGGCTTGGTCGTGATGTAGAGCAAGACGCAATTGACGCTGATGCTGAAATTGAAAAACACTATGGTTAATTTATATTTCTTTTTTTAAATATAATAAGATTAAAAAAAAACATTGAAATTAATTTTGTTTCGATAAATATCTAATTTTCACTAATAGGTCTCGTAATTCCATTTTATCACTATCCGAGGTAATGTATTTCTTTTTTACCCCTTCTGAAAGAGGTATAGTTTCAATTTTATTCCCTTGAAGCGAAACTTATTTTTCTGATATGATATTTTTAGAAATTTTTCTTTAAATAAACTCGTTTATTTTTAATTCAAACCTGTTAAAATGATAATTATTAGAAAAAAAGGTGATGAAAATTAAAAATAGTATGAAAGAGGTTTATCTGAACAAAAGTTTAGCTGTTTTAATGAAGTTCACAAACGACAAAAATCACACATGAGCCCCCCAAATAGCATTGATAGTAATTTGCTTTGCTTCTTTCACAAGGTTCATTTAGCAATAAAGATTTATAAAATAGTTTCGTAGGATTAATTACTCAAAGGAATACAATCACTCTGTAATCGATTTCTTTGGTGAAGAAAATTTCAGAGAGATTTTTGTCGTTTCTCTTAAAACTATAACTAAAATTTAAAAATTTTAAAGGAAATGATTCAACTAGAAGTTTATATATATGTTTTGTTCACAAAGTGATAAAGAAGAAAATTTAAATGCAAAAAAATGAAGTGATTAATTATCGGTAAACATCAGAATAAGTCTGCAGTAAAAAAGATAGAGAATAGACTGGGTGTAAAAGAGCGGTCAGAGGGAGTAGATTTTGTTGTTGGTGGAAAAGCATTCGAATTTGCAGAAACAGAATCAGATATTAAAAGTTCGATTGAGCAACTGAATAGAAGTAGAGTACCTGGTGCAAAAAAATTAATTATCCCTCAGAAACTCTCTAATTATGCGAGAGAATCTATTAAAGGGACAGGTTTAGGAATCGAGAATATCTCAGGTACGATTATAAAGAAATCGAGGAGAAAATCCAAAAATTAAATAGAAAATCTACAATATAAAAGAGTTATTAAAAAATTATAATGTAACAAGAGAGGTGCCTATCAATACCTAAAATTTTTAATGGAAAATGCACAATATGCCATGAAGTTAAAGAAGTGGCTGATGTTAGCTCGTTAGTGCTTTTTATCATTTTTGACGGAAACTTTAATCTAACGGCTCATGTATGTGAAGCTTGTTTCTATGAACTTCAAAAATATAAAGGTGGAATTCGCTCTAAAGATGGTAAAATGGGATTGAAACTAGTAATATGATAAATTAATTGCATGTAAATAACATTTATACTAGCGATTCAATAAATATTAAGAGTAATACTTATAGAATTTATCTTTAGATAATTAAAAAATAAACTTTTCCAAACTAAACCACATTTAATTTATTATGAAATTTTAATTTAAATTAATCTCTAACTTCTGTTCCTTTATTTTACCAGATTCGTCATGAGTGAACTGAATTTTAAAGGTTATTTTTTTTAGATTCGGCTTTTCAGGTATCCAGATCATAATTGGAAAAGGTATAAAAAACGTCTCATTATGCTTTACTTTTTCTATATAATATCCAAAATCCCATTTATAATCCATTTTATTACTAATTTTCTCTTGTTTAGTAATCTCGTGATACCTTACGTCTGATTCTTCAATTGCATAGAAAGAAGATTCAGTTTTACTTAATTCATCAAATGCATCTGGTTTAATCGGAATTTTAACCTCCTCTTTATATTTCATTTTAAAATGTTCCTTCAATTGAGTGCTAATAAAAACATCAATATTTGAGTAAGGGTGATTACCGTTATTAATAAGTATAAATTTGATCTCAATATAACGGGAGAATTCCTCAACTTCTTGGTTATAAACTTCAATCTCGCTTTCCAATTCATAATCTGGTCTTAATAATTCAAATCTCATGGGATCTTCCCATTTTAAATCCTCATAGGGTTCAATAAAATCTTCAAATGCTAAGTATTCTGGAGTTTTAAATTCCCATTCGATTATTGAACTTGTATTCCCCATATTTACAAATAAAAGTTCTAAATCTGGCTTCTTTTCTTTTTTTACTTCTCGAAAAAAAGATTTATATTCTTCATCTAACCAATTAATTGTATTTATTCCTAACTCCTCGGCTAATTTATGAGGGATAAAATCCCCCGTAACAAAAAGAACATCATAATATTGGTTTTGTTTTTTAAAAAGGAGAATTTCAGCAAGAATTCGATGATCGTTTTCATTCTCCATCAATTCTTCTCTTAGATTTAAATCTAAACTGTCCCATCGTGGAGGACGAATAGAAATTTCTAATTTAAGGTTCTTCTTATTATTGGTGTCAAATTTTCGTATCTTTGCTAAAGTTTTTCGTGCTTTTTCATCAAATTTTTTATGATCATCTAATTCCTTTATGACCATATAGGGAACTTTTAGTATGATATTTTTATACTCAATATCTGATTTAAACTGTGCAACTATATTGGGCCAATCTATTTCAGTGAACGACTTACATTGTTCAAAAACATTAGTGTCTAAAAAGATGTAGACATCAGATTTCTTCTCAAGTTCCATTTGATATTATTATGAGAATTATTACTTTAATTTTTTTGTAATTATCGGTAATCTAAATTAAAATAAAAGAGAGTTTTTTCAATTCTAGGAGTGTCAAACACCTTTGCAATTTATTATTTCTGTTATTATTTTTCTTTTAATCATTTTTAAGAAATTTTCCTTTAAATAAACTCGTTTACATTTAATTCATTAACCTATTAAAACGATAATTATTGAAAAAAAGGTGATGAAAATTAAAGTTAGTAATGACAGTAAAGATGGTAATAGTAAAATGGTGCTGGAAATT
>Ga0209977_10001050_pt1 | contig 11784 bp, 14 predicted proteins | sample SumtaG_2_FD_183113 | JGI IMG/M metagenome (GOLD analysis project Ga0209977, IMG submission 183113) | Deep subsurface microbial communities from Indian Ocean to uncover new lineages of life (NeLLi) - Sumatra_00607 metaG (SPAdes) (version 2) | ecosystem: Environmental > Aquatic > Marine > Oceanic... | reverse complement strand
TTATAAACTTTTTTTTTCATTTTTAATAAAGATTTTAAAATTTCTCAGATAATATCTATAAGAAAACATAAAGAGATTGTTATTTTTGGATGCACTATCTATTATAATTATTTGTATTCTATATTTTTACGGCTTGATTTCACTTTACACTGCTTTTTTGGCAAAAAAAAGAAATGAAAAAGGGGCTTTCATTAATAACCTTGTAAATTCATTAATCCTCATTGTTAGCATTACAATTAATATAACGATAAATTCTCTAAATATTTCCAACATTGGGTTTATAGTATTCCCTTTTGATGTATTTATGATAATTTTTCTCATTTTTTTCTTACCTCATTTTTCATTTTCTGTGAATAGAGAAAAAAGAAAAGTAAGATTAAACGAAAAGCATATAGAAGAAGAAAATTCTAACTTGAGTGAGGAACTACCTTTTAAATACGAACTTTACAGAAAAATAACACATTTAGTAGTCTTAGGAATAGTTTTTTTCTATTTTACACTTGGATTTTTGGTTCAAAATATTTTTACTAATATTCTAGAGCTTTTCCCTGAAATTGTTTCTGAGTTGTTCTTCTCGATCTATGATATTGAAGCTAACAAAATGATTTTTACACAATATTTAGTAGTTTTTTTAGTTGGAGTATCATTAATTGGATTACTTACAGCAGATTTTATTAGAATTTTAAAACCAAACCTTTACCCTTTAAAATCAGTTAACCGAATTCTTAGGGAAAAGGAGCGACTTATGAGATTAGGCCCACATATTTCTATGGGAATTGGTTGTTTTTCGATTATAATAATGTTTGGACTTTTTCAACCTATTGGGCCAATTGTTATATGCACATCGATGACTATGTCTATTTTTGGAGATATGACTGCTAATTTGGTGGGACGAAAATTCGGGCATAAGAACATTCGAAAAACAAAAAAGACTTACGAGGGATTAATTGCTGGAATGAGCATAGCATACATCTCGGGAATTATTACATTACTATTTATAAATCAATTATATCCAATTAACCTCCTTAGTTTAATGATTCTTCCCTCTATTGGAACTTTTATAATAGGATTTATAGACTACTTAGATTTAGATGTTGATGATAATTTATCGTACAATTTCATGCTTTCAACTACTCTATTCGTTATTTCATTATTCATTATGGGTTTATAAATTAATGAATGTTATTAGCAACATTTTTCAATCACAAAATTTTATTTTAAAGAACATGAGCGAAGAAAAATTAAAAATAGATAAAATAAAGAAAGGAACAGTTATAGACCATATTGATAGCGGTTATGCATTAACCATTCTGAATTTAACTGGACTTGGAGAATCTCCTAATTTAATGACAATTGGTGTTAATGTTTCTTCTAAGAAATACAATAAAAAAGATATTATTAAGATTGAAGGCGTTTTTCTCAATCAAATTCAACTTCAACAAATTTCAATCCTTTCGCCAAATTCAAAGATATCTTTAATTGAAGATTATAAAGTAATCGAAAAAAAGAAGGTAAAACTCCCAGATATTATCAAGAGTCTGATTTTATGCCGAAGTAATACATGTATTTCAAATTCTGGAGAACCGATTGATACAGAATTTAATGTTCTAGAAGAAAAACCATTGAAAATTCAATGTGTGTATTGCAACAGGATATATAAACTGGATGAAATTGTTTTCAGTTCCAAAGAAAAAATCGAAAAAAGAGTAAAACAATCAATCGAACTGCAAAATATTTTAGATAAAAGCTAAAAAGGTATGTGTGACTACTGTAATTATCATAAATAACAAGAAGTATATGCCTATACCTGGTTTAATTATATTTTTCCAATTCCATTCTTCTTTATCGTATTGATATTTTAAGATAATAAAACTAACAAAAAACGGTGTTAGAAACCAAAAACACAACATCCAGATGAATAACCAGATTCCAAAGATTCCAAATAGCAATCTGCCTAAAAGTCCACTCAAAACTGCAGTAATTGCCCTAATCCAATAAAGCTTTGTTTCCTTTTCAAGCCGTATATCAATTTTTTTTGTCGATTTTTTATCTATATTAATTTCTTGTTCAGGATGTGATTTTCTCTTCTCCCTTAAGAGTCTTTGGCGTTCCTTTTTAATGTTGACTCTTTTTGGTTTCCGTTTATCTTCTTTAGGCATAATTAGTATTATTAATATTATTTTTTTTATTAAAATTTTGAAATTTAACCTTAATATAAATTATATTTGTATCTGTTAAAAATGGAAAAATAGAAAAAAATGAATGCATGACTATTAAATAAGAAAGCAATAATTTTAAACGATAATATAATAATGAAGAAAAATATTAAATTTTCAAATTTTGATGTATTTGCAATCACGAAAGAATTAGGAACTATTCTCCCTCATGGAAAAATTGACAATGTTTATGAAATTGATGGGGACCTACTAATTTTAAAAATTAAAACACGCCATAACGAGAAAAAGATTTTAATTGTAAAAAACGATTCTCGTTTAAATTTAACTAACTTTAACTACCCTATCCCAAAATATCCCTCTCAGTATATAATATCTCTAAGAAAATATCTAAAAAATAAGATAATTTTATCTGTTAATCAACATAATTTTGATAGAATAATTATTTTTGAAATAAGTAATATAGAGGGAAAATCATGGAAATTTATTGTTGAATTATTTAACAAAGGTAATTATATTCTACTTGATGAAAATAACATCGTAAAAATCGCAAAAAGTTATAGCAAATATAAAGATAGGGACATTTTAGCTAATAGGCAATATAATTTTCCTAGTTCTCGAGGTAAAGATTTTCTTAACTTGCCTCAAATTGATTTTAATGAAACAATAAGTAATTTAGAAGATGAAATCGTAAGAATCCTCGCAAGAAATATTAATATCTCAGGAACGATTTCAGAAGAAATATGCTTTAGGGCGGGAGTTGATAAAAAGCGATCAGGAAGAGATCTTACTCCCATAGAACTAGATGCTCTATTTAATTCCTTCAAAAAATTAAGAAATGAATTACTTTTTGGAGAAATTAAGGCACAAATTGTATTCAACGAACAAGCTGAACAAACTTCAGTTATCCCTTTTGGTTTAGAGCTTTATAAAGATAATAAAGTTCAGCATTTCAATTCCTTTAATGAAGCCGTTGATGTATTCTTCTCTAGACTGGATTCTAATAAAATTCTTACGCCACAAGATCAAGCCGTTAACCAAAAAATAAAATCTCAGGAAAAAATATTAAAAAACCAACTTGAATATCTTGAAGAGTTAAAAGCAAAAAAGGAATTGTATTACAATCATGGCGGTTTTATCTATGATAATTTCAACACTTTTAATAAGTTATTTAATGGAATTAACGAAGCAAAAGAAAAAGGTTTCTCTCTAGAGGAAATAAACACGAAACTAACTAATGCTAAAAACGAAAACTTTGAAGATTTGGAAATATTTCTGAGGATATTACCTGCGGTTAAACAAATAGTAATTTTAATTGATAATAGTGAAGTTTATTTGGATTTAAACAAATCTGTTGGAGAAAACGCAAATATTATTTATTCAAAAGGCAAAAAGGCGGAGAAAAAATTAAAGGGAACCATTCCAGCTATTCAAAAAACAGAAGAAAATATTCGAAAGTTAACAATTGAGAGAGAATCTATCGAATTAGATATTGATTTTTTAGTAAGGAAACCACAAAAGAAATGGTATGAAAAATTTAGATGGTTTACTTCTTCCGATGGATTTTTAATTATTGGTGGGCGAGATGCTAGCTCAAACGAGACGATATTTAAAAAATATATAGAACCCAACGATATAATTTTTCACACAAACTTTCCGGGATCTCCTCTTACTATAATAAAGAATCCAGAAAATAAACAGATTCCTGAAAAGTCAATTAAAGAAGCAGCGAACTTTGTAGCTAGCTATTCAGTAGCATGGAAAGAGAATTGGGGTATTGTCGATGTGTTTTATGTGTTTTCCGATCAAATTTCTAAAACGCCACCTTCAGGTGAATATTTACCAAAAGGTAGTTTCATGATTTTAGGAAAAAAAAATATTATTAAGGGAGCAAAAACTGAAATTGCGCTTAGATTAGATTTCCATGAAATAAAAAATGAAAGCGCTTCTGATTCAAAAATGTTCTATCCCCAGATACTGTACGAACCTCTTAATGACTTTAATCATAAGGAAGGCAATTTAATAATGGTTAAACCTTCAAAATCGGGGAAAACAAAGGGACAATTGGCCAAAGAGATTAAAACATATTTTCTTAACAATTCAGAAACAGAGATGAAAAAATGGGTTAAAATTTTACCTATAGACGATATTATATTAGTCCTACCTACGGGTACATCTAAAATTATTATTCCCAGTTAATTTCCTCTTATTATCTTAAGATTATGATAATCATCAAATAATATACCATCTATATGGCTATCTATTAACCTGTTTATTACTTGTAGGGGATGTTTATAACCCATAAAGTCCCAAGCAAGTGATTTAATACCATTAATATGGCATACTTTTATAAATTGATTTGAAATTAAATCTGATCGAAGGTTTATCATATCTGGAATATTCTTAAGTTTTTTTCGACTTCCTTTTTCTATAAATTCCTTTAAATTTAAACCTCTACCTTTAGTCATGTTAAAACATATTTTTATCGGTTTAAATGTTTTTTTATATCTTATTAATTTATTTAAGTCTCTTCCACCGATTATACAATTCTTCAAGACTCCTTTTTTAATAATTAAACCTAAGACTTCTTTCTCAATTCCTTTATCTTTCAAGTGGATAATCATTTGCGTTTTATCTGTTATGTAATCTATGGATTCTTCTAAAAGTGGGATTTTTTGATTTCTTATTTTAGTTTTAAGATTTTTAACATCGTTGTAAGTTAAATTTTTTAATATTCCATTATCATTAGTGATCCGGGCTAATTTTTTATCGTGAAATGCTATTAACTTATTATCTTTTGTTCTTCTGACATCAAGTTCTATACAATTTGCCCCAGATTTGATTGCAATACCGAACGCTTCCAATGTGTTTTCATCGTAATCTACTAAAGTGCCTCTATGACCAATAAAAAGCGAAATTTTTGTCATTAAAGGAAACATATTTTGAAAAAATAAATTTTGTTAGTTTTCCTGAATAAAAAACAAGTAAACTATTATTAGTAATAAACCTACGAGAGTGAAAGAAAAAACTATAGAATCTCTAAAAGATTGGATTAACGAAAAGATAAAAATAAGCACAATAAATTTAAAATCTAAAGGTTTACCAGTCAATTCCTTATAATTTCCGATACTTATTGTCATGAAAATGAAGAAAAATAGGATTACTAAAACCCTAATCGTGATATCTAGAGTTTGGAATAGAAAGTTTTCGCTTATAACCAGAGATAGATAGCCCCCGTTTAAGAAAATTGATGATATTAATAGAATTCCCCCAATAACGGCTGATAGTACGACTGAACGATAAGCAGATTTTTCTTCTAATTTTGGTTTTCTATTAACCGTTCCTGATTTTAAATTTTCTTTTTTTATTTTTGACATGTTAACGTGTTAACTCCTTATTCTTTCGATTTCTTTCTTAAGTTGGGTAATTCGGTAGATATAAAAAGCAAAAAATGCTCCAATCGTAGAAAAAATAACAATTGTGGAGATTGACATTAATAACTCTTCAATAGGTAGGTCCGGAGCTCCAGGGGGATATTGTAAATGGATAGAAATAATATTCGAAAGAATAATTCCGCTGGGATAGATTGCAGTTTTACCAAATATTATCTTAAAGTTAAATGTATCACCGTGGTCTAATTCTACATCCTCGATACCACCTTCGATATTTTCAACAGGCATGGAAAACTCGTAAACTATTTGATTTCCCTCTAATTTCGCCGCACCATCACCATTAGGGTTCATGTCTCCATAATAAACCGTATCATTGATGTAATGATCTAAATAAGAATAATTATTAGTTGACATGTTTGAAAATTGAACAATTTTGGCATCAGTGAAGTCCAAACCTGCGTCCCAATCCGCTATTAAAATCCCAAGAAATTCTTTATCATATTCACTAGAGCTATGATCGTTTAAATCAAATCTAGCTAAAATATATAAATTGGATCCAGCTTGTAGTACCCATAATTCAATTGGTAATCCGTCGCTTGGGTTCGTTAAATTATGAAATAGCTCTATTTCCAACTTTTCCGCTGAAGCCCATTCGCTTGTCTCACCATCAACAACGCCGTCTATAACAGGTGCGGTTCCAAATCCCACATCAAATTCAATTGGAGTTCCATAACTTTTTATGATCAGAAATGCTGAGCTCATAAGTAATTGAGCAATGAAGATGAAAATAATAATGCCTGTTGCGTTTTTTTTCACTTTTTTATGGCCACTTTTTTATCATTAAGCAATAGTTCAATTTTGCTTTTAATTTAAGAAACTTAATAAAATTGATAATTAAAATTGAATTTAATATTTTTTCTTTGTTTCAGCAAATTTTAAGGATTTTCAATCAAAAATTTGTAGTATTTCCCGAGTATAGAAGAGATAGCACTCAAATCAGCATCTAAAGGAATTGCATTTTATGAAAGATAATTAGGCAATAGAACGCTGCAGTTGAATTTGTTTAAATAGGCTACAATATAATTTATCAAGCGTTTTATATCGCGTTTATTTTCAAGCAAATTGCTATTATTATATTCTGCGAATTGTTTTGGTCCAATTGCAATTAGCAATCCCGATAGATCCTTTTCTCTTTTAATAAATAGCCAAAAAGGTTTTTTTTTTTCATTATCTTTAATTAGTAGCAGCATCCATGGATTTAAGGTCCATTCTTTAGAATCAGGGCCGACTACTTTTTCTATCGCGTGGCCCGTAGTATATTTTTTAGTTATTTTTATAGCTTTTACTAACCGATTAAAGTATGACCGTTTCAGTTTTAAATACCCATTGAAATAAGATTTTGCGTCGTAGAGTTCTATTTCATTACCTGTTCCATCAGAAAATTTCAAGTTAATTTTCCAAGTACTCATTTTAAACCCAATTTTTTTTTTTTTTTAGATTATTTCCATAATTCGAATATCTTTAATATTCTTTTTATTTTTATTCAGATAAATTTTTAAATCTTTATATTTTTCCTCGTTTAAAGATAGGTTAAGATAACATTCTAAAAATAACAATCCCTCTATCATAACTAATCCTGTAGAATGAATAATACCATATTCTTGAAGTTTTTTTGAGAAAGCTTCAATGTATTCGTCAATTTTTTTTAAACCCCGTATAGTTAATTTGATTATTTTTTGTTTTTCTATGGGATAAATTGTTATTTTAGTATATCTATTTGTCTTTGATCTGATAATTAATAGATAGTTATAATTCTCTATATTATTAATATGAGTTAATGATAACTCGATACTAATTGTTTGTGAGGAGATTATTTCTTTTATTTGTGCTGATGTAAGGTTAGAATCCTTCATTTTCTATTTACTGAATAACAAAAAATATAAGTTAATATTATTCCAAAAATAATTTTTTAGTAATTTGAATACTACGAATAGTCCCAGATGTTTTTATAGGAGATAAAACGATTTTATTACCAGATATTTCAGTAATTAAAGTCAAAGCTGAAATCACGATTTCTTTTGTTTGATGAGAGCATCTTATAATTCCAAAACCTTCTAAAAAATTAATGTCAACCAACCATAATCCCACTCTACTAGCTTCTTTTAAGCCAAAATACTTCCATAGAGATGTCCAAATCGAATTTAGAATCTCTTGCTTATTTAAAGGTATATTATGTTCCGATATCACTTTGAATAGTATATATCTATGGCGTTCGCTTCTTACGACTATCTTTCACCCCGATTTATTAGTTTTACACCCGATTCTATGAAATTTTTATCTTGACGCATTTGTACTCGATTTAGAATAGAAACTATATTTTTAGAGAAACAGTTTTTAGCTCGTAACAATGAAATGCCTAAAAGTGTATGACAAACACTAATTAAAGCTCTAGGATGTCGTAATGAGTAAAGTTCATCAAAATTCCCGCTTATAATATAGTTTGCATTTAAATTATTAGCTAACTGTACGCCTCGGTAAAGATTTCTTAGGTTTTTGGATTGTAATGATTTATTTTTTACCATTATTGGTGCGAGCGAAAATTCGATAAACGATTGATTCTGTTTGGTAAGCGAAATTACTCCTGGAAAAATGGTTTTAAGTACAGCTTGCTCTGAAAACGAGATTACATCCACTCTGGAATCTTTAGCTGCCTGGATTTGAATTTTTTTATCTGCAGATTCAACTACTATAATATTGGATGACTGTCCAATTCCTTTGAGTCTCTTAATTAAACGCTCTAGATTTTTTGGATTAATATTAGTGCGATATTTAACATTTATATTAGTTATTTCTTCCACTCTTCTTTTTAAATCTGATCGTATTTTTTCTCCATTATTTTCAAGTTCTATAATCACATTTTGAATTCCTAATAATTTACAGAAACGTAATTTCTGCTCAATTTCCTTGAAATTGCTAGTATTTACCCTTAACCTTGACTCAAAATATGACAATCAGATCTTAACCTCTAATTTCAGATCGGGATTTATCTGTAGCGTTTTCGATGTTTTAAGTGTATTTAAATAAAAAAAAATTTATTAGAATAAATATTTTACATGTTATATATGTTATAAGTGGTTCTTATGGCTAATAAACGAAAGCTTTCTGATATAAAGAAAAAAATTCATAACGGCAACGCAAATATTCTCACTGCTCAGGAATTTATCAGTCGCATTGAAAAGGGAGAAAATTTTAAGTTTGAAGACATTGATGTGATTACAACCGCCACTAAAGGTCTAATGAGTGGAATTATGGGAGTATTTTCTTTTAGATTAGCATCCCCTAAAACCTTAAGAAAATTTACCGAAATCACCCTAAACGGAATCTCTGCTTTTCCTGGACCTTGCCCCAATGAGTATTTAGGAATTGCTGATCTAATTGTTTACGGCACCGCTCAAAGTCTCTCAAGAGAAGATTATTGTGGCGGTTCCTTATTTAGGGAGATAGTGGAAGGAAAGCCTATCTCCATCCATGCTAAAAGCAGTGAAGGAGAGATAATCGATAGAGATTTAACTTTAAAGGAAATGCAATATGCAAAACTTATGGGGACTCGTCAAGCGATAAAAAATTACAATGCGATGCTTAACTGCGAAACATATCAAGTAGATACGATATTTTCATGTCTTCCTTTTGAACCTAATAAGTCAGAATTAACATTTTCTGGCTGTGGTGCTCTAAATCCTTTCCAAAACGATCCTTATTTCCGAACTTTTGGAGTAGGATCTCCACTTTTAGTCAATGGCGCTCATGGGTACCTAATGGGGCCAGGGACGCGTAATTATATCGCAAAACCAAATATGATGACAATTGCCCCCATGGATCAAATGAAACCGGAATATTTGGGAGCTTTTAAAACGTCTTATGGATTAGAACCTATTTGCTCGATAGCCATCCCTATACCTATCCTTACTGACAAAATTTTTGATGATATTGTCAAATCAGATAGAGATGTTAAATTAACCATTTTAAGTCTCGTAGGGCGTGAAAAAGTTGGAGAAATCACTTATGCAAATGTATGGGATAAAAATTTCGTATTAAAATTTAACCCTGAAGCGTGTAGTAAAGGATATAAATGCAAAGTCATAGATAACTGCCCTACAAACGCTTTTATTATGAGGGAAGGGTTGATCTCGGCAATTGATATATCAAGGTGTTTTAATTGCGGAAATTGCGCGAGATTATGTCCCGACGCGTTTAGCCTTGACCTAAAATCAGTTCAGTATGAAGGAAGTGAAATTCCTGTTGTCTTAAGGCAATCTGATAGGGCAGGAGCGATCATGCTAGCGGAAGAACTCAAACAACAGATTTTAAATGAGGAATTTCAGTTAAAAAAGCCAACTGGAAGGCTTGATTTTTCTGAAAAATTAAAATAACAACAAATCAAGATTAAAGGTGAATTTTAACGACCGATATCAAATTAGATAAATTTGATCAAATTGGGATTGTAGTAAATAATATCGAAAAGGCGGCTCAAATGTACCGAAAGCTTTTTAACTTTAAGGGTAACATAAATATCGTTGAACAGAGCGCAACCGTTAACTACAAGGGAAAAGAGGCGACCTTTAACATGAAAAAAATTATGCAGTTCTTTGGGGGCAAACAATTTGAAATCGTTGAAGTAGTTGAAGCAACAGGTCCTAATCTTTACTCTGAGTTTATAGCAGATGGAAAATCCGGCTTACACCACTTAGGTATTTATACTAAAAACGCTAAAGAATTAATTGAGCAATTTAAGCAACAATTTAATGTGGAGACCGCTCAAGTGGGAAAATTGGGAAAGCTAACTTTTACCTATTTAGACACCAAAGATATTCTAGGATATTATATCGAAATCCTTGAGTTTTAACAGTAATCCATTTGTTTCTGTTCTTATGTAATAAAGTTTATTTTTCATTTATAATACTTCAATTTATGTCAAATCAAAATACTAATCCCTTAGACGGAGGAGATTTAGTAGTGAAAAGCCTCCTTAAAGAGGGAATCACTAAAATTTTCGGCCTTGTTGGCGGAGAATTGTTAAGGATTTATGACGCTATAGAACGATATGGTCGAGAAGAAGGTATAGATACTGTAATGGTTCGCCACGAACAAGCTGCAGGACACATGGCAGACGCTTGGGCGCGGGCTACTGGGAAATTGGGTGTTTGTTTAGGGACTGCAGGACCGGGCGTCACTCATCTTGTTCCAGCCGTGGCTACTGCATGGGCAGATTCAATTCCACTTCTTGTTATCGGAGCTCAGACAGCAAGGATGTTTGATGATACCGGTATTCTTCAGGGCGGCTTAGATCAGATGAAATTAATGGAGCCAATTACAAAAGCACAGATATCAGTTGAAGAACCCTACGAAATACCAAAGGCAATACAAAAGGCTATTAAAATTGCGTTGTCAGGTCGGAGAGGTCCAGTTTTTCTAGAATTTAGGGAGACTGCGCTCGTGCGAAAAGCTTCTGAAGAAGATCTAAAAAATATACTAAATCCGGAGCAATATAGACCAATAGATCGCCCAGTTGGAAACCCAAACGCGATTAAGAAAGCAATAGAAATCTTAAAAACTGCGAAAAATCCATTAATTGTTGCTGGTGGGGGAATTCACGCATCAGATGCGTCTAATGAACTGAAAAAATTATCTACAACTTATAAAATCCCTTGTGGCACAAGTATAAACGGTGTTGGCGCCATAGATATTCGCAGTGAAACTTATGTCGGCTCTTACTTAGTCGCAAACGCGTACCGAAAAGCAGTGTCTGAAGCGGATGTAGTTATATCTTTTGGTACTAAATGGGATTACACGATACTTTTTGGGGCTCCTCCTATTTGGAACCCAAATGCTAAAGTGATCCAAAACGACATAGACCCAGAAATGATTGGAAGGAACCGAAAAGTTAGTGTGGCAATTATTGGTGACGCAAAAGCCGTAATAAATCAATTGCTTACCGAAATGGAAAAATCGCTCCTAAAAGAAAAGATCTCTGAGTGGACGGAATGGAATACTTACCTTACCGACCTTAGAAAAAACGACGCTTTAGCGATTCAGAAATTGTTGAAATACGATAAGTTACCTATGAAACCCGAAAGATTTGCATATGAGGTGCTAGATTCAATAAAACACGATTCTCAACTTGTCATCGATGGGGGTGATATAGCTGTCTTCACTTTTGG
>Ga0209977_10001049_pt1 | contig 11804 bp, 13 predicted proteins | sample SumtaG_2_FD_183113 | JGI IMG/M metagenome (GOLD analysis project Ga0209977, IMG submission 183113) | Deep subsurface microbial communities from Indian Ocean to uncover new lineages of life (NeLLi) - Sumatra_00607 metaG (SPAdes) (version 2) | ecosystem: Environmental > Aquatic > Marine > Oceanic... | reverse complement strand
TATGATATTAGTTATGTTTATGATGGTGATACAGCAATGGAGAAGCTGGAGGAAGATAGGCCAGATTTGATAATCCTGGATATGCTCCTGGATATGGTAACAGGAGACACTTTCTTCTTACATCTCAAAGGCATGCTTAAATATGCAAATATACCTGTAATAATAATCAGTGCCTTTTCTCAAAAACAGTACAAAAACCTTAAAAAAATAGACCCGAGCCTTGTGTATATTGAGAAATCGTATTTAACCAAGGAAAAATTGCTTGAGGAAGTAGAAAAGAAATTTCCTGGTTAAATTTTCGTTTAGCCAGACTTGACAATATGCTAAGGTGATACTTATAAGTTAATTATGTTTTCAAAGATAAGACTTGCAACAAAGTTATTGTGTTTTATAGCGCCACTATTGGTAATAGCGACGGGTACAGTGTTCACATGGATAATAAAAAATGAAGAACGTTTAATTAGGAGAGAAATAGAAAAGAAGGCAGAATTAGTTGCTCATCAGTTAGAAATTATGCGTGAATTTATTGCAGAGAAACAAGACGTAATCAATACCGATCCAGAGACGGGGAATGTAACATTTAAGCACTTAAACCCTGCAAAAGTTGGTACGGCAATCTCCAAACGATTTAGTATGTCCACGGATTATATTATGAAACAAACGAGCTTGAAATACAGAAATCCAGCGAATGCCCCGGATGAATTTGAGATTAAGGCCTTAAAGCAGCTCCAAACTAAAAAGAATGGAAAAGCCATGTGGGGTGAAGATTATGACGAAGAAGGTAAGAAACTAATTAGATATATGATACCATTATATATAAAAAAAGAGTGCCTGGCATGTCATGGCATGCCAGATTATGAGGGTGAGTTAGATATAACCGGGCACAAAAAGGAAGGTTACGAATTAGGTGAATTGAGAGGTGCAATAAGTGTTATTGCACCTGCAGAACCTGTAGAGGCTGTAATAAAGAGCAATTCATTGATTCTGTTGAGCATAGGGATAGTTTCAATGATCTCAGTAATCTTTCTTACTTACTTATTGATAAGACGATTTGTAAGAGTACCACTTTCCCTTACAGTAGACACTACGAGGGCAATAGCCAGTGGTGATTTGTCAAAAAGAGTTGATGTGAGATCAGGTGATGAGTTTGGAGAATTAGCAGAATCCTTTAACACTATGGCTGAATCTATAGAGGAAAAGACCAAGGCACTTGAGAAAACTACGCGGAATCTTGAGAGAGCTAATGAAGAACTCCGGGGCCTGGACAAGATGAAGGATAATATAATTAGAGATGTTTCTCATGAGCTGAAATCTCCATTGGCCCAATTAAGGCTGGCCCTTGAATTATGGGTTGGGGACAAGAAAGATAGAAAAAAGGATGGAAACAAAGAAGACCTTTTTGATGATATCATAAAAGAAAACATTAAAAGACTTAATAAAACTATAGAAAGCATTTTGGAATTAACATCTTTAGAATCTGGTAGAGAAAATTATGATAAAGAATCTCTTCAGTTGAAAAAATTAATCGTCCAGGTAATAAAAAGCTCAACTTTATCGGCAAGACAGAAAGGTTTGACTATAAGAAGTAAATTACCCAGTAAATTGACAAACGTTGTGGTAGATAAACAGGGAATTACCCGGGTGGTCACAAATTTAATAGATAATGCTATAAAATATACTGATAGTGGCGAGATATTGATTTCCCTTCGACAAAAGAACTCTGAGTTAGAGTTTTCAGTGAAGGATTCTGGTATAGGTATTAGCCTTCCTAGTGAACAACGATATAAGCTGTTTGAAAGATTCTATCAGGAAAATGCAAGCATACCAGGCACAGGTGTTGGACTTTCTATGTGTAAGACTATTGTAGAAGCTCATGGTGGGAAAATATGGGCTGAAAGTGAAGGTAAAGGCAATGGTTCCGTTTTTAGGTTTACTTTACCATTAGTGACAAAAGAGGAGCCGATAACTATAGATACGCATTGACTATAAGGACTAAAACACAGTAATATGTGAATTAACAGTACAAACAAACTCGTTCAGGTGAATGAAAAACATTTAATTGACTTTTTAGGTACGTTTGATGAAGTTTACTGTTGCCGAAATTTTGCAAATGATTATAATACACTTTTATGTTATGTATCACAGACAATAAGAGGAGCATAAAAAAAATGAGTAAGACAATAATGATAGTAGAAGATGAACAGGCTTTTCAGGATCTTTACAGTATGATGTTAGAAGACACGGGTTATGAGATTATTTGTGCCTATGACGGAGACGAAGCATTATCAAAATTGGATAAAAATAAGCCAGATCTGATTATTCTTGATATACTATTAGATTTGGTAACCGGTGATACATTTTTCCTGTACATAAAAGGTATGCCTGAATATGCAGATATTCCTGTTATTGTATGTAGCAGTTTTTCACCAAAAGCCTATAAAAACTTAAAGGAGATGGATCCAAATCTTGTATTTCTTGAGAAACCTTTTACAAAAGAAAAATTAATTGAAGAAATCAAGGCCAAGATCGGGTAAAAAAAGTTATATAGCATATTGCCAACATTCTTTTGTTTTTGATTTTGTTGTATTACGCCTTGTTAGAAAGTTTTATGAAATAACTGATAAATTTAAAGCAAAGCCTTGTTAGTCTTGCGTAATAGGGCCAGACGGAGCTTTCTATAGTTACTGCGTCAGTAACGTGAAGCTCCCCTCCTTTAATAACTCGGCAACGTACGCCACCTCTACCGTTCATTGCACCCTTTGCCCCGAGACCGATCGCTGCTTCCATATTATCACATGGTTTACATTTCTCTTCTGCCAGGACAAGAACAGATCCAAGACGTAATTTATGTCCAATCGTTTCATTCAGTGAAACACCCCTGACCATAATCTGCCGCCTGCTCGCCCCGGCTGGTATTTCATAACCAAGTTCACGTGATGCCGTGTCCATAACTTCGGATTCTATTAAAGTAATCTGTCCAGCCTGGTATTTCCCTGAACGATAGTCTCCTTCAATACCAAAATTAGTGCGTATCGTAACGTGGTCACAAGATTCTGCAGGTGCCTTCTTTTCTCGTACAATATGAATTGAAACAACTTCAGCCATTTTTCTCCTCGTTCTTGCTCTTATTTTGAAGAACTAATCTTATCAAAATCTAACCCATAATATCCATTGTTCATTTGTCCTTGAATTTTGGTTGTCGTTTTTCTAAGAATGCGGAAACATCTTCCCTCCAGCCTTCTGTTTCGAATATCTTGCCAAAAAGACTTGCTTCTAATTCCAGGCCTTTGTCAAGATTCCTTGCATATTTGTTTCATGCCTCTGGCAGATTCAATGAGGCGAACATAATTGCTTTCAATGCAGAAGAAACAGCAATGCATTCTTTTTCAGCAATCTTCATTGTAAGCTTTTTTCCTTCTATTGTTATCTTCTAGCCTTCTAATATAAAGGTTACGTCTACTGTTACTCTATATTCAGCTATCTTTCCTTCAACAATCCTTGCCTTCTGGCTCACTACTTCTAAACCTGTTATACCCCTGAGAGTTTTGCTTGCCCTTTTGAGTCCTTCTTGTACAGCATCTTGCCAACTGGCTGGTGATGAGGCTGTTAACCTGGTTACTCTTGCTACTGCCATTAAAAATCACCCCCTTTCAAAATAATAAACAGACTATTACTGTTCTTTTTTGCTCATAACTTTGGTGCAAAGTGTTAAGGAGAACCCTTGCTATTGTAACTTGTATCCCTGTATATAGAAAAATTTCCCTTAGTTTGATAGTTGTTAAAAATAATGTAACGATTCGGATTTTGACATAAAAAAATTTTAAAGTCAAGGAGAACATATCGCAGCAATTCGTTATAAAGAAGATTTAAAATATTGACACACGCTTTACCTTTTGATAAGCTTTTAGAGAAGATATATTGTCATAAATGCATGACGGCCATGGAGCATCGGTGTTTTATAATGGTTTTCATTGTTGGTTCAAAAAAAAGATTATTTAAAATTACAATAAAATAAATTTCGATTAAAGTTTTTTCAATATAATATAAAAATGGGAAAGGTCATAATCAATGAGGAAAGATGTAAAGGTTGCGAGTTTTGTGTTCCAGCATGTCCCTATGGGCTTATAAAGATGTCAACAGAAGTAAATCGTTTTGGTTACCATATTGCGCAATTTGCAAATAATGGTAAACAATGTACCGCATGTAAATTTTGTGGTATGATATGTCCGGATTTTGCCATCGACGTCTACAAATAAAAGGTTTTTCCATAGCCTTCAGACAAGATCAAGAATCAGCATATTCCTTGGCCCCATTTAACCAATTCTTATAAAATATCTGTCCGTCCGTTTTTGAACGTAAGCCACGTTAGATAGGGTGTTCCTGTTTAAGTTCTCCTCTTAAAATTTCCTTCATTAATAAAAGTCATAAACGTATAATTTCAAGATATTTCTAGACATTGAAGTTAAGGAAGTAAAATATGGCAAAAATAACTTTTCTAGGACATTCAGCTGTACGTATCGAGGGAGACAAGACTGTTTATATTGATCCATTCTTAAGCGATAATCCAATTGCTGGAATCTCCCCAGATCAGATAAATACCGCTGATATTGTTATTGTTACGCATAATCATGCTGACCATATTGGTGATGCTTATGAAATTTGCAGGAAAACAAGTGCTGTTTTAGTTGGGATTCATGAGATAGCAGTTGAGGCTGAAAACGCTGGCATTCAAGCTGAAGGAATGAATATAGGTGGAACAATAAATATAGAGGGTGTAAACATAAATATGGTAAATGCAAATCATTCAAGTTTAAATAGCCATCCTGTTGGAGTAGTTATTGAAACAGAAGGACTGACTATTTACCATTCGGGCGATACAGGCCTTTTTGGTGATATGAACATAATCGGAGAATTCTTTGATATTGACCTTGCCTTTTTGCCAATAGGTGATCGCTACACAATGGGGGTAAAATCAGCCGCTAAGGCAGTGAAATTTTTACGACCTAAAAAAGTTATTCCAATGCATTATAATACATTTCCAATAATTCAAGCTGACCCGGGTGAGTTTAGAAAACTTGTGGGAAATCTGGCAGAGGTATTGATATTAAGCCCCGGAGATAGCATGGAACTGTAAAACAACAGGGGCAGTAAACAGGGAATGTATTTACTACGTTCTCAAACTATATAAATTATTTCTTCAATTAAAAAACTTGATAAGCATTGTTAGTATTGTTAGTATACGAAACACTTGAAAGCCCGAATAGGGCTTTTTCTTGTAAATCTGAATTTTCGTAACTTATTATGTTAATTTAAGATAGGGTGATTTGTTATTTTAAATTATGGAAATGTTTAAAGCTACAACCATATTATCAGTAAGGCACAAAGGAGCTGTCGCCATAGGTGGTGACGGGCAGGTTACCATGAGCTCAGTTGTAGTTAAGAAAAATGCATGCAAGATACGCAAGTTGTATCACGATAAGGTTATTGTTGGTTTTGCCGGGTCGGCTGCTGATGCCTTTGCTCTCTTAGAAAGGTTCGAGGCTAAACTAGAGGAGTTTCAAGGCAATGTGCTAAAGAGTGCACTTGAACTTGCTAAAGACTGGCGTACGGACAAGGTCTTAAGGCGGCTGGAGTCACTTTTGACGGCAGTTGATAAGGACTACTCTCTTCTTATTTCTGGCAATGGTGAGATAATTGAGCCTGATGATGGCATAATAGGTATAGGTTCCGGGGGATCGTATGCTACTGCTGCAGCAAGGGCTCTTGTGAAACATTCAGATCTTAGCGCAAGACAGATAGTGGAGGAGGCATTGAAGATAACTGCAGAAATATGTGTGTATACGAACACAAGTATACATGTGGAGAATGTTAAGTGAAAGAATTGACACCCAGGAAGATAGTCACCGAATTGGATAAATATATAGTAGGCCAAAAGGATGCCAAAAAGGCGGTTGCAATTGCGATTAGAAACCGATGGAGAAGATTGCAGCTTTCTAGTGAACTACGTGAGGAGGTTATGCCTAAAAATATTATAATGATAGGTCCAACTGGTGTAGGAAAAACTGAAATAGCACGAAGGATGGCTAGCTTAGTCAAGGCGCCCTTTTTGAAGGTTGAAGCCTCTAAATATACAGAAGTGGGATATCATGGACGTGATGTAGAGTCAATGATCAGGGATATTGTAGAAGTAGCAGTTAATATGGTTCGAACGGAGCAGATGGAAAAGGTTAGCGAGAAGGCAGAGATAAATGCAGATGAAAGATTGCTGGATTTACTTTTGCCACTGCCTGAAAAAAATGAAGACACTGAAAAAGAGACGGAAGTTGTTGAAAAACAAGAAACTACTCGAGAGAAGTTCAGAAGCAAATTGAAGCAGGGAAAACTCGAAGACCGTATGGTGGAAATTAAGGTTCAGGAAAAACCTGTGGTTATGCAAGGCATTGTTGCTGGAATTGAGGAGGTAGGTGTTGATTTTCAGAATATTATTGAGAAAATGATTCCGCCACGGTCACAAGTAAAGAAGGCTCCAATAAGTGAAGCACGAAAAATTCTTAAGCAGGAAGAAGCTGAAAAGTTGGTTGACAAAGAAAAGGTTATTAAGGAGGCTTTGTATAGTGCAGAAAATATGGGAATAATATTTATAGACGAACTGGATAAAATAGCAAGTCGTGAGTTAGGGCGCGGTCCTGATATATCACGTGAAGGGGTGCAAAGAGACATATTGCCAATAGTAGAGGGCTCTACTGTTATTACCAGATACGGCATGATTAAGACGGATAGGATACTTTTCATAGCTGCCGGTGCGTTTCATGTCTCTAAACCCTCGGATTTGATACCTGAACTTCAGGGAAGATTTCCGATCAGGGTCGAGTTGAAGGATTTGGGGAAAGAAGAATTTATCCGAATCCTGACAGAGCCTAAGAATGCACTTATAAAACAATATATCGAACTATTGAAAACCGAAGGAGTAAAACTACGATTTGAAAAAGATGCAATTGATGAAATAACAGATATTGCCGTTAAGATAAACAGAAGGGGGCAAAGTATTGGTGCAAGAAGACTGCATACGGTTATGGAAAGGTTATTGGAAGATGATTCTTTTGATGCCCCAGAATTGAGTGGCAAGGAGATTGTAGTCGATGCCAAATACGTGCTAGAAAAGATGAAAGATATAGTAAAAGATGAAGACCTGACTAAATATATTCTATAATTTTCAAGTCACGATAAAAAATTGGACGTGGTTTTTTCTATCTAAACGTTCCTTCAGCTATTTTATTAATCAGGTTTTTCTCTTGTTCTCCAATATCAACAAAACTGACTGCAATACAAATCGAAAAAGCAGGCTGAAGTTTATCGCTACGGATTACTTTCCCAACACAACTTATGGGAGGGGTGGATTCAGACACATCTATTTGTAAATCTATGAAGGTGCCAATTCCTAAAGTTTTCTTATAATAAAAAAATGTACCTCCTGCGCTTAAATTCATCAAAGTAACTGAGTCCCAATTATCAGATTCCGCCTCTTGAGCTTTATCTGATTTAATTTGTAATCTTGCCATAAACGGCTTTTCTATTCTTCTATATTGTCTTTTTTCCGGGCCATTATACATAGGGAATATCCATCCTTGTTACACGTAAGCATTTAGATGTATCACTATTGTAATAGAGCGTCAAGACATTTTACACTTTATTATCCTGGCTATAAAAATACCTATATTATTGGGACATGCCAAAACCATGAATTTGTCACGTTGATAATACAGCACTTACGTCATGCAAGATAAGGTGTTTTTGGAACATTACTTGAAATTTGAATTATCTCTTGAATTTTGTAGATGAGGATGTATAATTTCTGTACTTTCTAGAATTCTAAAAGACTATATGGAGATTTTTCGATGGAAGCACTTTTAAAGAAGTTAGACGAAATAATGGCGAAAGATATTGTGCGAAAGCTTGGCGGATTGGTATGCTTTGTTATAGTTATTCTGTCGCTTGCCTGTTTTTTTATAGGTGCAGGAAGCCTCTTGGGTTCAATGAAGAAACCAGAGGCAGCTGTTGAGACCTCTGCCGAAGAAGGCGAGGAAACCGCTGAAGGTGAAGAAGCCGCTGAAGCCGAAGAAGATGATGAAGAAGCCGCCGAAGAAGAAGAGCACGAAGAACATGAGGAGTAACTAGAAGGTACTTAAAGGAATAGCAACAGTAAAGAGTATATGTCATCACTCTCTTTTTTCTCCTTCTCTCTATATCCTTCGTGGCAATCATCACAAGATTTTAGCATCTTGTTAAATTCTGCATCTGCAATCTCAGTATCCCGGTCTTTACAAGATAGAATCAATCTATTTGCAGCATTATAAAACCTACCACCCAATATAATAAACTCAGCTGAAGCGCCGGGATGGTTCTTTATATACAGATTCACACAACTAACCCCTATACCCTGTTTCAATTCTCCAGCCCACATCTCTATTTCAATCCAATCCCTGGATTCTAAAGCCCTTGCCAATCTCTTTGTGTCCATTGATGTCTTTTTCATGGCCCGTTCTAAACTCTCTTCTTCTGACATGTATGCATGTATCTCTTCAACCTCCACTTCCTCAGCTTTTTTACAGGAAACAAGGGCCGTGAACATCCCCGTAAGCATCCCAGAGGCTATTACGCATATTAGCAATAACTGTTTCACACTTCCAGGTCTACGCTTCAGAAATTTTTGCATAATTAATATCTTTAACGAAACCCATTAAGGGAGTTATCCCTTTTGATGTTTTTGTATTTACACTTCTAGCACTTTAGGAAGTTTAGTGAGGTTTACACAACCATCATCCGTAATAAGTATCATGTCTTCGAGTCTTACACCACCTATGCCGGGATAATAAAGTCCCGGTTCCACAGTAACAACATTCCCCGTCTTCAGCGTATACCTTGCCCCTGATATTCGCGGGGTTTCGTGAACGTCCAGACCGACACCATGACCGGTTCCGTGAAAAAACCCTCTCATTTTCCCCTTAACCTTTCCCGTCTTGAATCCCAGAGATTTTAAGTGTTTCACAACGTCCCTGTGTATAATGTCGCCTTTAGCTCCATTCTTAGCCAGCTTGAAAACCAGCTTTTGAGCAGAAGCTACCGCCTTGTACATCTTCTTTAATGGGCCTGAAGCCCTGCCCTTAACAACAGTCCTGCTTATGTCCGCATAATAACCTGTCTGTTCATCCTTCGGGAACACATCAAATATGATTGATTTGTTTGCCCTTAACTGACCGCTTCCCACATTGTGTGGCTGGCAGGATTGTTCACCACAGGATACTATCGTGTGTTTGGCCGTACACCCCTTCTTCATCAACTCCACATCTATCATCTTCCTTACTGATTCAGACGTAATCGGACGACCACCCTTTGTGTATAAAAAACCATTCTTAATATTCGATTTCGCTATGTAATCAATTGCCTTGCCAAGGGCACTTTCAGTCTTACGCAGGGTCTTAATAATATATTCCGTTTCCAGCTCGCTCTTTATCTCTCTGGAATTAAAGAATGGTTCTCCCTTCACCTTAAGCTTAAACCCTTTTTTCCTTAGAAAATCAGTATAACCAACATTGAAATTTGCGGGAACCAAAAGTCCTTTTACGTCTATTTCTCTAAGAACTGCGATAACTATCTCGATAAGCCTGGGAGATTTGTTTCTTTTTTTTCTGAGGAGTCTTTCATATTTAGAAAGAGGGAGTACCCTGTCCACCCGGGATTGAAGCCTTGCCCTATCCAACTCAAGATCGTTTGCAACCATAAACGTTTCGTCGCCTTTCCGGATATAAACAAAAGGGTCAGGCGCCAAAAAACCAGTAGCATAGTACATATTGGAATCTTTCTCACTATCTGCAATAATCAGTATTGCTTCGTTGTCACGCATGATATCGATTCTATTAAAATAGTTCTAAATGTCAATGAGCTTCCATGATTTAATGTTACGATAAAGTCCCCCTTCAACCTTTTATTTTAAAGAAATAATAATTTATACAAATTGTCCGGCACAGTATCCCGATGCCCAGGCCCATTGAAAGTTAAAGCCGCCCAGCCAACCTGTCACATCTACGACTTCCCCGATAAAGTAAAGCCCTTTCACATTCCCGGCTTCGAAGGTTTTGGAAGATAGATCATCCGTATCAACTCCCCCTTTAGTTACTTCCGCTGCCTTATAACCTTCGGTGCCGGAAGGACTGATACTCCATTTATGAAAGATATCTGCAACCTCATTGATTTCTTTTTCATTGTATTGATTAACGGGTTTATTATGACACCACAACTCCATACACCGATGGGCAAGACGTCTGGTTAATAGTTCGCCTATCAGGTTCTTCAGTTCTGTTCTGGGTCTTTCATTTTGCCATCGCTTTATGGTTTCAGTCAGATCAATATCCGGCAACAGATTGATGACAACCTCATCTCTCGGTTGCCAATAGTTTGAAACCTGCAATATGGCCGGACCGCTCAGACCCCTGTGAGTGAAAAGGATGGATTCTCGAAAAGATTGCCCCTTACAGGAAACGACCGCATCTGCAGAGATACCGGATAAATCACCAAAATTATTCAGGTCCTCTTTGCTAAAGGTGAGAGGGACCAATCCCGGTTGACGAGATAGTACATTAAGTCCAAACTGCTCAGCCACCTCATATCCGAAACCGGTAGCTCCTGTTTCCGGCATCGACAAACCACCTGTGGCTATAACGAGCGATTCAGTTACATAATTTCCCGAATTAGACCTTACAGTGAAATGTTGTTCTTTTGTGGTTTTTTCGATTTCCTCAATTGTACATTTCGTCTGAATCCTGACGCCGGCATTCCGGCATTCCTCCAATAAAAGGCTCAAAATCTCTTTGGATTTTCCGTCACAGAAAAGTTGCCCAAATTTCCTCTCGTGATAAGATACACCATGCTTTTCTACTAACGAAATAAAGTCATACTGACTAAATCGGCTCAAGGCTGATTTGCAGAAATGGGGATTACGGGATAGATAATGTTCAGATTTTACATAAAGATTGGTAAAATTGCAGCGTCCGCCACCGGAAATAAGTATCTTCTCACCCACACGGCCAGCATGATCCAGAATCAGAACCTTACGCCCTCTCTGCCCAGCCGTTAGTGCACACATCAACCCTGCCGCTCCCGCGCCAATGATCACAACCTCGTACTTATTCATAGCGACCCCGTAGTATCATTGACTATTCCTTCAGCTTAAATAAATGGAGAAACAGGTCTCTATGCAAGATGCAGTTTTAGATGATGGAGATGAATGATATAGAAAAGAAATTGTGTCTGTTGTACTAGCTCAATTGAGTGAGCGAACCGGACGGGCATAGCGGTTTTTGACGCGCCAGCGCACGTTACCAAGGCTGAAGTATACGCTCCATGTGCCGCCCGAATCATGTCTGTCACCAGTCCAAATCCCCCATTGTTCATTATTAAAGACAGGGTCTATGTAAATATCATTCTTCCTGCTCACTTCCAGCAGTGATGCAGCTTCCTCTAAAGTTGGCAATCGCCAGTCTTGATAACCTGCATATCCTCTGCGATTCAAATCTCTTATCCAATCCTTTGCACTATTCCACCTCATATAATCACTCGAACCTGATTGATGCCACATCAGGCCGGTTGCATGGTCTATTACGACCTTATCTCCATTTACAGACTTCTCCTCATAGCTGTGATTGATTGTGCTGTGCCCATAAAACCCCCATTCATCCTTTTTGCGTATAGAGATATTAGACATTGACTGCACCTGAGAAAGAGAAAAAACACTGTAAGATGAACGCAGG
>Ga0209977_10001046_pt1 | contig 11820 bp, 9 predicted proteins | sample SumtaG_2_FD_183113 | JGI IMG/M metagenome (GOLD analysis project Ga0209977, IMG submission 183113) | Deep subsurface microbial communities from Indian Ocean to uncover new lineages of life (NeLLi) - Sumatra_00607 metaG (SPAdes) (version 2) | ecosystem: Environmental > Aquatic > Marine > Oceanic... | reverse complement strand
AAGAAGATTTCTATAAAGCAATGCCGAAGGAGTTTTGGCGTGAAGTTGTAGATAGGATCAATAAAGAAAATCCAGACACTTTACTATTAGCAGAAGCATTCTGGCTGCTTGAAGGATTCTTTGTGAGAACTTTAGGAATGCATCGTGTATATAATTCTGCCTTTATGAATATGCTTCGCGACGAAGATAACGCTATGTACCGATTAGTCTTAAAAAACACTTTAGAATTTGATCCTGAAATTCTCAAACGATTTGTTAATTTCATGAACAATCCAGACGAAGAAACTGCTATTAAACAATTTGGAGATGGAGGTAAATATTTCGGCGTTTGTTTAATGCTCATAACTATGCCTGGCTTACCCATGTTTGGACACGGTCAAATAGAAGGATTTCATGAAAAATATGGTATGGAATATAGACGTGCTTATTGGGATGAAACAGTTAATTCGGGCTTACTTCAACGGCACGAAGATATAATTTTTCCTATAATGAAGAAACGCTACTTATTTGCTAACGTGAATAATTTTTTATTATATGATTTTTGGAGTGGTAATGTGGTTAATGAAGATGTATTTGCTTACTCAAACAAAGTTAATAATGAACGAGCTTTAGTTATTTATCACAATAAGTTCGCTGAAACAAAAGGTTTTATTAAAAATTCAGTTGGATTTGCTGATAAGCTAACAGAAGATAAAATTGTAGTTCAAAAATCTTTAATAGACAGTTTAGTCTTACCTAAAGAGGGATATTGCATCTTTAAAGATTATCTAACTGGGTTAGAATATATTAGACGAAATAGAGACCTACACGAACAAGGGTTGTATTTAGAGCTTCAAGCATATCAAATGTTTTTATTTATGGATTTCCAAATAATCCAAGATAATGAATTTTTTCACTATGCTCAATTGCATGATTTATTAGGGGGAAAAGGAGTTTATAATATTAATGAAACTCTGCACGAGCTAATCTATCAACCATTACACGAGAAATTTAGAGAAATAGTTAATACACCTAATTTTAAAAATTTATTAAACCCTCAAAAAACAGAACAGGTAGTAGAAGCTATTAGCGATAAATTAAATTCATTTTTAAAAGAAGTTAAAAACTATTCTTCGAGTAAAAAAGATGTTACAAGAGTTAAAAAAGAAATAATTGAAAAACTAAAAGTAATATCAAGATTGGAACAAAGTTTAAAAAATATAAAAATTAATCAGGAATTAACATCTATATATGAGAAAATACTTCCTAATTCTGAATTTGAATGGGGGATACTCTTATCTTGGCTATTTATTCATCAATTAGGAAGGGTAGTTTCAGATAAGAAATATGAACTGCAAAGTCGTAGTTGGTTTGACGAATGGAGGCTCTCCAAATTTATTAAAAATATCCTAGAAGAGTTGTCCATAAAAGAAGAAGAAAAAACGCAAGATGGAATTTCTATTATTAAACTGATGGTAACTCTACAAAACTGGTCTGCTTCAAATACCGAAAAAAACTTATATTCTATCTTCCAGTCATTTTTCAGCGAGCCCGAAGTACAACAATATCTAAATGTCAATAGGTATCACAATCTTTTATGGTTTAGTGCAGAATCGTTTGACATGTTCGTAAGATGGATGTATTTAATTGCTGTAATAGATAGGCTAGCCCAATCTAAAGAAAGTGCGGTTAATGAAATAGAAGCGTTATTAGAAGACTATCAAAAACTTATAAAAATCGCGAAAACCTCGAAATATCAAGTTAATAAGTTTCTAGAAAGTCTGCAAAGTTTATCATAGGAGTCTTTACTTTTAGTATAATCTAGAAAGGAGTAAATAGATAAAAACCTTCAGTAAACCACACTCCAAGGAAAAAATATATGCTTACATATATAATTACCATTATTACTCTTTCACTTATCATCACAATAATAGCTACTACTAAAGAACCCCAATATTCTTTCTCATAAAAAGAATGCACGATAAAAATTCCAATTATTACATTTATTATGAAAATTAATAAACCAATTATTAGATAAATTGAAGTTATCTCATCCATAGTCAAACTTAATCCAATAAAGAGAGGAGGTGCGATGAAAATAATTAACAAGCTTATAACAACTAAGAAGATTATCCATACTAAATTAACTAGAAACCCCCTTCTAAAAGAGCTTTCCCATTTTAGCTTTATCGCAAGCCAGTTAGTATACAGTGCTCTTAAAATTAATATTATTATTAAAATTACGATATCTACAAGAATACTAATAGGGTCCATAATCTCATACCTTTATTGATTTTTAATTTTGCTTAATTTTAATTATTTGTAGTTAATTGAATTGAAAAACATAAAATGAAATAATTTCCTCTGTTGTTAAAATAAGAATAATGCTTAATACATTAGCCACTATAATTCGAATGAAAACCTGGATCGAAATTACAGCTAAAGTTATAAAAATCGAGTCTTTATGACCACTTTTGTAAAAAACCTTGATTAGCAGTGCGATAACTATAAAATTTATAATTAACACCACTACCGAAATGATAACGTTAACAAATGCAATTAAGTTCAAATCTGTGCCAATAGAATTTAAATAATTCAATATCAAACCGATCAAAAAACTTAAAACAAAGAACATAATTAAAAACCAGATCACATTAACTAATATTGCAGTTTTATATGGTTTACGATACTCGAATTTGTCTGTAAAAAATTTAGTTAAAAAAATACCTCCAAAAAGGATTATATAACCAAAAATAGCATTTATAGTAATAAAAATTATATCTGACATAAATTTATGAATGACTTGTATGAGTTATTTGAATTCTCTTCTTTAAGTAAATATAAAATCATTTATAAAGATTTTCTTAATCAAATCGCACTAAAAACCCCATTATATTCCCTATTACATTTTTGTGTATTTCTTTTGAGTTGTTCTTCTTAATAAATAAAAATAGACATACTTTTAATTATATATTAGTACCAAGATCAAGAGTTTTATCTCGTATTTGAATATCATCACTAATTTTGCTATTTGGGGCAACTATCGTATTATGTAGAACAACATTATCGCCTATTTCACAATTATTACAAACGATCGAACCATCAAAATGACAACCAGCTCCAATCTTTACGTTGTCCCAGATAACACTTTTCTCGATTACCGTATCCTCTCCGATTTCAACATGGGCTCCAATTGAACATAACGGTTTTATTTTTACTCGATTATGTAATTCTACAAATTCCCCAAAACAAGACGGTTTTTCGATAGATACATTTTGTCCCGAATTAATAACGCCCACTACATAAATTCCATCGTATTCCTCACCATTTGGGGTGATCGGCCACGAATATTTACGTAATAAGTCCCAATTTGCCCACAGATAAGTCTCAGCGTTTCCACAGTCAAGCCAATAATAATTTTTAACAAATCCATATAAATCGTAATTATTATCGAGGAGATAAGGGAAAACTTCCCCCCCAAAATCCATTAAACCCGTTTCTTGTAAGATACTACCAATCTCTTTATTAAAACAATAAATTCCTGTGTTTATTATGTTTGTATGCAAAAATAAATCGGTTCTTTGAGCCATACTACTTAAATACAGTTCCATAGGAGCAGGTTTTTCTAAGAAGAGATAAATTTTTCTATTTTGATCGAGAAGCACAACTCCATATTGACTCGTATGACTTTCGCTGGTTTTCATGGAAATAGTAGCAGTTCCCATTTTTTCAGAGTGGAATTCCATAAACTCCTTCATTGGGAGATTTGTCACGATATCTGCCATGCTAACAACAATCTTTTCGGAATCAACATTGTTACTTAATAATCGGTAAGCGTCAGCCGTACCCTTACTCTCTTGAATTACGCATTCAAGTTCAACATCTCCCAACTTATCGGGGGTCCATATTTTTTCTACATATTCTTTTAATTCTTGACCCATATAAGCTAAAGCAAGAATTATGTGCTTAATATCCGCAAATATTAAGTGAGCAATAGAATAATCCACCATAGCTTTATTAGTTACTTTTACAAGCGGTTTTGGAATGAGTGATGTTAAAGGCATCAACCTCGACCCCTTTCCTCCAGCTAATATTATGGCAGACCATTCTCGCATGTTGAATCTCTCACAAAATTACTCATTCATTATATGTTGAGTAATAGATATAAATCTAGTTTTAATTGAAATTTAAATATTGAGATTATTTACAAAAATGAATATTTGAGTTACTAAAGCAAAAGACAAGAATTTAAAATATAGATTATTCTTCTTGGTTTAGATATTTTTCTAACGATTTTCTAACTTCTGCTGCCGCTATATGGGGTAATTTTCTTGCGACTCTCATGTCATCCGCCATTTCTGCCCCACCAATAATTTCATGTGGAATTATGTCAACAAACATATGGAAATCCGCATCATAACCATACGGACAACAGTTAAATAAAATATTTCGGTTCCTATCAATTGAAGTATCATCTAAAGCTTGGAAGACCATCTTAATCGCGTTTGCAAAATCGTTGATTTGGTTTATTTTCAATTGAGTAAACCGTCTAATATGCTCGTGTGGATACGCGCGAATGTGATAATTTCTTACAGGACTTCCCGTTGCATAAAAAGTCCAAAATTCAGTCTTTAAAATTATCCGATCACTATCCCCATGAGTGGTTTGACATAAGTGACAATCCACCATTTCTTTAAATGCTTCGAGGTGTCCTTCTAATCGACTTCCATGACCGTCCATGTTTAAATCGATATATACCTGACCGTGAATACGAGGTTGAGAACCACCAACCTTAGTTCCTATGTTAAAAAACGGTGAAACGGGAATATCGTAATAGTCTTTCTCAATAGCTTCTTGGACACAATAGAGAATTGCCGCTTTCATAGATAAAAAAATACCAGCTAAAACATCTTCTGGAATTAAATTAAAACACAAGGCAGGATAAAAATGCCTTGAGAGCGTAACTAAATTAATGCCCCGTGAGAGCTTTAAATGAGAAGGCATATTGTCCTTAATCTCTTTTTCAATATCAGAATCCACTATTCGAGCCATAGAAGGGTATCTATTTATTAATGTTAGTGCTTTGCAGGAATCAAGAATTTTTTCTATTTGATGCGGTGTTTCTAAAAAGGGATCGTCTCTCTTTTTTTCGTCTTCAGTAATAATTATAGTAAAGCCATCACCAATCGGTTTCCCCCAATCATCGTATATTGGTTTTCCCTCTGTTATCGATGTAAAAATATCCTTATATTTGGATTTTACTTTCCTTGAACAGTCATAAAATTGGTTTTTTTCGTCTTCAGTTTTAAAACCTTTAGGTCTTTTTCCACGAATAGGGCTTAAATAAGCATAATGACCGTAGTATCTTACTCGTTCTTTTCTAAGGCCAAAGTCCTTAGTTTGAATGATAACCGTAGATAAAGGGTCCCATCTCTTAATAGGTACATCGTAAGTGGTTTTGCCTATATAATTCTCCTTATTTATTATGCCCCACTCCATAAAATCTGGGAAATCTTTTTTGTTTGAAATTATATCAACACCCATAGTTTCTTGATCATATTTTGACTAGAATATACTATTATTAAATATTTAACTTATAACTTCATAGTAAATTATCACTTTATTCGCGTATTAATTCATCAAAATTAATTAATCAAAAACATATTTATATAAATTACAATAATGTTTAGTAAATGTTAAAATTTGTTCAATCTAATAATATTCAATTTTTACACAAAAATATAATGAATCTATTATATTTTGATTCATTTTCAAACCAGTAAATTAAAAAAAGAAAAAAAAATTAAGAACTCTATTCTGCCAATGGTTAAATTAAATAATTTACGATACCAATTATTAAATGTTGTTAGTGTTCTAACCTCTTTATAATTTTGTAAGTTTTAAATTCGCGTACCGGTTCAGACTTCTCATTTATGCTTTCTATTGGTACGCGTACAAAATTTTCATCGTCAAAATCATCAATTTCAGCTTCATTATATTTAGCCATATTGTTAGCCATTTTAAGTTCTTTTAAAAGGAAATCTCTGACGGCACACCTAATCAATTCTGAGCGGCTGGGATACAATCCATTTTCTCCTATTAATTTATTTATAGCACCTATATAACTTTCAGGTACATTAACGGTAACAATCTTCATTCAATCGCCTTAGCCTTTATTTTTTTAGATTTTACTTTATATAATTATTTATTGCTAACTGATATTTAAACATTGTTTTTTAGTGGGTTAATATATTTTCATAAATATTATTTTTACCCGGTTATAGATTAAAGAGAAGTATGCCACCCATCTCCCATTTTAGGTGTAAAGGTGGAAGAAAATTGATAATTCTCAATTTTAATACTTTTTATGAAAATATTTTTGAAAATTCTTTAAAGTATCTAAAAATTTTTTATAAAAATTAAAAGTAAGTAAAAATAAAAAATAGATAATTCTTAAATTTGAAAAAAAAATTACATATCTTTTTTTTCACAAGAATATTTGGAAATCATTAAACAATGCTAATGTATGCGTAAAATCTTAAAAATCTAATTGAAATGCATGTATTTAATATAAAATATCTAAAATTTAAAAAATTGTTTTATAAAACATTAAATCTCAACCAAAAATTTGTTTTAATTAAAATGTTACAGTACTTTTCTATTTTTGAAAATTAGTGAAGCTAATTATTTTTAGTACAATACAAAACTTAATACTCTTCTTCGAAACTAACAACATTAATTAACCTTTCGCGCCCCTTAGCCATACGAGTAATATTTTCTACTACTTCATTCCACCTTAATAGATCACTGAAAGGAGAGTATCCTCTATGCGGAGATAAGATTATGTTATCAAGTGTATGAAAAGGGAATTTATATGGGCGCTTAACACCGTTTTTATCCGGATTTGGATGATAATCGTACCAGACATCTATAGCTGCACCCGAAATTATTCTATTTTTCAAAGCATTGTAAAGATCTTTTTGGTTAATAATGTCTCCTCTCGCAACATTGACAATCAGTCCATTTGGTCCTAATAAACTTATCTCTTTGGCTTTTATTAATCCAGATGTTAAAGAAGTTACTGGAACAGCTATTATTAAAATATCTATTTCTTTCAAAAATTCATAAAGTTGGTTATTTTTATATCTCTTTGCTAGAGTTGGTAAATCATCCTTTTGTTTATTCCAATTATTTCTTAAGATGTGGAACTTCACATCAAAACCCGAGAGAAATCGATGTACCTTCTGATTAATCGCACCATAACCTAAAAGTCCTACTTCCCTAAATCGTAGGGGAATTGACGACGCATCATCATCACCAGTCCGCCATCTTCCCTTTTTCATCCAATTATGATGGGGGACTGTTTTATTCATAAGAGTTAAAAGTAAAGCAACAGCATGTTGAGCTACAAGATAGGAATTTCCATGACCATTAATCAGTGCTATCTCTCTTGTTTTATTTAAGCCAATAAATAAATCTAAAAGATGGCTTACACCAGCACCGGGATTAATGAATACTTTTAGATTAGTTGCGTGATTTAAAATGCTTTTCGAAGGTCTCCATCCAATTAAAACTTCCGCGTCTGGAACTATTTTTTCTAAATATTCTTCGGAAGTGTTTTCAGGAAATATAATCTTTACATTTGAAAGGTTTTTTAAATTCTCTGTTAAGTAATTTTGAACTTCTTCAGATACACTAGAAATAAAACAGACAGTGATATTATTTGCATTCAATTTATCTTCACATTAATCTTAAATTAATGATGTGCTATAACTACTAGTGAAATGACTATGTTTTAAATAAATTTTTATATTCATTTCGTTGATATATTTATAAAAGAATTTAATCATAATAGGTAAGTTTAGAAATTGTCTGAAACAAAATTGTTTGAAATCTTTATAAATAGCCTTAACTTCGATGTGAGCGAATATTTAGTCGAAGAACTCACAGAACTTCAAAAAAAAATCGTTGACGATGCAACATTCATTCTAAAAGAAAACATCGTAGGAGAAGTGAAATCATTTGGAGGTTCTGTTAAAAAAAATGAGGAAAAGTTTAAGGAATTAATGAAACAAGCTGAACTAGAACTAGAGAAAGATAAGTACAAAGATATTAAGAAGAATTTAAAGGATTATCTTAAAAAACTATCAGAATTAATTATTAAAACCTGTGTTGCAATTATTCCAGTAAAAGAATTGCCATGGGGCGATGTTGTTTTTCGAACTCTTCCACGGATTACATTCGACGATAAAGTCCACCTCTTAGATAACGCAATTGCCTATTATGGTGAAATTAATTGTTTCATTGGTAGAACAACTATCTTTGGAAAGATGAAAGATCCTTCTAATGAACCACTCTTTGCCCCTTTTATGGGAAATCTTGATTTAGGAGGATTTAAGTTAGAAGAGTCTCAAGATAAGCCTAAGTCTCAAGTGTTTTCTTATGTAAACGCAATAATTAATTCGTTAGATTCCGCAATAACTAAAAGCCAATTAGTTAAGTATCACGAAGGATACCAAAGACACGGCGATCCGATCGCAGATGCACTAATGAAAGACGATGAATTGCTTAATTCCATGGGAAAAATTACTACTGCCTTAGAATCAGAAAGAAGTAAGTCAGATATCGCAGTATGCAGCATTGCTGTTCCTTTACCCTCCGAAAAAAGAAGTTTAATTATTACTACTGAAGAAGGTCAGGGAGATAGTCGATTTGGTAATTGTTTCGAAGCTTTGTTAAAATTTTCTGCTGCATGTTGTCAAGTGCCTTCACCAAGCCAAGAAGCTACGCCTCAAGCAGGGTCTACCCCTGGACAAACAGGAGGTCCGATTAGAACTCCTGGAGGACAAGAATTAAAAGTTTGGACGGCAGAAGACCTCGCTAATGAAGCTCAAAAAAGGTTAGCGGCGCAACCAAATATCCCTTCCTGGTCAGAAGAAGAATTAACCAAATTTGCTGAAGGTCGCGGATCTGGAATTCCTGAAGGGATGGAAGTTTGGAAAGAAGATGAGTTGATGGAGTTAGCCGAAAAAAGGCGAAGCGGAGGATTGAACATACCTGAATGGCAACCCGACCAAGATATGACAGAATGCTCTAACTGTGGATATGGTTTGAGGCCTGGTTGGGCGAAATGTCCTGTTTGCGATACTCCTGTTGGAGAAAAACCTTCTGAAGAAGTTAAAGAGGAACCAGAGGAACCAGAGGAACTAGATGAATCTTCTGATGAAAATCAAAACGAAGATAAAAACCAAGAACCAGAGAGTAAGGAAGAAGAAGAAGAAGATCTTGATCTATAAATAACTTCTTTAAATTTTATAAATTAGTTATAAAATACTTTTTTCTGTCTATTTATTAAGGGCTTAAAAGGAAAAAGTTTATAAGAAAGGATATGAGTCTAATTCCAAACTTTTTTTAAGCATTTTTTATTAACATAATTAATTTAATCCTTAAATAAATGATTAGGAAGATTTTTTGCTATCTAAAATATTTTTGTTAAAACGTAAAAATTCCCATGATCTTAACCGTTTCGATATTTATAGCTATCCAGAAGATATCGTGAAAAAAGATAACAAAGATATCGTTTCAAAAATCATCTATGGTCACGATCACGGCTCTCTAATAGAACCTTGTGGTGAGAGCATTAAAAAGTTAGATGAATCTAATGCTATAAGCAACAGTTCTAATCCTTTTGAAATTGGTAGCCCTATTCCGCAAATTATTGGCGACCAGAACATATATACTATTTGTATTAATTCAAAAATGCTAATTGGATTAATATTTGAAAAAGAAGATAACCCTTTTGATTACAAAGAAATTTTTGAAGATTTGTCGAATGAGTTATTAAATACGGAGAAAAGTTGCTCTTTCGAAGATGAGATGGAAATTGAGAATTTTTTGATAACACTATTCATCGATATAAAAAGATACGGAGACGAAATTCTTGAAAAAGTTACAGAAATTTCCTTCCGACCAGCAGGATTATTTACAAAAGTCTTTCTATTTGGAATTGACGAAGTCGGAAAAACTTCCTTAACAAGGAGATTAAAAACCGGTCAATATAACGATAATTTTTTTACTCCAACAAGAAAGTTCAATATAGAATACCTTCAAAAAAAACAAATTTCGATGTCTTGGTGGGATATGCCTGGACAAGCCTTATTCAGAAAAAAATGGCTAATTGGCCTACAAGACTCAAATATCATCGTTTACATGATAGATATAGCAAATCAATTACGATTTGAGGAGTCTAAAAAAGAATTTTGGGACATTATAACGCGAAATGGTATAAAAGACATCCCACTCTTGATTTTAGGTAATAAAGTCGATTTGATTAATAACCTTAATCACGACAAGAAAGAACCGCTTGAGAGGTCAAAGAAAGAAATTATTGAATTTTTTGAGTTTGATAAATTAGCTAATAGAAAGTGGGAATTTTTATTTTCTTCTGTTAAAACTAATTATAATATTGAAAAATTAATAAATTCAATTTTCAACTTAATTTCAACTTAATTAATCTAATTATAATTTGTAGCATCATTAAATTTATAACTTAAACCAAATAGATTTCTATTATAATAAATATTTAAGATATTGTAATTTTAGATCTAAAATTATTGAATATATCGAGTATGTAAAATTATGTTCAAAAAACTAAAAAAAGAGCTCCAAATTAATATTGAAGAAAAAGAGGGACAATTATTTTTAGGCGAAAAAAATAAAGATATGCGCCTAGTAATGCTACGTCCAAACGAAATCATGGAATTCTGTGAATTCGCCGGAACAAATGCGGATGACATCCTAATTTGGACCGGAAAGTCTTTAGGTAAAATATTTATGGAAAAGTTCTTCTATAATAAAGATTGGACCAATGAATTAATGGCTACTAAAAAAGAAGTAATTTTGGGCACTCTTGAAGCATTGATGCTCATGGGATATGGTGGTTTAGCTTGTATGTTTAAAAAAGATCATATTATTATAAACGCGTACGAATCTTTAGCCGTTCAAGAAAAAGAAAATATTATGGCGAAAAATTTGTGTCTACTTTATCTCGGAATATTCAACGGTATTTTTGAAGAGTTAGGTATCGATGTCGATGGCAAAGAAGTAGAATGTGTTCTAACTGGAGGAGAAAAATGTTCTTTTAAATTCGATATCCTCACAGAAGAAATAGAGAAACGCTTAGTAGATGGCAATCTTTCTGATGCAAATGTATCAGACTTTTTAGCCTCATTGTAATAAAATAGCTTTTTAAACTCAATTATTTTCCTTATTTGAAACGAATTAACTCATTAAATGGAATTTCACACTAATTTTTTGAAATTAATTAACCCATTTCTATTTTACAATCTTCTAAATATCTTTAAATTCACTAAATTATTCTCTCAATAGAAAATATAAATTTTAAAATAATATCAAATATAATTCTATTTATCATTAGAATAAGTAATTATTATTCAAAAAAAAATTATTGCAAAAATAAGTGAAAAATATGAGTAGGAAAGGCGCAAAATTAAAGATTGATAGCTACTCAGGTCCACTCGGGCAAATCAAAGGATTTGAATTGACTACGGGCAGAGTATCTTACGGTGATGAGACAGAGTGGGAACCAGAAGGCCCTCATATGAAGCCCCACATTCCCACGCTTAGAAGTTGGTTCTTTAAGCTTATGGAAAGGTATAAACCTTTTTATATGCCGATTTGCGACATGTGTTGCTTATGCACATTCGGCAAGTGTAATCTTTCCAAGGGCAGAACTGGTGCGTGCGGAATCAACATGGAAGGAGCATGTGCAAAGATTGTAGAAATTGCGTGCTGCATTGGCGCTAGTTGCCATTCTGCACA
>Ga0209977_10001045_pt1 | contig 11820 bp, 10 predicted proteins | sample SumtaG_2_FD_183113 | JGI IMG/M metagenome (GOLD analysis project Ga0209977, IMG submission 183113) | Deep subsurface microbial communities from Indian Ocean to uncover new lineages of life (NeLLi) - Sumatra_00607 metaG (SPAdes) (version 2) | ecosystem: Environmental > Aquatic > Marine > Oceanic... | reverse complement strand
TATATAATAATTAAAGTAAACTGAAAATATATAAATATCTCTGCACTAATTTCTATACAATTAACAATATATTTTTTTACTGAATTTAGAAAAGTTTTATAAATTGAGCCTTTTGCTCTACGTATTTTGAATAAACCGACTATTATTTAAGGTATAATTACGTATATGTATCAATATTTTTTCCTAAGGAAAATAATCATTTTAAAATATACAACCTTTTATAAAAAATCTGAAGACCTAGATGTTGAAAATGATTTCTGAATTTTAGAAAATGTTATTTTAATGTAATGATTAGGATTTCACTTGTTCTCTTCTCTTCCCTTGAAAAATTTTTAATATTTATAAAAAAAAAAATACATATATACTAAAGTCTATCAAAATTATTGAATCTCAGGTGTAAGATGGAAAAATTCGAAGTATATATAAAATGGTACAAGATCTACGAGCGCAAAAGACCCTCGGCATTTGATAAGGCGATCTTAAAAATTGGTAAAGAAATAAGAAAGAGAAAGCAAGTACTAAAAAAAGATTTCATAGAGATAATGTCCTATAAATTAGGTAATCGAAATTATGTAAAATATTTTAATGAAAATTATCAAGAAGATTTAGATAAATGTCTCAAAGATGATTTTTTTGAAGAAAATTTTGATAATACAAAAACCATCGAACGATTGGGACAATTAACTAAATTAAGCATGGTAGGAATTGCCACTGCATCCGCATTTTTAGCAGTGATTTTTCCAGAACATTATGGGATTATAGATAGGTTTTCCTTAGCAGCTCTAAGGATGAAAACCCAAATCAATGAGGAGGTCTATTTAGAATACTTAGATAAGATAAGAAATATCTCAAAAGAAACAGGATTAACTCCTAAACAAGCTGATTTAGCATTAATGACTTATGGATTATATTTAACCAACCAAAATAATAATGCGAAAAATAAATTATCGGATTCCTATCAACATCTATAAAGAAAAAGGATTTAAGAAGAAAAAAGGTATTAAAAAACATAATCTTTAGAAAACAAAATAAAAATAAACATATGAGTTATAAAAAATTGTAGAGTGGTGAATATAGAAATGATTCTAACAATTGGATTTGGATCATTGATGAGCCATTATGGAATTCATAGTCAACCATCTACTAGGGATATTGAAATTTTTAATCCCTTCATTGTTAGATTAAATGGATCACGCGGTTTCAATACACTTAAAGGTCATTATATGGATATAGGAAGTAAATTCAACCCTGAAGGATTTCAAGTTGACATTGATGAAGCAATTGATAAATCAGGGAATACTATTGAATGTCTCGCTTTTTATATCAAAAATAAAACTCTACCAAAGATTGCTAATAGGGAAGGATATCCAACCGAACTAATGGAAGAAATAAAAAACTTGCTAGATAATTACACACAAAAAGACGAATTACAAGAAAGAAAACGAAAAATATCAGAGATTCTTTGGACTTTTTACCCAGAGCAAGATATTTCTACTAGTTATCATGAAAAAATTTATAGATATAGAAAAAAATTGAGTGCTCATATTCATTATGATATTTTTAAAAATCCTAGTTATGTTCCTCATCCTGTAAAGGTATTGTGCAAACAAAAGGATATGGCAATATTCGGCTTAATTTCAATTCATACTGATATTGGAGCAAAAAGAAACTATAATCATGATATCCATTTGATGAATATCCAAAAGGCAGTCTACTCGAAAAATCCCCCAAGAAAATCTTATTTTAAAGAATGCATTTTAGGGGGTGTCCACGGAATAAATGTAAGAGATTTATTATCAGGAATGGATATTAATAATGGAGAAATAAGACATTATTTAACTAACTTGAAAGAAGACATTGAAATTGAATGGCATAATACTCAAGATTGGAATTTCCATGGAAGTGATTTACGTAAAAATCTTAAACGATCAGGATTATTAGAATATTTTCCTGATTTATAAACGGAATCCGCCTTACTCATGGCAATATTTTAAATATTTAACTAATTTAAGAGTAGACGATTTTAAAATTAATAAAATCTCAACCTAGAGAATTTAATATCATTCTTTCTTACTTATTAAACGATGAAAGAGTTAACTGATAAAGAAATCCAGTGGCTCGAAACATTTGCCAAGAGACATGAATTTTTCGCTTCCTTCCTGCTCCATTACAAATTAAAACATTATTTGTCGAATAATCAATATTATTGGCTCCATCTCTAATATCAATAAAGTTGAAGAGATATTATTAAAACCACTTATCTAAAACGCCTTTCTTAAAGGATTTTTTTAATTCTTTTTCACTAAACTCTCTATTAAATATCCCTTCAAGACAATATACACTCAATTGTTCTACAGTTCCATATTCCTCACACTTTCTCTTCATATCGCAATGAGGACACAGATTTAATATCTCATCTATTTCTAATGATCCAGTATTAGAATTAAAATCATAAAGCAATTTCAAGTACTTACCCTCAGCAATACGAGGAATTTCATCTCTCATGTTTAATGTGAAATATTCATACAAGCGTTTCATTGACTTTTTCAGATTACACTCTTTACATATCCAAACTGTATTATCTGGATGATCTGGACCACCTCGCGATAATGGTAAGATATGTTCTATTGTTAAATTCTCTTCTCTTTTACCGCAATAATTACAAACATCACGCTGCTCGTTTTCCCTTATCCACTCTCTTATCGATGAAGACCACGTTATATCACCATTTTTTAGCTTTTTGAAACGACTCATTATGAAACCATAATTGCTCTTACCAAATCCCGCAGATTGAGAGATGAGCTTAGTATATTGCCAAAAAATTAAATCTTTTATGGATTTCACAGCTTTCGGAGGCATTATTCACACAACTAAATACTTTTTTAATAATTTAAATAAAATTATCATATCTAAATTTATAACATTTTTGTAAATTATTTTCACATAATCTTAGCATATAGAATTTAATAGCAATCTTTCTTACTTATTAAACGATGAAAGAGTTAACTGATAAAGGAATCCACCTTTTTCTACGAAATAATTTCTATACAACAGTTATATAACAGTTATATAATCGTCATTGATGTTTGAAAAAATCAATTCTTATTGTTATTAAAAAATCTATTACATTAGCTAATCAAAAACGATAAAAAACAGATAAATACTCTGATTTATTATTATTAATATAGAAAAAAGTCTGCTTATCTTCAAATATAATAAAAGATAAAATGAAATCCGAATGATATACAAAACTATGGAGTGATTAATTGTGAATGATAATTTAGAATTTGTTATTTCTGAAAAATTTCTTTTAAAGAATCACCTTCGATATGATGAAAAATGGTTGCAGAGTAGAATTGAGGAAAATCCAGAATTATTAGGTTTAGGAGAACTAGAAGTTATTCAGAGAGAACGGATTCAATCAAGTAAAGGTAGATTGGATTTTTTATTAAGGGATGCGGATAATGAGATGTTATATGAAGTTGAAATACAATTAGGAAAAACAGATCCAAGCCATATTATTAGAACAATTGAATATTGGGATATTGAAAAAAGGAAAAATCCAAATTATGAACATCGAGCAGTACTAGTTGCTGAAGATATAACTAATCGCTTTTTTAATGTAATATCTTTGATGAATAGGGCTATACCCGTAATTGCAATTCAATTAAATGCATTGAAAGTAAATGAAAAAATAACACTTAACTTCACTAAAGTATTGGATATATATGAACTTCCTGAGGATGAAATAACAAGTAAAATTGAGACTGTAGATGAAGATTTTTGGAAGAAAAAAACACCCCCAGAATCATTTAAAATTAATAATGAACTCATTGAAATTTTTAGGTCCCTTTATACTGGAGCAGCAGTTACTTACAATAGATGGCATATTGCACTAGGAACTTCGATAAGAAATTGTATCTGGTTAAGGCCTCGAAAATCTAATTTTGTAAAGGTTGGAATCAAAATATCGGATGAAAAAGTAGAAGATATAGTTAATATTTTAAGTGATATTGGATTAACTCCTAAAAGAAATAAAAATCGAGTTCAAACCACAAATTTAGATTTTCCAATAAAATTAATTCATGTCGAAAATAATAGAGATATAATTTTGAGAGTATTTCAAGAAGCCATAAAAGGATCTTCCTGAAGAAATCTTTAACGGATGTCTCATTCTAATGAATCGTAGTTTACATATTTTTACATTAATTTTCATATACATATGTCTACTCCAATAGGAATTTGAGTAGGCCTACAGGTTTTTATCGAAATTTGAAAAAAATTATGTCTTGAGCTTTTTCCTCTACGTATTTTGAATTGACCAACTTTTATTTTGGGTATAAATATGTACTATCATTATTATTTTTCTAATAAGAATTCTGAATTAAATTTGAAATTACCTTAGTTATACGAAAAGAAATTTTAGCTCAATTCTCCATACTGTTGAGAAGCTCGTTCTTTAAACCATTCTACAAACTCAGTAAATTTAGTTTCATCAATTATATCTTCAATATCATACAAGTGAAGATATCCATGCCTTGAAAAGTATACTCCTAATTTTTTTATCTCGTTGTTTTCTGTCATTCCATTGATGCCAGCTATTCTGTATAAAGTGTAATAACCAATTAACTGATCATAAACCTCTCGTTTCATTTGTAATATCTTAGTAGTTTTTATTTCGATTAACATATCATCAATAATTAAATCAGCATCTGCTCCTCCAATCATGATAGAGGCTTTACCGAAATGGGGATTTACGAAGGAAATGTTCTTTAATTTAAAATTTTTTAAATTTACTAAAGAAATTAGGTTTTTTAAGTCTTTTACATCATCTTTATTTATGTTCCCCAAATTTTTATCAATTATATTTGCCCTATAAATAATGTCTGCTTGAGCAAGCAATATTGTCGATTCTATTAGATTTTCTGTGATTTGACCATTCGAGAGAAACTCAGAGTGATTCTTTTTAGCGTCCAGAATAATATTTTCAACTTGACTATAACATTCTATTAAAAATATGACTTTTTGTCCATTGTTTTTGATATCATTATATTTGTCTAGTGAATAAAATAGCTTGAGAGGTTTTTGCTCAAGGTTTCTGGATAATTCTTTCCTTCCTTCTTTTTGAATTGCTTCAATCAATATTTCCAGAAGTTTTAATGAATTCTCAGCAACCCAATTATTACTTATAGTCTGTTCATATGAATATTCTATAAAGAAACGGAGAAGATAATCAAAAGCCGTTCCGACAAGTGAATAATTTTCGGTTAAAGGTGGTGCTAACATTTCTTTTTTTGCCGTAAATCGTGGTTTCGGAAAAAATTCCTGAAATTTCCTTTTAACATCTTTTTCTTTTAAAAATTTAGTTAAACTCATGTATATTAATTCTCAGATAATCCCTCTTTTTTTAAATAAGATTAATTAAATAGATTCTTAATTATGTTAATTAATCCATTTTCCAATATAAATATTTGGCCGTAAGTTTCCCTTATGGGTCGTAAACCATAGCGTAAGGTGTAGTAGTATAAATATAACTTAACTTATTTGGGAGTATCTCTTAATACTACTGCTAAAAAAAGGCTACTAGTAATATAATGTTCATATCAGATTGATAGAAAAGATGCATCTCAAATGCTCCAAAACAAGATTCTACATTTAGTTTTTTCTTTAACTATTTTGAATGAATTGAATTTTGTTTAGGTATGAATATGCTCATGTATCAATATTCCTTCTATTTATACTTGGTATTTGTATCGGTGAAGCTGAACCTCCAAATCCAATTCTGAAGAAAATTATGTCTTAAGGGTTTCACTTCAAAAACTCTGAATAGACTTATTATTAATATTTATATATAAATATTTATACATCTCAATTTGATTTTCCAGGGAAAATACTATAAAATACAGATATTCATACTACCTATACTTTTTAGAATTCAATTTTAAAATCCCGAATCCGGCATTCTCTCTCATTCAAGAAGGATTAATAAATTCAAAACCACCAGTAGAAATAAAGTAATTCATAAAAACATTTAATCTTTCAAAATCAGTAAATTCCTCATTATTTATTAGTCTATTTTACTTAAGGTCTACGACTCTAAGGATTTAATTTTTAAAACTCTTTTGAAGTTATAGCAATATTAATAAAAACCATAATCTAAACTTTATCTTGTCTGAATTTTCTATATCCTTAAATATTCATTATAGATCGTAAGTTGATTTAACTTTCAATTTAAAAGTAGATTTATATATATTTGCTAGCTATTTTTATAATAAGTCTAAAATTTGCATTAAATCCATTCAAATTATGGTAAATATCTTTATTAATGATCCAAGGTTGAAAAAAATCCTTAAAAAGATAGAAATGAATAAAAATTTGAACCAGCTTTACTCATCTAAATGGTATAAAGTAGCTAATTTTCTTTATAATAACACTGGTTTAACAATCGCGAAAGTTGGACAATTGGGCTCAATTGGTAAAGGCACGGCGCATAGATCTAGTGACTTAGATGTAGGATTTTGTACTTCTCCTAATATGAATAAAAATAAGATTCGAGATACCGTCTATGAAAAAGCTATAGATTGCTTTGGAAGCACGGTAGATATAAATAAAGGAAAAAATGCAATTCATATTGATTTTAAAAGTCCAAAAGGTTATATAGATTTAATCTATCTAACCCAACGCGAATTTAATCAAGAATATAAGGAGGTGAAATTTTACAAACAAAGATCACCTCAACAGCAAGACGCAATTAAGATTGCAAAATATGCATTCGACGCCTTTTTAAAAGGTGCAATTAGAGGAGATGAGGTTGAAAAAGCTTGTATTACATTAAATTGCTCTCAACTTAATTCCTGTCTTCGAGGTATAATTAATTATTTCACAGGTAGACTTAGAGATAAGCGATATACAGTAGATAGATTTCTTCGGAAAATACTAAATGAGTTAAAATAGCATAAATTCTAATGATTTATGATCGATTACTTTGTTGAGAAAACTAAAGAAATCAAGAAAGAATTACTTCAATTAAAAAAATTTTTAAGAGAAATTCCTGCTCAAAGACACATAATATGTAGAATTGAAGAATTTCGAGATCTAGATTCAAAATTCATATATAAACCTAGATTTAATCCTCAATTTAAACTTGTAGATAAACCTCTTAAATCTAACTTTAATAAACTTTTAGCAGATATCAATAATTACCTAAAAGAATATTCTCCTGACGAATTTAAAAATCTAGAACATATATTTAAAGGTGATTTGTATAATAAAAAATCAATTACTTTTTTGCTTGAAAATGATGTATGGGCAACAGACGAGGTATATGGAGATTATCTCGTAGAAAAATTCAAGGATCACTATGAAATTTTTTACTATCGATGGAAAAGAAAAATAAAGCAATTAGAGAATCAAGATTTATTACCCGATATTACCAATTACATTATGAAGGATGCAATAATTCAAATTCAGACCCAATTCGATAAAATATGGGAATGCTTAGAAGTAGAAATTGAAAAAAGCCTTCAGAACTATGAATCTCTTAAAAATAGATATGCCGGTTTTAAGAAAAATATTACATTAGAAGAAATGTTAGAGGTAGGAAAAAAATATCTTAACATCAATATATTCCTTTCAGTATTTTATATAGGATACGTACTGGAACATTTGCTAAGAATCAAACTTAATAAATTGAATGATCATGTGGGCTTAGGGTGGTTAATTTATTTTAGCAAGAGAAAAAATATCTTAACAAAGTCTGAAGCAAAGATTTGTAATAAGATAAAAGATGCATATAATAAAACTAAACATAAAATGGATTATAGAGTAAAACCGGAAAGACTAAGTCGTTTATATGATAAATTTTTTATTATACTGACAAAACTAGATTAAAAACTAATTAATCATTAGCAATTTTATAAGATATTAGAAGACCTTTAATGATAACTAAAGTAAAATAAATATAAATGTATGAGAAAAAGCTTCCTTAGATTGAGATTGAAAATATAAAGTTTTAAATTTTGTACTGTTTGTATTTTTAAAGGAAAACACCAATTAGTTTCTAAAAGTGGATTAAAATGGAGTTAAGCATCATCAAATAAACAATCTTGAAAATTATGAATAATTTCTGTAATTCTTATTCTAAAAAGTTCTCTTTCAATTAGTTCTTCTATTCCCTCATAATATTTGAAAATTTCCTTTTGAGAATTTTTAGCATCTTCTTTAAACTCAGATAACAATTCAGGTATTTGTATATTTGTCTTACTTTTTTTGATTTGACAATTAAATATTAATCGATTGTTTAATGGAATATGAAAGAAAGAACACTGATTACAGATTTAATCAGTTAATTTCGTGAAATAACTGAATATTAAGATAGAACATCTTAGAATCTAAAAATTCTGTAGACTATAAATTCATAAATTATTGTTTTTTTGAAAGTCTGGAGTATTCCATTCATTCTATCTTTTATCATATTCTTCCAAAAAAGATCCGTAAAAGACCATCTATGGTTTGAAACAGTATCCGGGAAACCCTCATTATTAAGTACCCTTGATTCTATCATTTTTTACTTAAAGAGATATTAAATAATGAAAGGGCACAATGGGCACAGCATTATCGGAAAAAAATTGATGAATTGAAAAAAAATAACTTGGACTAAGATATTACCACAATTTTTATGTTTATTGGATCTTAAAATATATATATTTAAAATATTCAGATATATTTTAAGTACTTATAGAAAACTATACACGTTTTTAAAATTATGACAAAAATTATCACCCATTCAGGAATCGCTCACTTAGACGATTTTCTTTCCACTTGTCTAATTCTATATAAAGATGGATCCGTAGATGAAATAGTTAGACAAAACGTAATATCTGAAGAGGATCTTAACAACACAAGTATTTGGAAAGTGGATATAAGTGAGATTCATGATTCAAGCATAAAAGCATTTGACCACCATCAAGAAGGGATAGATGACTGTGCTTTTTCTTTATTGTTGAAATATTGGGAGGTGTGGGAAAAGGTGATAGAGGTATATTCATGGGTTCCTTCCGTAGTTGAAATTGATACACTTGGTCTTGGTTATTTTTTAGCAAATAACAGAATCTCTCGTGAAATATTTTTTCAATTAGATTCATTTGTAGAACGAGCATTAATTGAATTATTCCAAAGAGTAAGAGTTGTTAGTAAGGAGAAAAATAAATTACTCTTTTTAATAATGAAACAGATTGGGAAGCAATTCTTTAAAGGAATTGAATCTTATCAAAAATTACAAGATAATTTTGAATCTCAAGTGAATATAATACCTATCAGTAAATCTGGGGTGGAAGAAGATCTTACTAAGGGCATTCCCGTATTAATGTATTTAACAAAAAAGCCAGAATATTCTTCTCATTTGTTTAAAATTTTTCGAAATTATAAAAGTAAAATATTGCCTGAACATAGAGGAAGTTGGGTTGCTGCTTTTTCTTATGACCGCCCTGAAAATTCTATATATCTAAAAAGATATGGAAATCCTTCTCATATTGATTTTTCAAGAATCAAAAGTCTTAAAAAAACATATTTCGCTCATGAAAAAGGTTTTGTTGCGATAGTAGAAAATATGTATGAGGAAGAGCTTTCCACTTATATACAACATGCTTTATTATGAAATTAATATCAAAAAATTTTAATATCCTCAAAATTCTCTTACTTGAAGTCTTCGAAAACTTCTCTCATTAACAGTATAAGCTATATTTGCCTTTATATCAGAGAAAATATTTTTCCATATCCAAATCTGAAGAAAATAATGCCTTTACGGTTTTCTTTCAATAATTTTGACTAAATCTAATTTTAATATTTAGATATAAATTTTATACTACTCAATTTGATTTCTCAGGGAAAATACTATAAAATATAAATATTCATACTGTCTATACATAGTAGAATTCAAACATAATATCCCGAATCCGGCATTCTCTCTCAATTTAAATGAAAAATATACGTTTATAAAGTTATCTAATAGATAGATCTGATTTAATTTCATTATGATTTTTTATTAGAGTTGCGTAATTGAGTTGTAAATCATTTTTTTCAAGTGATACTATTTTAGAATAAAATATTTCAAAATCAAGAAACTTAGCTTCTCTATTCACCTAATTTTAAGAAACCTTACTAATGAGCGATAGAATTAAACAATTTCCTTTATCTTCTTTTACGTTACAAACCCAGTTCTCTCCTGCTTTAGGTTGGAACTTTCCTTCTCTATCAGGTAGGCAAACCTTTCCTAAAATATCCCTGCTAATTGGAGCTCCCATTCTCCCTTCAAAAAAAGTGTAAACCGATTTTTTATTTAATACTTCCAGTTTTTTCGTTTTAGGGAATATTAATATGTCTTCTTCTTCAAAAGACCTTTTAAGTGAATTTGATAAACCATTTTGTGAAGAAATAACAAGCTTAATTTTAGTATGAAAATCTTTGCGAATTTGTTTTATGAAACCTATATAATCTTGATCTTTTACACCCAGTAAGATCAAATTCGGAGGTTCGGCTGATTTGAGTTTTTCTCTAATTAAATCTTTAAGGTCATGATCAATATCCTTAAAACTTACTTGAATCTTGTACCCAATTCGCGAGATATATTCTTGATTTATATAATCTTCATTTGTTTTAGTCAAATAATAAAGATAGGCGTTTTTATCTAAATTATGGGCATATTCTGCAACTCCCTTTAAATCTAACTCATCTTGGTATTTTTCACCTAAGGAATTTGGTCCATCTATTACTGTTAAAATATTAGTTTTAATTATTTTTAACTTACCATTCTTAGCAAAATATGATTTATTCTCAAGGAGTTTTTTGTCAAGTTCTTCCAATTCTACAGAAAACGCCATTAAAAGATCATTCACATTTTGAGCCATACTCAAACTTGATGTCTTTTCTGAAATGATTCTCATTCTGATTTCATTCAGTCCCTCTAAATTAATCTTAGAAGTAATTAGAGAATCATCAGGAAATGTTTCATCTATGAGATGATTAGCGATTATTCTCCCTATATTATCAAAATTAGCCCAATTTGTAGAATTTTTATCATATAATTGGGGGAGACGTGATGTCTCATCTTTTATTTTGTAGAAAGGTGAAAGATATGAGTCCTCGATGTACTTGTTCACTACCCATTTTTGGATTATATCGAAAATTCTTTTTGAACTCTGGATGATTTTCTCTAACAGACTTTCTATTTTTTTTCCTTGTTGGCTTGCTACAAATACATCACGTCCGATTCGTTTCGATTGTACAAATTTTTTCAATAAGGAAACTGGGCTCCCCATGGATACGCCTTCCACAGTTTCTAATGAACTCTTAAATATTTCGTTTAATGTAAGTTTTTTATCATAACTTGAAAAAATAGGAGGATTATAATTTGGTTTCATCCCTGTTAATGCTGATAACGTAAAATTTTCATCTATAAATTTATAATTAAGATGTTGGTATTTCCTGAAATCTTTAGATTCAAAGGATATAAAGTTATTCTCATGAATATCAGAAATTAAGGAAAATATTTGATTAAACCATCCTTCCTTTTGATTATTACTTAAAAATCGGAACACAGGCATATAATCAAAAGCAGGATTGCCTGTGAATGCTTTTTCTACCTCTGTAAAATATTTTTCATCATACCGATCTGCTTTTGATTGCTCCTTACAATAGGTTAAAAAATTATCGTACTCCTCTAAATTATTTACTAAATCATCAATAAAACTTTTTAAATATTTACCAAAAAATTCGTCTAAGTATACTTGAGTACTAGCTTTCCCTAATTTTTTTCCGAAATAA
>Ga0209977_10001044_pt1 | contig 11822 bp, 16 predicted proteins | sample SumtaG_2_FD_183113 | JGI IMG/M metagenome (GOLD analysis project Ga0209977, IMG submission 183113) | Deep subsurface microbial communities from Indian Ocean to uncover new lineages of life (NeLLi) - Sumatra_00607 metaG (SPAdes) (version 2) | ecosystem: Environmental > Aquatic > Marine > Oceanic... | reverse complement strand
CTCGGTTTGGCTGAATGTCGGCGGTCCGATTTCCGGTGCTTTCGATAATTGCTTGATCTGCTCGTTAAAAGCATTTTGACTTTGCATTGCCAAATAACTTTGAACACGATCAAAGCTCGTCTGTGCCGGCGTTGGTGTCGGTGTGTTCGTTGCCGGTGACGTTGTTGCGACGGCCGGCTGGGGGCCCGGGGGCGGGGCCGATACTTTCGGCAAATCAAAGCCCAGGGCGTCGTCCATTACCTCATCAAAAAATGAACTTAAAAAGCCCATTACTTAAAACCCTTAAAAAGCAAATAAGCGATCAATGCGTAAATCGCATACTTGATCATTACTTTGGTGTCCAGCGCTTTTGCCGCGGCCGCAGCGGCCGGGATCGTTACACTTGTTGTCGGTGCCAGGGCCGTTGTACCAGCCCCGGGCGCCCCGACAACATAACCGGCCCGGCGCTGGGCCTCGATCGCTTTCTCAGCCAGTTTCCTCTGCTCAGCTGATTGATATAACCCAAAACCCAACGAGGCGACGTTGCCAAGAGTATCGAGAGATAAATTCGAGAACAAGCCGCCGGCGGCCTCGGTGACTCCATAATAGCCAGGCTCAGCCATGGCCGCCATTGATTGACCTACTGTCAAGCCTGGCTCAGCGGCCCCGCCGCCAAATAATACTGAGCCGGCACTTGATACTACACCGGCTCCCGTTTGGAATATACCGCCTGCTAATTCACCTATCCCGCCCAGGACCGCTCCGCCGGTCCCGATAGCCGTGCCGGCCAATGATGTCGCTCCGCTGGCAATAGCACCAAGAGCACCAGCCCCCGCTGATATAGCTCCGCCGGCCAGGCCTGCCACTCCGGTTGCCAGGCCGCCAATAGCAGCACCGATGAATGGTAAAAAATTAACCCGCTGAATCCCGCCTGGTAAAATACTGTTCGGGAACACCGGATTTAATGCTATGTCAGGTTCGTAGGTATTCATAACAAAGAAGGCGACCACTGATTGATCGCCTTCGCAACCCTTCCAATCCCTGCTGTTATGCGATCGCAGCGATTATGTTTATGTCGTGACTTTTTTAGCCAAAGGTAAAACGTGATCGAAATAGACCTCGACAAAATCAGCCGCTCCAGGATTCGCAACTTCGAGCACCAATTCGAGATCGCTCAACATTGTTGTATCGAGCATTTCGGTCAGGCGGCCGTCACGGCAAAAGTCAATATAGTAATATCCCTCCAGTACCAGCTCTTGCAGCCGGTGATTGAGAGCTGCGGCCGAGCCGGTCCGTTCCGGGACCTGGATACTATAGGCCAGCCGGTTCTGGACCTGTAAGAGCTGTGCGATCTCATAGCAGTAAACTTCGGTCCCTGATTTCAACGTTAGCTTGTTTAGGATCGCAATGCCGTTGTAAGGCATTATGGTATCCACCTGGTCGGCGTCACTGTGGGTCTTGATCAATATCGAACGATAGGCAAGATTTGATCCGTAGGGCAGCTTGATCTGGAAGGCATTATCGACGCCGGTAACTTCCTTGCGCTTCCAATTTTCCTTCCAAATAGCCAGGTTCCAGTTTACGACACCGATGTATTCGATCGCGGTGATATGCAGCTTTGCATCTTCCACAGTAACAGAGGCACCGTCAAAGGTATCGTTCATAATGTCCAGGCCCGCTCCGAACGTGATAAGTAAATCCAGGCTCGACAAGGCCGCTGTATCGAGCAGCGTTTCTACCTGGCGGACCGCCCGGGGCATTGCAAAACTCATACGGGCCGCGACTTTCGCGGTTTCACCATTCGCTGCAATAATACCAAAACCACTAAGGGCCTCGGAGTAAATCCTGGGCCGTACTCCAAATTGCAATTCGTTCTTGCGGTGCAAAGTATCGAATGGCATCCGCTTGATCGTGTCCTGTCCGTTAGCGACCAGGTCCAAACTCCTTACGAGCTGGGCCGGTGCCGAATCGCAGGGCCCCCCCACTGTGCCGGCGGCCCTGGCTAATGTCGCGACAAGCTCAAATTCCAGGGCAACGAGAGGATAATTTCGGGGTATCGGGAATGTTAATTGCTGGTTTTCGCCTGGCCAATTCACACAGCCCAAATAACGCCTGTGAAGTTTCATTGACATAATTTTGCTCCTTCTTAATGTCACCAACTATTCAATTACAGGGATTCAGGCTTAGACTCGGAAAAACTTTTTGACGCTTTCCGGTGCTACACTGTTTAGCACAAAGAAGATCACCGCCATAGTAACCGCAATTTTGATAGCTTGGTTCATTGTCGGAATGTAACTTGAAACAGCCATAATTCGTTCTCCTTATTGGTGGACCTGGCGGAAGATATGACCTGGGATATACCCGCCGCCAGGTCGTATAGCTACTTTCTCATTCGTCTTTCACTTTACATTCGCAAGGTAATTTCCAGCAACATTATTTTTTATGAGCTTTTTTTCTTAGCGTTACGGTGTGAGCTGCTGCGACCCAACGTTGCCGTAACGTACTTTTTATACGCTCGATGATGTGCCTGCCTGCATTTATTAGAGCAAAAACGAGCCTTAAAGCGGCTTGAAACCTTAAATTCCTTGCCGCACCAATGACAAACAGCATCAATATGCCAATAATTACCGTTACGCATTTTAAGCCGGCGTCCGCAGTCGCCCTGGAGTTCCGTAACGCAAAAATATTTCAAATGTTCGATATTTTTTCTGTAATTATACCGGAACCGTATGTTCTTTGTGATTTTACCGGCTTTTGTAAATTTACCTTACCGGAGCCTTCATTGACTCCGATGTCTTTTCTTGCCGGCTCTCTTAGCTCGGACAGTACACCGGAACCGGGCACTTTTTCCGGTAAGGTGAAGGGCTTGATATTACCAGGCTCAGGCTCGTTTGGTGATTTTGTCTGACCAGCTGCCGGCAGCTCGGCCGGCGACTCCGCCGCCGGCTCTGCCGCCGGTACTGAAGATGGCTGATCAACGGTTTCAATTTTTGATTGGATAAGAGTTGGTAACTGTGACTGGATTACACTTACCATTGTAAGATATATCTGACAATCAGCGAATTTTCCCTTTTCATAACACATTCGAGCCGATCCAACTGCGGCCTCAGCATTTTCCAAAATCTGCTTCAGTTCCATAATAATATTTCCTTTCTAAAAAAGTTTTGACTCGTTTGTCCAACAGGACCTTCCAGCTAAACCACTCTGGGAAAATCTTCTGGCACTTCCAAATTCTCGAAGTCGTCAAGAATTTTTGTAAAAGTTTCCTGGATGTCTTTGAGGATTCCTTCCCGCCTTTTATCGGCCTGGATTCGATACTCGATGTAATCATCTATACTCTGACTTATAAGTATTCGAGCTGTTTTACGGCGCCTGCGTCTGATTTTATTTCGCGCTCTGATCCGTTCTTCGATTGATTCCATTTTCCAGGTCCTTTCTGTTTTTGGCCTCGGTATTTCAAAATGTCTATCGCCGTTCATTTAAGCCTTTCCGATTTCTAACTGATCTTTGCCATCTTCCCATTTTACGTATTCGAATTGCCCGAGCGCATCGAGCTTTGGTTCGATCTCCTGGCCCAACAAATTGCGCAGGTAAACACGGTCCCTCGGCTCGTTGGTATCGAAAATATAAATTTCTTTGGCCTGCCTGGTAAGGTCCCGGTGGATTCCGAACGGTGCCGGCGTTACTCCGATGAGGGTTATATTGCGGTGACGGCCCCTGGCAATTATCCGGCTGAATGTTTCCGGTAGATCGTAGGCGGTGCAGATCGAATCGATCTCTTCCACAACAAAGGTCATATTACCCAGGGCAAAAACAAGTCTGGCCAGATAATCGATCTCCTCTTTTGGTTGTATCGGCCGATAAGCAAACCTGAAGCTCTTTTTGTATATATAACCCCAAAATTCAGCAAATTCCCTTTTCGTTTCCGGGCCGAACACCAAACCGTCTGTGTATTCAGACATTATATCATAGATCAGAAGCCGCTGGTGGTTCGCTATCATTCGTTTTGTTAGAAAGCTCTTGCCCGAACCGCGTTTACCGATTATCAGAATGACTTTTTTCTCAATGTTCATATTTCGATTTCACTTGAAAATCTTTCTATTAAAACCAAACATTGATGAAAGTTAGATCGTTTGTCATCCCAGGAGTTAATATTCTGTTGCAGTTTTTCAACAATTTTCTCTTTTTGCTGCGTTTTTTGTTGTTGCTCAAATTCTTCGCGATACATTTCCGCCTGGATTTGAGCTTGATCAATTTGTTCGATAATCTCGCGCTTTAAACATTTGAGATTATCTGATGAGATAATTTTACACTTTGCCATCTTCAAGTCCTTTCATTTTTTCTGCTTGCGAACAAGCGCACAAGCTCTACATTAAAACAGGATTAAAAAAACCAATAAGGCAAGAACACAAAAGAGAATCCAGACAAAAAAATACATAAACCAGGGATGGCGACGTCTGGTTTTTTTCATTTTTATTTCTCCACTGGCTTTGTTTGGGGCGCGCCTTGCGGGGTTGGATTCATTGTTACTTTTCTCCCAGGATTATCAGCCGTAGCGCGTCGTGTCCTTTCTGTTCTAACAAAATCATTGCCTCGCTTGATTACCGGGACCGTCCGGCCAACAACCTGCATACCATCAAATACATCGGGCGGGATTATTTCAGCTAATCCATACCGATTCAATATCCTGGTAAGGGGTTCGGCGATCTCGAGCGCTTCCTCTGGCTTGATAATAACCGGCAAGCCCTGGGACGTGGACCATACCTGAAAAGGCCATTTGATCCATTCGGCGACATCTTTCGTTGTAATCAAAGCACTTTCCGGCTCTTTTGAATCGGCGGTCCGGGCTTTGGGTTTGGCCGGCTCATCTTTTCCGAGTATTTCTTCAAACTCTTTATTGTCACCTGCCCTGGGCCAGGGCGTCGATTCTACGTCTGGTTTTTCGATCGCCGGCTTTTTGGCTGCCTGCTTTTTGGCTGCCTGCTTTTTGGCTTTCTTCTTTACATCTCTGCGCCTCCCGGACAGACATTCTTTACACAACCTCGTCAATCCATCTTTGCTTTTATGGTTTTTATTAAACTCATCGGCAGCTTTATTCTTTTGGCAATTTTCGCAGGTTTTGTATTTTGCTGTCATAAATCTTCCTCTGGCTCTGTCTCTTGTTCAGGTTTTTCCGGTGCCTGTTCGCTAGCCGTTAAAGCCTCAAGTTTTTTGAGCCGTTCCTCGTGGTCCCTGAGCTGACCGAAATCTTTTACTTTGGCACCCTGCTTTTTTGTGATCACAAAGATCGCGTCACAATGTTCGCAGGTAACTTCGTTGCCGACTCGAATCGCCGGCTTTAGACAATTTGGACAGCTTGTCGCTTTTGGTTTTTCTTCTGGCATTTTGTTTTCTCCTAAATATATTTATGCTCTTTGATGCCTCGATTGCTAATCTTAAACGTCCATCAATATTATAAGGACGAATTATAACGACTGTCTGATTACTTTCTTGATCGAAAAATACGATTTCTTCTCTGATTTTTGGTGTTAAGCATAACATCGTGATTCCTTTCATTTTTTTGAGCTTAGGCGTCTGACTTTTTTTGTCTTTTCCGTTTGACCTTCTTTTTGCGTTTCCGTTTTATTGGTGGGCTTTGATAACTCTCTTTTTCCGACATAACACCGACGTCCTTGAAAACATCGAACACTTTGGCACTATGACCACGGCCGGATTTTTCCCGGCCTATGTAAACTATCCGAACAAGACTACCGAGCAGCTCGTTTTTGTCAATAATTTTGCGCAAATATTTGAGTCCTGGAAATTCCACAATCAAGCCATCAGGGTATTTGATCGGGACCTCTTCACCATCCTGCCTCATTTCCAGGGCCTTCATTTTGTAAGTAACTTGTCTATAATGGGTAAGGTCACGCGTTTGCCTTTTGAGCAAAAATCCCTTGAGGTAATCTCCATAAGTATAGAAGTAGAATAATTCACCGCCTTCGGAAATTTTTGGCTTGTTGTAAAAAAGGTCTGATTCGATAACTTTTTTCAGAGCTGATTCGCCGACTCTTTTCTCGTTTTTGGCCGGCTTGCTGAGCTTAGTCATACCAGGTCCTTTAGTATATTGGCTGCTAAGTCCAGGCCAGGAATTAGCCTCGCAATATCCCGGCCTGGACCTTGCCTCAAACCGTCACCGGCCCGGCGCTCGGGTCGCTCTCCAGCGTTGCCCTATCCTCCGGTCCGGTGCTGGCATTATAATTGCTTCAATCCGTCTGTAAAGCGAAAAACTCAGATAAAAAAAATTTATCGGCGCAGCCGATTTTCCACATTATTTGATTGCAAAAGAGAGAGAGATTCGTTAATCTCTCTCTTTTGCGGTGGCAACCACAAGCCCGTAGGGTTGTGGGTGCCACCTTCCCGCCCGTCGAGTATAAGGCTTAACCCTCGTTTGTCAACAAAAAAGGGGGTTTAATAAAAAAATATTATTCTGATAAGTTTACGAATTACCTAACAATGCCAGGTTTTTTTTGGGGATGAATTAAAAACACGGGTAATTATGATGCCTTTGGTGGGTTTTCTTCCGCTGCTGGGCCTGCTGGGGGCTGGAATGACCCTACTGGAAGGTCTTTAGATCGTTGGCGCGGTGGTTCCTCTGTAAAGAGGTCCTCAATGTCCTTGTACTTGATAAGCTCGGTGTGATCCTGGCTATTTCTTGTGAATGTTGCAACGATCTGGCGATTATGATCGTCAAACCTAACAGCCAGGTTGTTAATTCCTGCAACTTTTAGGAATTGTTTGATTAAACCCAGGTTCATAATATTTGACCTAATGCCGGATTCCGGCCTTTTGTCAAAAAAACAGTCTCCGAGGATCGCCCAGGCTGGACGATCTCGATCCGTTCGATACTATAAGACCTAACTTTTCAGCGTTACGGGCAGGACTTCGAAGGGCCCCGGAGCTGGGCGCTGCAGCAGCTCCCTGGTATTCGATTTTAGCCCAATAATGACGATGTGACATTTTTTGCCCAACCAGCTGGTTTAAATCGATTTAAAGCCTGTAACGCTATGTCACCGGCGAGTTAAAGTTCCTTTGCGTTTTATCTTACGTCTTTTGCCTATACGCCACCCGCCCTTGACTTTATAAACAGAGCGCCCACGTGGGGCAGCTCGTTTGGCTGTTGATTTCTTCTTATAGGTTTTCCGCCTGCTCTTTTTTGTCGCTCTCTTTGCCATAATTTGCCATCCGCCTGGCACCTTGCGAATCGGTCGCCCCCTGGCCCATCGCAAGGCCCAGCTTTTTCTCTTGTAAACATTACCCAGATTCGATCTCATTAGTCATAACCGCAAACGGAGGGATTCGGGTTCCCTCTCTTTTTACGCTTTCTTTTTTTTCTCCTGCGCTGTGCCCTGCCCCGGGCGCCCCGGACTTTCCGGCCCCGGCTGATCCTCCAGCCTGCCGGCGGCCCTTTGACGTGATAGATTTCGCGGCCCCTGGCCGCCCGCTTGGCTGTGGATTTCTTTTTGTAGGTTTTCCGAGCCATTTTCTTTAATTCAAAACGATAAAATCGACCGCATCGACGCCGGTGTGTGACGTTTTCAAATATACTTTATTGTCGGCAGTAACTTCGACCAGCTCACCGACTTCCCAATTTCCCGTCGTTGGTTCCGTTGCCGCGCTCCCTATTATGTGACCACAATTATTGATTCGTGTACGCACACCGTTATCGGTTACGAGCGCTGCAATGTCTTTGCGGGTATGTATTGTCAAATCTTCACAATCAGCCGCGATCGTTATGGGATCGTCAACGTCAATAAATTCAAAACGACATCGTTTTGCGTATGATAAATCTGCAAGCGTTGTGCAATTGCCTGCGTGTATCGGGCCAACATCCAATTCGCTTATTTTGACCGCAGCCGTGCCGCTAAGGTCCTCTGTTTTTATCGCTACCCCTACAAAATCGAAATGCGCAGAAAAAATATTCGAGCGAGAATATGCAGGCGCGCCGTCCGCGTTCGCTGACAAAAGGATACCATATTGCATTTCATTCGTTCCTAAATCAACGTGTTTTTTGCCGCCAACGTGACCGATTATAAAATTCGGGACCCTACCGATAATTTCCAAAACCCTGCAAGAATCACTTTGAGTAACCTCTGCGAAAATGTCGCTTATCGTAATTTGCATCAAAGCTGTGTTATTCCCATTTAACAAAACAGCACTACCGGAATACGTCCCGACATATATTCTGTCAATTTGAATCTCTGACAATGTGCTGATGGTCGTATTTATTACAACGCCATTGACGCAGTCGTGAATACGAATCATTTCCCCGAAATAAATTCGTGACCCCCCCTGAATCAATACTCCTGTTGTCGCTTCGCCGTTACAATCTATCCGAACACCTCGCGGAAAACTGACTTCCTCAACTTTGTCGCTGGTGGTAAATACAAGAGCATTTGTCACGCCAGACGCCGCCTCAACAAAGAATCTTCCTTCGCAAATTACAGTAAGATTATTGCAAGGGCCGTCTATTTCCCAGGAGCCGTCCAGTTTCCAGGCATATTTGTCCGTTACTGTATTTATCGCTGCCGGATTGCCTATCGGGACCCGTGGCACGATAACGGTTCTGTTGATGTAGCCCGTACCCCACTGATTTATCATTGAATCCCATTTATCGTTGAAAGATGATCCAGGGAACCAACAAATATTCAATTTGCCAGGCGTTTGATTTGTGTCTGTAAATCCAGCCCCGCCAAATATCTGATAATTGCCGGCTTCTATGGTGCCTTGTAATGTTAGAACGATCCCGGTGTTAATATTGATTCGTCCGCTTTGTGGGACTGAAAGTGTTATATTTGACGGGACCGTTTCGTTAGCGGTAATTGTTTGAATGTTTGGAATAAGCAAAGTTTTGGTAAGGCTGCCAATTACCGTGATCGCTTCCGAAAATGAAGTGAACATCCGAACATCAACACCCCCGTCTGTTTCGAGTCCATCCTCGTAAGTGTCCCAGCCAAAGCCCCGACCGATCATTTCTCTTGTTATAACTGGCGCTCTCATTTTATTTTTTCCACCAATTCAAAGCGATCACACCGACAACGGCAGCCGCCGCGATCTTCATTGCCGTCCAGCCGGTTTCCTTGATTATTTCTCCTAATTCCGGCACGATCTCCATTCGCCGGACCTCTTTAAGGGACAGCCAGCAAAAAATGCCTAAGATAGCAAAAGCCCCAGAGATCACGGCGGCAATAATGGCACCGCTTATAGCTGCCTGCTGAATCTGCGGCGATAACTTCGGCGGTTTCTTTATCAATATTTCAAACCAAATATCTTTAATCCAGCCATCGCCTTTAGGCAGGCTCGTTGATAAAAGTGTAAAGCGCAGATCAGATTCGAGTTTTTTTTCTATGGCCGCGATCTGCGTTGCCATCATATATGTCGGTCCGATAATCTGATAATACATACGGATACGATCGCCCGGATCTAGCGTTTCGTTTTTATTGATCAAAACCCATTCTGGTTTTTCTGGCTCTGCCATTTGACTTCCATTGATTTTGGACGTTAAATTTTAACTTCCGTTAATCCAGCCAAGAACAACAATATTGATAACCGTAAAGACGGCATTTGCCTTGTACTCGATGATCCTGGCTGCGCTGCAGGGGACCAATATTTCAGCCTCATTGATTACGTTCGCGACTTGTTGAACAAGGCCAGGTGTGCCGATCGCGTTGGCGTTGCCGTCTTTGCGAAAGTATAAATTATCGCTGACAGTCGGATCGCTGATCTGGACCCGCAATAATATCCAGGCCGCATCTGCCGGCACGACCGCCGACAGGTCCAGATTTTGCCAAGTGTTGTTCATTGTCATTGTGGCCTGGGTGACATCGAAGGCGGCGGGATCACCGCGATCGTTCAATTCGATTCGGATCACACTTGCCCCACTAATCGTCATTTTAAATCCATTTTATTTTTAAACTTTGCTTTCTGTTTACCTAAACCATCCTCTAACAGTAATATCAAAAGTAGCCCATACTCCCGTCTGTATATAATATTCAATGATACCGTTCCAATCAGGCACGACCAAAGGATTGCAAGCATAAGGAAAATTAGCGAACTGTGAATAGTTTGTGTTCATATTTTTTGTATTGACAAGCCCTTTTTTCCTAAATGCAAACAAGTGTACTCCTGCATTTTCAGTAACCAATACTGATAAAACAACCAGCTTAGCGTCTGCTGGTATAATAGCAGACAAATCCAGGTCGTGAAAAAGGCTGTTCGCCGTTAATACACCTATATTAAAATCAACATTAGCAGGATCTCCTCTGTGAACGTAAGTCATTTCAATGGTAACTCCACTAATCGTCATTTTTATACTTCACCGTTATTGAGCAGCTGGCCGGCCGCCGACGCGATTGCATACAAGGGACCGCGATAGTCGGAACGGCTGTAAGATTGACCGGCTACCAGGGCGGCTGTGCAGTTGGCGGCCGTGACCGCATTTGTAAAACCTATATATATATTGCCGGCGTTGCCCAGGCCGGCCTGGAGATCGAATCCCTTGCGGTTGGCGTTGGCAGCTAATACTACGACCGCAACCATACCGATTACAGCCGTGCCGTAATTTTCAGGGACAAGATCACCTCTTAGCTCATCGCGAATCTGATCCATTGTCTCTGCCTGTTCTGCCACGTTCGGATACATTCTAAAATATGCTATTGTTCCCGACCCGTATAGAATTTCCATATTGCCAGTAAGGCCAGCCGGCACCGTGATGTATAATTTATCGAACGGTACCACCAAAACTTTCTGCCGTTTCATCGGTATTTGATTTGCCGATTGCTGGTTAAAACGAATCTGGATCGTATCGCCGGCGTTTGGCGAGTCCCAAATCCCGATCATCGTGCCGCCGATACTAAATTCACGGTCCGTGAACGGCATAGCCAGATTAATCGTCAACCGTTTTGGCTGGGCGATCTGGTTTTGGATCAAATCTGCTATCGTTTGGTTGTTATTCATTTTTGAGTCACGATATATAAAATAAAGAGTACAACACCGATCGTCGTCAAGCTGATCCCTGCTGCCAACGGTGCCCCGCCTGGTTTTGTTTCGACCGATGAAGGATAGCCCATACCAAAAAGACCTTTGACCTGTGATACTAACGAACCTAACCAGCTCTCGGCGGCCGATATTCTTTCCTTTATGATCTGTTCCCGCTGGGCGGCGGTGTAATGTATCTCACCGGGGGCCGGCGGATTCCCTGGTACCAGGGAGCCGGCGGTCCTGCTCTGCTCTTTCAGATTGTACGTCACCATAAAATCATCGGCGATGGTCCTGAATGTTTCATTCTCTATGCCAAAAATATCCATAATGCCGGCAAAATATCCGCCGCCAGATTCACCGCCGATAAGGCCAGCCTTTGCCCTGCTTTCCTCGATGTTGGCCTGCTGTGATTCCTGTAAGGCATAAGGCGTCCCATACCAATCGACGCCCGCATAGGTGCTCGTCCTGAACAGACTTTCGGCCTGGGTTTGGGTTGGCCTAAACGGCAGGCCGTCAAACGTTGATTGATCGGCTAAGACAACGTTGCGCTCCTTGCCGGCTGTTTGAGGATATGGATATGGTAAAGTCATTACAATTTGCCTTTGAATAAAAATAACCAGGCGATCAACGCTACTATACCCAGCTTGATCATCTTCTGGCCCTGCTCGGTTTGGCTGAATGTCGGCGGTCCGATTTCCGGTGCTTTCGATAATTGCTTGATCTGCTCGTTAAAAGCATTTTGACTTTGCATTGCCAAATAACTTTGAACACGATCAAAGCTCGTCTGTGCAGGCGTTGGTGTCGGTGTGTTCGTTGCCGGTGAC
>Ga0209977_10001043_pt1 | contig 11823 bp, 24 predicted proteins | sample SumtaG_2_FD_183113 | JGI IMG/M metagenome (GOLD analysis project Ga0209977, IMG submission 183113) | Deep subsurface microbial communities from Indian Ocean to uncover new lineages of life (NeLLi) - Sumatra_00607 metaG (SPAdes) (version 2) | ecosystem: Environmental > Aquatic > Marine > Oceanic... | reverse complement strand
ACTATCACTGATCTAAAGGCCAGCATCTCACCAGGTAAATATGAGTTCAGGCTGGTCATCATGAAAAACGGGGTAAATTCCCACCACACTTTCAGAAAGGAGGGCCTGGAGTTTAAGCATAAAATTGGGGAAACTGAGTATGAGGTGGACCCCACCACGATCTATATCTGGAGGCCTAGTCTGAGGAGGAGGCTGATGTGGAGACTCAGACGGATAAAGGGGGGCTTCATGGCCATATATCGGGAGGGCCAGCCTAAGGCTATAGGCTTCAAGGCCCCCACAGTGACACCGAATCTGATAAAGGTCATCTATACCAGTGGAGCTCTCACCAAGGCTCTGAAAGATGAGTTTAAGGAGGGCATGGATGTTAAGAAGCTCTTTATGATCTTCATGGTCCTGGCCGTGGGCCTAGTCCTATATCTGGCCCTCACCGGCCAGCTTAAGCTGGGGGTATGATCATGAGTGGAAAGGATGCCCCTAAGAGAATCGGTGAGCATACAGAGAAGATGGCCGGGAGATACCTTTTCGACACCTCAGATCAGACTGAGAGCCAGAGTATGGACATGAGAACCAAGATAAGATCGGAGGCTATGTTTAATGCTATCGTCTTTTATGGGGTCCTGGCTGAGGGCATGGGCTCTGAGAAAGCCGGGGAGATAAAGGATCTCATAGAGAGGCTGTTGATAGCCACCAGCCCTGAGGGTGGCCGTCATGAGGCCGTGGAGGTCCTGAGGCAGAATTTCCCCCGAAAGGTCACCATAGCCAAGGGCCGTGAGGAGTACACTGTAGAGGAATAGCCTTTAAGAGAGTGGGCTATAACTAAATGGGCTCTAGTCCCTGGAGGCTCCAGCCCTGGGGGTCCATCCTATCTCCATAGTTTTGGGCTCCCTAAATTCCAGCCCCAGCTCGAGGAAATACTTATCACTGATACTGTTCTGAGCTCCTGATGACCTTATATGTGAGTTGTTCATAGCTAAGGCTGGAGATAGGACAGTGGTAAAAACTAAATGCGAGAGAATCATGGATGCTTTAAACACCATGAAGCCGATCCGCAATAAGAAGGTACGCCAGGAATTTGCAGACATCTACAGCCAGATATACTCCATCTGTGAGGGGGAGGTCTATTAGCTATGGTTAAGGTTGTCTTATTCGTGGGCCAGAACCATGTGGACACCATGGATCGTGAGGTGGTCCCCAGGGTCGGGGACTCCATAGTTTTAGACTGTGGTGATATGGTCCGGGTCCTAGAGGTCAGTCACCAGTGGGATGATCCCACCGTCATCCAGGTAAACTGTAAGGAGTTGAAAATATGAGCCTCTTTGATGAGAAGCCAGATATACGGTCCTCTTGGGATCACCGCTTTGGGGGCTTCTATTCAAGTAAGGAGATGGCCCCTTGGCTGGAGAAGGTCCGGGATCAACTTGAAAGACTCCAGGCCCTCAAGATGTGGGCTGATGCTAATTATGTTAAGGGGAGCAAGGTTGGCCGTTCTAATCAGGTAGAGATGTTATTCGATCTGGTGGAGGGCCGTGAGGATCACAGGGTCTGTGCTAACTGTGGGGTCTATACGGATAACTTCTGTATCATCGAGAAGGGTCCCCCAGAGGAGAACTGGATAGAGGGTGTCTGGGTTAAGATGGGTATGCTGGGAAAGCCCATCTGTGGGGAGTGTTATTATCAATGAGTGACGTTTCTAGCCTTCTGTTTGTTTTCATCTTTGGGATATGTCCAATGATGGTCGTATTCGGGTTTTTTTATTTAATAACGAATGGGTTTGATGTAAGCGTGAGGGATGATCCACATGACTGAGCTCAAATATTTCGAGCCTAAGCGTGGCTGTGGATATCGTGAGGTGGGTAAGCTCTACCTGGTGGGCCCCGATGCTGGTTATGTGTGCCCCAGCCTCCCTCTCCTGTTCAAGCCCTGTACTCACTGTGGCTATGAGCCCCCCCAATACCGTGACTATCAGTGGGTGAATAAATCATACATCTATGAGATCAGGGCCCCCACAGGCCAGCCCTGTCATCCATCATGTCCGGTGTGCTATCCCGGGACCAACAGTCAGAATAGATACGGCCTGATGTTCGTGGGTAAAAAATTCTATACCCCCCAGGAGTTTCTGGAGGAGATAGCCGATCAGGAGATATCCAAGGCCATTAAACAGATCCCTAAGGGTCTAGTCCTGGGGGAGACCTGGGTGGCCGTGGCCCATCCCCAGGCCTATGTGGATGCCTCAGACGATAATTATGTCCAGCTCCACGGGGACTGGCTGGTGGAGTGCTCCAGGCTTAAGCTGGATGAGGAGAAACCCCCAGAGCCCCAGGCCCCCACCTATCCCGGTGTGATCACGGCCTTCATCCCTCAGAGGATTGAGATGTTGATCTATCAGTCAGAGGCCAGCCCTGAGTATGTCCTGGAGCTGGAGGAGAAGGGGATAACCGTCATAGTGGTCCCGGATAAGTATGACGGCCACAAGAGAAAGACCAGGAAAACCAGAGGGAGGAGGAATATCGCATGACGGGATACTATAATTTTTATTCAACCGTGGTCCCTATCGGGGGCCTCATAGGGCTGATGTCCAGAGCTCTCTGGGCTACCCTCTCTTTCGTGATGGCCTACTATATGGGCCGGGGGCTCAGAGCCCTCTGGAGGAGGCGTTAGCTATGGGGAGAGCTAAAGGTGGATGGGAGACCCAGCCAGAGATGGATCCTGATGCCCAACTCACCTGGGATCAGATAAATGCTAAAGTTGATGAGATACTGGCTGAGGACAGGCCCAGGAGACACAGGTTTTCAGGTCTACCAGTGGGGGAGGAGAGACCGAAAGAGACCATCACGATCCTCCCTCATGGGGCCAGACAGATTAAGGCCCACTGGTCAGAGGAGGTGGGTTAGCTATGGAATCTAAAAGGGGCCGACTGGAGATAGCCAGGGATATCCTGAAAGTGGCCAGAGGTGGGGCCGGGATAACGGCCATAGTCTATGGGGCTAATCTAAATTTCCCCATAGCTAAGAAACACATCCAGGAGATGGAGGGGGCTGGCCTGATAACCGTCAGGGTGCTCCCCGGGTCCGGGAATAAACTCTTTACCACTACAGGCTGGGGTCATGAATTTATGAGCTCACTGGAGAGGACCCTGGCCATGTATGAGAGGATGACACACCCACTCAGGCCAGAGGAGCCAGCCCAGGAGGTGACTGACGCATGAAAAAACGATTATGTCCTCACTGTGGATACAAGTGGAACTCTGACACCGCTTATGGAGCTGTGGAAATGCTAGATCAGTTTCTGATAGCTATCATCTGTGTAATTATGGCCATCCTAGCCTGGGTATATGTCCCGGGATGGATTGAGGAGGAGCTGAGGGATGATAACGCTAGTCCATAATCTTAACTATAAATGCTATTGGGAGGCTGGGAATCTGGTCCATGTCTTTATCGTGGATGGGGCCCAGCTCAGGATAGGTGAGAGGGTGGATGACTGACATAGCTAAGGGCCTCAGAAAACCCTGCCCCATCTGTGATAATGAGGATGTGGCCGATGAGGCCCAGGTCCTCCCCGGGGGGGCCATCCTCTATAAATTCAAGTGCTCCAGGTGTGGCTGGCCTCACGTTAAGAGGGTGAGGGCCCCGGTGGCCACCGTGGAACCCTTGGTGGGATTCAGTCGTAAGCCCTACAGTTGGGAGGGCCAGCCATGAATGGTGATAAGGTTCGAGGGTTATCACCACCTGAGCCTGGCCAGGTGATCCCTGATAGTTTTAGGACTGTCCAGCATGGCTCTGGTTATCTGGGCCTTTATGGTCTCCTCTGGAAAAGCACCAGGGGTCCCTATGGACCGTGGAGGGCTAAATGTCAGAGATGTGGATGGGAGTGGGAGGTGAGGGCCAGGCCCCGGGGCCCTCATACAAAAATGCCCCTGAGATGTTCCAACAGAAAATGCAATACTAGGAGCTGGTCCAGGCCTCCCTATAATGACATGGTGCTGAGGTATGCCCCTCACCTGGAGGCCAGGTCATGAGCCCCACAGGGATCCCTAAAATTCGTGCCCCCAAGCTCGGGGTCCAGGTCCTCACGGGGGTGGAGAAGTGCCCCAAGTGTGGAGCCCTCCAGGACATGAGGGATAAATCTCTGACCATAGAATTTGAGGATAAGGCTGTAGAGTGCTGGTCCTGTCATGCCTGTGGTTATGCCTTTAGAGTCTGTGAGGGTCAAGTCCTGGAGACCGATCAGTGGGAGGTCAGGATGAGACCGGGGACCCAAAAGGTGGAGCTTAAATGAGTGAGAGAAAATTTAGCTATGTCAGGGTTAGAGGTAAACGGATTCTGGTGATCGGGGATTTAATAACCCTACCCAGGATATTCTTTCATCCTGATATCCCTAAGAAAGTGGTGTGGATGGACCCAACATGACACATAGACTTAACGATATTTCAACAGACCTGGTTTATGGTGCTAAGCTATCCCTGGGATCCTTCAATGTGATTGAGGAGGGTGTTAAATTGGGGGCCAGGGTCACGATAAAGAACCATGTCGAGCTCAGGAAAGGGACCGTCATAGGAGATGATTGTTATATCGATAGTGGTGTCTCCTCCTCAGGCTACAATCTGGTGGGGGATCGTGTCAGGATCCGCTATAAAAGTATCTTGGCCAGAGGCGTGATTATTGAGCCTGACGTTTTCATAAGTCCCAAGCTGATGACTGAGAACCTGAACCATAAAGGGGAGGAGATTGGGGGAGCTCACATAGGGACTGGAGTATGGGATGGGGGGACACGTTATAGGGTTTTCATAGGGACCGGTGTAACCCTGGCCTCTGGTATCGAGATATGTTCTGGTGCTGTGATTGGGTCCCATGCTAACGTCAGGGAGAGTATCACAGAGCCGGGAATTTACATAGGAAATCCGGCCAGGCTCTGGGTCCCCCGGAAAGTGACCTATGGTAAAAACGTCATAGTGGAGGCTGGGGCTGAAATTGGAGCCCAGCCCTATACTTTTGATGGTAGGGGAGAGCTCAGGATCCCAGAGTATGGAGTCACGATAGGGGATAACGCCTGGATAGGTACTAAATGCGTCATAATGGGGGGGACTGAGAGGGACACCTATCTAGGGAAAAACGTCAAGGTGGCTCAGTATTGTAATATCGGCCATGATTCCAGGATAGAGGATGGAGGCCATATATCAGCCGGGGTCCTCCTGGGTGGGTTCGCTGAGGTGGGGAAAAATGCCGATATTGGTATGGGAGTCACCATCAGAAACCGTGTTAGTGTGGGCCGGCTGTCATTAATCGGCCAGGGGTCTAACGTGGTTAAGGACATCCCGGATAACGTGGTGGCCTATGGGAACCCCTGTAAGGTGATCAGAAAGCGATACAATCTCCTGGAATATACACTAAGGAGGCTCAGGGGATGAAGGTCCTCCACGATTGGGACCGGCTCTGGATAGATGGAGGCTGGGCCAGAAAGCGTGGGCTCTCCCTCCTATGCTATTATCTATCCCGTAAATTTCCGGTGCTATTGAGAATAAAATATTTCAGGGAGAACCATGAGGTCATAGAGTCTGAACAGATGACCTATATGGAGACGCTGATTAAACTCGATAAGCTGAGTGGTGTCAGTCCCATTTTTGGGATAAGGGCCGTCATAAGGACCAAGTATGGAGATCAGATCGATGAGTTAGCTATAAGACATGGTTTAGATGTAAGGCTCCACACCCACATAGGTGAGCCCCCGGATCCGGATAGAGAAAGGCTGTGGGACCCACCACTATCCCAGACTAGGGACACCTGGCATTTTGACACCAAGTGGGTCATGGGTGAAAGACTGGCCCTGGCCCCAGGAGAGCTCCCCGTCTGGCATGTCGATATTCCCCATTATCTGGCTCACTATATTGATTATCTATATATGCGGAGTGTGTGGGATAATGATAAGTGAGATTGTAGAATATTTCAGGGACAGATTAAACAGGATCAGGCTATACCGGCCACCTCCAGAAAGGGGGGTGTGGCCATTCATTAAAAGACGGTTCAACCCCCCCATCAGGCGATTTGATTTTGAGGAGAGGATGGGGCTATTCTTAAACCGATACTGTAACCTGGAGTGTTTTAGCTGTGGGGCCCTGGGTATGAAACCACCACCTGATGAGACAACCCTGGAGGAGGTAGAGGCCTACCTGACAAATATAGAGGGATACAATCCCGGGATAACCTTCATGCTCACAGGAGGGGAGCCCACAGCCGTGGACCATGATAAACTTAGAAAAATATGTGAGCTGGTCCATGAACGTGGCTACACCACAGCCCTCCTCACTAATGGCTTTAAACTAATTCCGGTCAAGTGGATAGATTATATCATGCTGGATAAACACGGGATAAATGATGCGGATATAGCCAAGTGGGAGGACCATCTTAAAAATGAGAAAAGGGACATCTATGAGTACAGGGAAAAGAGATGGCATATGGATATTCCATACGCTATGAAAGACAATATCACAGAGGGGGCCAGGTGTGGATCGTGGATGACATCCCTGACCCTCTGGAAAGATGTGGTATATCCATGCTGTAACCTCATGTGTGTGGCCTGGTGGAACGGGGATATTGACCAGGACCTAGCCGGTAGCCTTAGAGATGCTGGGTGGAGTGCCTTTAATCCTGATCTGGTGGACACCATCATGAACTGGCGTGAAACCCTCCCCGGGGAGGCCTACAAGCTATGTTCTACTAAGTGCTGGCGTGAGTCCTCTAGGACTAGGTGGGTGAAAATCACATGAGTATTATAGAGATACTGTGTGGGGACTATTTCATTTTAAGACAGAGAGTCCCTTACGTCATATATTTCCTGTATTTAAAATATGGAGGATCAGATAACCCAATGATTGGGAGAATCATCGATACTCTATTGACCTTCACGGTTCTGATATCAGTATATACATCATTAGGTTTCTTATTTGGGATGCCCTTTTCAGGGTTAGTACCCCTGAGCTGGACTTATTATGGTATAATACACTGGTGTGTTTTCTTCTACATCTTCTATCAGTTAGCTATGAGGAAAGGGATGACCAGTCTAAAATCATTCACCCTGGCTGTACTGGCCACTGTAGGCTGTGGATGGCTTTATGAGGTGTCATATTTCCACCCCGGATCCATGTTCATCTCCAGGTATGCTTTATTTTATATCAATGGCCAGATCGTTTACCTCCTATTATTAGGACATGAACTGAGGAAAATGGGGCTCAAGGCCAACAGGTGGATCTGGTCCACATTATTTTTATTCCTGGCATTTTCAACGTGTCTATTCATAGATAGACCCGGGTTCTGGAGGGTGGTAATAGATACCCTGGGCTTTTATGAGGGCCTTGTCTGGGTCTATAGGATCCCGGCCAGCCTTTTCCTGTTATCGTTATTGAGTGGGATAGATAGAGGAGAGATGAGTTAGAATGTGGGTATTGGTGATAATAATCTGGTATGGATATCTCTATTACTTTTATCGATTAATTCAGAAAAGGGATAAGGGGATGATGAAAAATGAATGATGTGGTGTCGGCCTTCATAATAGCCAGAGATGAGGAGGAGTCCATAGGTAAAACCCTGATCGCTTTACACATGCAGAAACACCCCCTCAGGGAGATCGTGGTGATCGATGACGGGTCCACGGATAACACTGAGTCCATAGTGGAGCAATCTAAGGACTACATTGAGAACGTCAGGCTGGTCAGGCTCCCCTATCATGCTGATAGCTATGTGGGGAGGTGGGAGCTGGGCCGGTCCATTAATCATGGCCTCCAGAATATCAGGAGGTGTGGGGTCCCTGATTGGATACTCCAGCTAGGGGCTGATCATGTTTTACCTGATGACTATGTTTCTGAGCTGGTGGCCGGGATGACCGATGAGATAAGGATCAGCTCTGGTAGCTATGAGGGAGCCAGGGATGTCCTTAACATAGATACTCCTCTGGGCTCTGGAAAACTGATCGATGCTAAGCTATGGGATGAGTTTAACGGGATGCTCTACCCTGAAAAGTATGGCTATGAGAGCTGGATAGACTACAGGTTTAGGAAAGAGGGATATGGGATCTCCCGACATGATGACCTGATCACCCAGGTCAGGCCGGCCAGGATGAATGAGCGTAAGGCCTACTATTGGGGAAAGGGGTCCTATGCCCTGGGTGGGGTCCTCCCTTTCGCTATCCTGAAAGCGGTGGCTCTCAGGAGAAACGGCCTTAAATTTATCCAGGGTTATTTTTCCAGAAAGGGTGTGGAGAGACATGAGGATATCTGTGATTATGTGGGCTCCCTACAGTGGGAGAAAGCTAAAAAACAGGGGTTAAGCACATTGAATAAGTGGAGGAAAGTGAAAAAATGAAGTTAAAGGCCGGCCTTGTCATCCTGATAATTTCCCTAAGTCTGGTCCCCTCTGTGAGGGCCGATCCCATCTTAAAGAAGCTGGCTCCCTGGAGTGGAGACAGTCAGACGGATATCTTAGCTATAATCAGAGCTGAGAAAAGGACCGACAACACACCCATGTATCTGTATGTTTTCTTCAACGACTTAGCTATAATAACCCGTCTATCAGATACGGTGATCGATAAACAGCATACCTACATGTGGGATGTAACTTTCAGCCCTCCTGAGGATCCCCGATATCTAAAGGAGGGATCTAATCATATAGTTTTCTGGCTGGAGGATATCGATGGAAATATACAGAGTTATCAGTGTGTTTTCACGATCACCGATAGGGTCCCCCAGCCCTCATGGCTGGATGATTTGACACAGGCCGAGCTCGATGAGATAACTGGCCCAGAGGGACCCCCCGGGGAGGTCGGTCCTCCCGGACCTCAGGGACCAGGGGGGGAGCTGGGGCCCCAGGGTCCAGTGGGACCTCCAGGACCGGTGGGATCAGGTGCTCCAGGACCTCAGGGAGAGACAGGGCCCCGGGGAATAGTGGGGCCACAGGGGGCCGGCGATCAGGGCCCCCAGGGAGAGGTGGGGCCGGCTGGGAGTTTTAACGTCATATTCTCTATCGTCACGGTAGCTATCGCAATAGTGGCCATATTCATAGCTCTCAGAAGTGACAGGAAAATGAAACGGATAATACTTGCATTAGATGAGGAGGGAGGATCATGAGCCAAGGCACGAAACTACAGAAGAAAGCCCCCTATCGTGACACATCTATTTCTCCAGAGAGCTCCAGGGCCCAGATTGATAAGCTCCTGAAAGACTATGGGGTGGAGGGCTTACAGTGGACCTCCTATAAAGGAGAGGAGGATTTAAAATTTATTGTAAAGGCCGATGTCCAGGGAGTACACAGAGAAATAATGATACAGGTCAGGCCACCTCAGATCATGGTGAGGAGGAGAACGAAAGCCCAGGGGATAATCAACACCAGGAATACTAAACAGGAATACCGCTTACTTTTCTGGTGGCTGAAATCTAAGATAGAGGCTGTAGTCTGGGGACTTAGCACAATAGAGAGAGAGTTTCTGAGCCAGGTAACCGTGGCCCTCCCAGGGGGACCCTCTACCGTGGGGGACATCATGGAGGGGTATATAGTGAATAGACAACTGGCCTCACTACCTCCCCCCATTAATGAAGGTGAGGAATTGAAGGATGTGGATTCTAAAGCCACATTCTCACCAACTGAGAGTAACCCCTAGATATTATAGAGATAGAGTATAGTTATTATTATTATATGAGAATACTAACCCTCTGGAGGTGCATGGAGCTGGGAGAGTCACTATCATGGAGTGAGAATATCAGGAGCTATATGATCATAGGCTGTGTTACTCTCATCCTATGGTGGCCGATCTGGTGGGCTGGCCAGGCTCTGGCATCTGTCAATGTTTCATATACCCCAATCTGGAAAGGCGTGTTTTATCTTAACCTATTCTCGATGTGGATAAGCTGGGTGGTTATCTACCTGGTCCAATCCCGGGGGATGGACCTCCATGGGGAGCTGATCTGGAGGGAGGTCCTGAAATCTATGTGTTTTCTGGTGGTCATGCTGTTCATCATGGACCTACCCCTGATGTTATCACAGCTTTAGAGGTCCGTAATATAGCCTAAGTATTATCAAAACACTATTAGAGATATTAATCACTGATTCATGAAAAGGGGGCTAAATAGGGGTTATTCATGCTGTCTTATGGTCTTATAGCTAAGGGCCCCCGAACCTAGCCCTGAACCTGTAGACTATCAGGAGGACCCACCCCACTCCCATAGCTAACAGGAAATAGAGGACTGGTATGACCCACCACAGGGGTGAGAAGGGCCATTTAGTGGCCGTTATTCCCACCTCCTGTCTATTGGCTTATCTCTCCACCCCTCACATAGCTTATTCAGAATCCAACAGATGAAGCATAGTGAGGACCTGGTGGAGCATACCATCAGAACTCCCTCCTGGTCCACTTATCCCTGATTATGGGAGTCTCCTGGACATACTTCTCTGAGGTCCTGATAGAGGCCCAATCGAAAAAGGCTTTAAGCTCATAGGCCGTGGCTCCCTCCTCCCCCATCTGGGTGGCCAGGCTGTGTCTCATTAGATGGGGCCAGATATTTGGATCCAGGTCCTTCATCCAGCTCCATATACACTGACGGGAGATGTGGCCGGGGGTGGCCATGCTCCTGGACCTCAGGGAGGGAAAGACATAGGACCCGGGGGTGGGCCTGGACTTAACCCAGGGCTCTATGAACTCACAGGTATAGTGAGTTCTGATCAGCTTTTTCCATCTATAGGGGAGGATCCCTGATTCGGCCTCCCTCTTTAGAATCAGAAAACGTGTAATGATAAAGTCATCCTCTATCCTGACCTCAGCCCTCCTTAGGGCCAGGACCTCACTGATTCTCTTTCCATAGCCAATTAGAAAGCCCAGGACAGCCTGAAAGTAGGGGCCCAGGACCGGACCCTTTTGGATACCGGCCATCTTGAGGAGGACCCTGGCCTCTGTGGGCCTAACTATGTCCTCCCTCAGGCTCTTTATTTTACCCATAGCTAACGCCCCCACTTCTTTAGACAGTCCTCATAATAAGGACATATCCGGGAGCTACAGACACCCATCCAGGGCCCCGGATCAGGGGGGTCCCAGGGCTCAATTCCACAGATATACATCCCGTGGCCAGCACCCCCCAGCCGTCTTTCAATGCCCTTCATCCCGATTATGGCCAGGAGTAGGGCCTTAGCTATAAAATCTTTAGGTGTCATTTAATCACCAGCTTTATGACCTCAAATATTTCAGCATACTTGGTGTTGATATGACCACCATAGTTTATGATCCGGGACCTTGTATATGCCTCAGTGAATTTGAGCCCCCTAGTCGGGATCTGACTCTTATAGCATTGAAGGGCCTCCACCTTCATCTCTACCTGTTTCTCAGTTAAGGGGACATAACAATTCTGGCGGAGCTCTATGTTATTCCCCGGGACCTCATAGCCCAGGATGGTGCTCCTCCTAAAGGCCCTGATCGCCTCATTAGTGACTGTCTGATGGTCCTGGTGTATGTCAGTGGTGGCCGGGGTCAGGACCAGATCCACCTCATGACTCATCTCATAATCATAGAGGACCTGTAATATTTCCTGTCTGTGAGCTGGGAAAGTCCTCCTCTCGAAATCTAAAAGGTGGATTTCATCTATCCCAAGTATCCTGGCACTCTCATGAAACTCATTTCTGAGCTCAGGAGGGGTGTAGAATCCCATGTAGGTTATCCAGGACCCCTCTGATAACCTGGCCACCATGCCCCCGGCCCCCAGCTCTATATCATCCAGGTGAGGGGCCAATAATAAGACCGTTTCAAACATCTCAGCCCCTCCTCATGGGTTTAGCTGGATTTCCGATGACA
>Ga0209977_10001042_pt1 | contig 11828 bp, 10 predicted proteins | sample SumtaG_2_FD_183113 | JGI IMG/M metagenome (GOLD analysis project Ga0209977, IMG submission 183113) | Deep subsurface microbial communities from Indian Ocean to uncover new lineages of life (NeLLi) - Sumatra_00607 metaG (SPAdes) (version 2) | ecosystem: Environmental > Aquatic > Marine > Oceanic... | reverse complement strand
GCCGGCCGCTATATCCTCTCTAGCCCCAATCCTCGTAAAGATACGGTCAACCAGGCCAATAGTCGCTGCGGTGGCGGGGACAAAGCTGCCAATCTGGGCTAAAAGTATAATCAAGGCTATCTGCCTCAAATATGTTGACTTACCCGACATATTGGGGCCAGTCAGGATAATAAGTTGCGCATCATCGTTAGACAAATAAATATCATTGGGGACAAAGCTGGCATCAACCAGGCTCCTCTCTACTACCGGGTGCCGCCCCTCACTGATGTTTATCTCCTTATCCGTGGTTAGTTTGGGTCGGACATAGCTATTCCGCACCGCTACCTCAGCCAGGCTGGAAAAGGCGTCTACATTGGCTATGGCATTGGCTACTGCCAGAATATCCCGGCTAGCAGCTCCCACCTGATAACATATCTGTCGAAAGAGTGTACTTTCAAGCTCGGCAATTCTCTCCTGCGCATTCAGTATCAGCGACTCATACTCCTTTAGCTCCGGTGTAAAATATCGTTCACCACCGACCAATGTTTGCTTTCTAATATAGTCCTGGGGTACCTGGTTCAGATTAGTTTTAGATACCTCAATATAGTAACCAAAGACCTTGTTGTAACCTACTTTTAATGATTTAATTCCGGTTCGCTCTCGCTCCTGTCGTTCCAGATTAGCCAGGTACTGCTTGGCGTTTTTGGACATCAGCCTCAGGTTATCCAGGTCTTGAGAAAATCCCGGCCTGATGACACCACCCTCGTTTAAACTGGCCGGTGGTTGGTCAACTATAGTCTCAGCAATTAAGACAGCAAACTGTGGACAAGGTTTTAGTTCATTTTTCAGCCAATCTATCGTATTATCATCACCCAGGCACTCTCTTAATTTAGGGATTGCTTCCAGGCCATGCCTTAATGTTACCAGTTCACGGGGGGTAACAATATTACCCCTCACTCGATTAATCAGTCGCTCTAAGTCAGCCACCCCGTTCAGTAAAGAAGTAGTCTGGTGACGAACCATCGTGCTGCTGGAAAACCAACCAATGGCATCCTGTCGTTTAATTAGCTCTTTTATGTCAAGAAGGGGCTGACCCAGCCACCGTCGCAACAACCTGCCGCCCATGGCTGTTTTAGTTATGTCAATAACCGATAAGAGTGAGCCATCAGTAGTTCTTGAGTAGCTACCATGAAAGAGCTCCAGATTCCGTTGGGTCTGTTCATCCAGAGCCATAAACGAGTCGGTTGAATAGGTGGTTAGGTGCGTTATTTGCCCCAGAACCCCCTTCTGCGTTTCTTGAAGGTAGTGAATAATAGCGCCAGCCGCCCGTGTCGCCAGAAACAGATGACCACAACCGTAGCCATCGAGAGTAGCTACACCAAAATGGTCAAATGCCGTTTTCTGAGCTACTTCCAACCCAAACCAGTAGTCATCGAGGCGAGTTACCGGAGCCGTCAGCGACAGTTCGCTTAATTCCAGGTCTTTGGCAATAATAATCTCGGAGGGTCTAAGTCGCTCCAGTTCGGTGGCTGCTCGTTCCAGGGAGAGCTGAGTGGTGGCAAATTCACTGGTAGTTATGTCAACATAAGCCAGCCCCACCATCTCATCACCCAAAACCAGGCTGACCAGATAATTATTGGACTTGCTATCAAGAAGGCCGGGCTCAACTATTGTGCCTGGTGTTACCAGTCGCACCACTTCTCGTTCTACCAATCCTTTGGTTTCACCGGGTTTAGTTACCTGTTCGCAGATAGCTACCTTGTAGCCACGATTGATTAGTCTCGCCAGATAGTTGTCCAGAGCATGATACGGGATGCCGGCCAGAGGTATTCGATTTCCCTTTCCCATTTCTCTAGAGGTCAGCACAATCTCCAGCTCATGGGAAACCACTTTGGCGTCATCATCAAAGGTCTCGTAGAAATCCCCCAGGCGAAAAAAGACAATCGCCTGAGGATATTTTCGCTTAATCCTGAGGTATTGCTGCCGGATAGGTGCTAGACCATCTTTCATCTTTAGTCCACAAAGCCCGTGTTATGCAACCTATGCACAATTTACTAAAAAGAATGAGGCTCTGCTATCTGATTAAAAGAGCAAAACAAGCGGCACAATAATAGCTATCAGCCCCGTGAAAATGACGACGAGCATAAAGAGGTTATACCTGGTAGTATAATTGCTCAAAAGAGACTCATCGTAATACCCTTCCACACCCTGGTCTTTGTACATCTTCAGCAGCCCATTTATCAGTTTTATTCTTGTTTGTTTTCCTTTTATCAACCCGATTTCGACGACGAAATTGACCACTATCACCAGAGCCACAAAGGTGAAGAACACAATCCATGTAGTAGCATCTCGATTTGAATCCGAAGCGACTGCCGAATTAATACCAAGAGCCAACAAGTTAAGAAGAAGCGCCGCGAGGATGAAAATTGTGTCCGTGCGTGTGTTTTGTTGTAGTTCTGTAATAATGTGCTCGTGAACTCGCTCAATCATGTCCCCTCCTTATAACCCAGAAGCATTATAAAAGCTCGCGCCACTGCCGGTTTGTGTTATTCTACCGCCTGCACAGGGAGTCGTCAAGGAAAGATATTTATCTACCTCACCCCCTTAATCTCCCCTCTCCTTCAACCGTGGTGTACGAAAGGTAAAACTCCCACGGTTTTCTCGGAGACGCTATACGGAGGCATAGGGATAGTATAATACACTTTTGCTACTGTTTTATCCACCTCAATCCTTTCTACTGTTCAGTTATGGAGGATTTCGTCAGCAAGCTTCTCAGGTCATTGGCATAGTCCTTAACTACTTGAGTGTCAGCTATGTCCACACTCTTATAGCGTAAAATCTCCTCTGCGTCGACCTTCGCCCAAGGTGGGTCGAGATTAACTGTGCCTCCGCTGTTATTTAGCACTCTTTATATTTTTGCCGTAATATTGACGATGCTTTTAAAACCGGTTTATAATACGCAACGAAGATGAGTTGAGAAGGAGAGAAGAGTTGACGAAAAAACAGATAATAGTGGTGAGGACGGATAAAATGGGAGATGGCACCCCTCTGATTGAAGAAGCAGAGGAACTGGCCGGGATAAATGCTGAGTTAATCGAGGGTAATTGTACCAGCGAGGACGATATTATAGAAGTAGCCAAAGATGCGGATGCCCTGTTGGTAGTGAAGTCCCAGATTACCCGCCGGATTATGGGAGCGCTGCCCAGGTGCAAGGTAATCGTCCGCTACGGTATAGGTTATGATACGGTGGATGTGGAGGCGGCTACCGATAATGGTATTTTAGTGGTCAATATCCCTGACTTTTGCTTTGAAGAAGTCTCAAATCATTCTATTGCCCTGCTGCTTGCCTGTGCTAAGAAGCTGGTTTTCATGGACAACGGCGTAAAGCAGGGACGCTGGGCAGACTGCAAGCGAGCCCAGGCGCCGATGGGTTCAATCTGGGGAGAGACCCTGGGGCTAATAGGGTGTGGTAACATCGGGCGCATGGTGGCCAGAAAGGCAGGATGCTTCAATTTGCGCGTAATCGGCTTTGACCCATTCGTGGACAAGATAGAAGCCGAAGAGTGTGGGATAACCCTCGTGAGCATGCCCCAACTGCTCAAGGAGTCGGACTATATCTCTCTGCATACCTTTCTCAGCAAAGAGACATGGCATCTATTCGGAGAAAAGGAATTCAAACAGATGAAACCGAGTGCCAATATTATCAATACTGCTCGCGGTTCGGTAATTGATGAGCCGGCACTGATTAAGGCTTTGCAGGAGAAATGGATTGCCGGCGCTGGTCTGGACGTCTTCGAACAGGAGCCGGTTGACCCGAACAACCCGCTGCTTAAGATGGATAATGTGGTGGCCTTTCCTCATTCCGCTTCTTACTCGGATGCCGCTTTCAAACGGCTGCGGACAAGTGTGGGGCAGGAGGCGGCCCGGGTCCTCAGCGGGCGGTGGCCCAAGAACTTGGTAAACAAGACGGTCAAGCCCAAAGTTGACCTGTTACGAGAGGAATAACTTGAGAGTTAACACTATGAGTGCTACTCGTGAAGCTTGATGCGTTTTGGTGTTTTACAGGTTGTTATGAACCTAGATGAATTTCCTCACATTGCAAGGAAAAAATTTGCCTTCTGTTCACAGCGACAAAGTTGACCCCCCACCATTCGCCTCCGGTGGATACCCGTATCCTGGCGTCGGTCAAAGGGAAAAACATTGATTCTTCCTCAAGCACCTGTGGGGTTCGTTGACCGTTGGTACAATAAATATTACCGGTGATTTCGTAACTTGGCATACGCATCCTTGCCCGCACTGGTGACTTATGCACATAAGGGTACCGTTTTGGACCATCTTTTGCACCAATGCCTCTAGCCAAGTTTTCGTCTAGCGTCGTTAGCAACTGAATAGTTGTTTTGTTGATGAAGGACGTTTGTACTTGTTCTTTTGTGCCATCTGCGTGAGATATTGTCACATCAGTCAGTTCAAGAAACATAGTACTCTCAGGTTGTCCCATGACCGAACTGTTGAGAAGATCAGACAGGCGTTTTCCACTAGGCAAGGAGACATTTCCAACTATGGTCTGCGCATCCAAATAGATAGATACAGGTATCTTCTCTATCAACAGCCCTCGCTCCTTATTAGTGCTGTTTTCCCAGATAACTACCTGCAGGATAACCGACCAGAAGGTGAAAGTCAAGATGAGCAAACCTAACTTCACCTTACTATATTCGGGTTATTTTTTAAGTTCTCCGTGGTACCGCAGGCACGTGAGAATCCTTAGATATGGTGCAGCAGTATACCAACTCTGTTACATTTCGGGACAGAGAGCACCTGCTGTCAGACTAGCGAAAGTCAGGGGACACTTCTACCCAATAATGCCAGGTAAGTTGACTGCGTTTATGAATGTTTGTAATGTCTTCGCCTTGTCAAGCAGGGAACTTAAGCGGCAGTTAGACATCAATGCGCAAGTTGCTTGCCCATCATGTATGCTCTCTCCATTACATTACGATTGTTTCTGATGTCCCCAGCCTCTGAGGCACTCCCATAGACCATGTCGACGATGTGTGAACCTATGTAGGCAAATGCGTCCTGAAAAGTTCTTATGGCATTCACAGCACCAGAGCTGAAAGGGTCAGTTCCTTCGTACGTCAGTATTATTCCGATTCGCTTACCTTTAAGCGCATTACCTTGTGGACCCCCCAGAGCATAACAACGGTCCATAAAGAGCTTAGTCTGGGCGGAAACCGTGAACCAGTAAATAGGGCTGGCAATAACTAGGGCATCCGCTTGACGCAGTTTTGGATATAAGTTTTGCATGTCATCATCGATATTACAATCTGCCAGAGTGTCTTCCCGGCATACATCGCAAGCAGTGCATGGCTTAATGTCCATTTCATGAAGGTAAAAACTCTCCACTTCTGCTCCCGAAGCTCTAGCTCCCTCAGCAGTCTCATGAGCAAGGGTGGCACTATTACCGTTTTTTCTCGGGCTTCCCATTACTATCACGATTCTCCTGGTATTCATTAGTATTTCTCCTTTTTGCAAAGTACGGGTTCTCTTATTCTGTGTTGTTATTGTGATACTTGAGCATCTTTCTGGGTATCTTAACCCCGGGGATTATAAGCGTCGATTCAGGTAATCCTTACTTTTCTTCTACTTCTTGTTATATCACCGGGCTAGTTCGCCGCCGTCTAAATAGATGGTCTGTCCCGTGAGATAGTTGGAGGCTGGTGAAGCCAAATAGACTGCCAGAAGCCCCACTTCTCTCAACTCTCCCACTCTGCCTAAAGGAATACCACCTATCATCTGCTCCTTGAGCTCGTCATTTTCAAAACGGCTTGCTGTAAAGGTGGTCGGGAACCAACCGGGCCCGATAGCATTGACGTTAATATTAAACGGTGCCCATTCTATAGCTAGTGACCGGGTAAACATGTTTATAGCAGTCTTACTAACGTTATAGGCGCTATAGTAGGGTGCGGCTGAATCAGCACTGACTGAGCTAATGTTTATAATCTTTCCCTTCTTCTGATTAATCATATGGACACCTACCGTCCGACAGCAGAGAAAAGTGCCAGTGAGATTGGTATCTATAACGTAATGCCATTCATCCTCACTCATCATTGCGTTCAGGCCTGTCACCAGTTGCCATCCTTGTAGCTTCACCCCAGGTAACGGTACCACTCCTTTTCTGACGATTGTGCCCGCATTGTTGACTAGGATATCGACCTTGCCAAATCGAGAAAGGGCCTTGTCTACCATATCTTCAACCTGATTAGCATTGGTCACGTCTGTGGCGACGGGTAAGCATCTCTTCCCCATTTCATGGATTTCCTTGGCTGTTGCTTGAACTTGCTCCATGCTTCGAGCCGCAGCCACGATATCTGCCCCAGCCTCGGCAAAAGTGAGTGCAATTGCTTTGCCGATACCTCTACCGGCACCGGTGACAATAGCCACATTTCCTTCAAGACTGAATTCATGAAGAACCTGATTTGAGAGCATGATAACCTCCTCTTATTGTAGGGTGTCCCATATTACTACATAAGTCGGGTCCAAATCAACCTTAAGTTAATGGGCAACCGCACAAGTGAAAAATAAGAACCCCAGATAGGATTTTTGAGGTAGCCTTGATTTCAGCCGCTAGCCCATTGCGTAATTTTCGATAAGGGTATAAGATAATAAATGTCACTGATTAGCCCAGGTAGACAATTGTATTCATGAAGAGCCCACGGTCTGGCCAAACAAGAAAGGGGGCTAATATGAAGAGCTAGTCGCTAATATGGAAACAGTTAGATCTGATTTAGTCCAAAAGGACAATCAGTTAATCTTTACATCTAGCACCAGGTTAATAAGCTTTGATAAAAAAATAATCTTCTGAGGTTGGCAAATAAAATGGCTATTGAATTAGTTCACATCGGATTCGGTAATATACTAGCTATGAATAAAGTCATTGGTATAGCGGCACCAAACTCAGCACCTACCAAACGTACTATTCAGGAAGGGAGAACCAATGGCCTTTTAATTGATATGACCTGTGGCAGAAGAACTAAAGCGGTTATCTTTACCGATAGTGGGCATATTGTCCTGGCGGCTTTGGCTCCAGAAACCATTGCTGGCAGATTGCAAACCGGACGTGGAGGTTCAATGCTAAAACCAGAGCAAGGTGATGAAAAAGGCGAGGAATAGAAGTCAAGTTCCATATAATCCGCCATCAAACCCACTACTTATAATCCTCTCCGGCCCCTCCGGCGTAGGCAAAGATGCAGTTTTAGCTAGAATACAGGCATCAGGCTATGCCCTTGAATACATTATTACGGTAACTACTCGCCGGCAACGAGTTAAAGAGAGAGACAAAGTAGACTACCATTTTGTCTCAACGGAACAATTTCAGAAGATGATTGCCCGCAATGAACTACTAGAATGGGCAAATGTCTATGGTAATTTGTATGGTGTTCCCAAGCAGCTGGTTAAACAAGCACTGGACAGAGGACAAGATACCATTGTAAAGGTAGACATCCAGGGAGCAACAACTATTAAGAAACTCCTACCTCAATCGGTATTTATCTTTCTAATGCCACCATCAATGGAAGAACTTATCAGCAGGCTCAAGCAGCGCCATACTGAATCACCCTTCAACCTGGACTTGCGAATAAAAACTGCTGAGCAGGAAATTAAACAATTACCTCTATTCGATTACGTGGTAACAAATAGACAAGATGAAATTGACCTGGCGGTGTTAGATATTACATCTATTATTACCGCCGAAAAATGCCGAGTCACTCCCAGAGAAATTAACTTATAAACTAAAATATTAGTCCCAGTAGCCAGGCAAACAAATAGCCCAGTCCCCCACAGACAGGAAAGGTTATTATCCAGGCAGCAATAATATTGCCGGCTACTCCCCAGCGCACGGCTGACAGTCGCTTGGTAGCCCCCACTCCCATAATGGCTGAGCTTATGCAGTGGGTGGTGCTTACTGGGATACCCCACTGTGAAGCTGCTTCAATAACCCCGGCTGCTGAGGCCTGAGCAGCAAAGCCATGAACCGGCCTAAGGGTAGTAACCCCCATTCCCAGTGTTCTAATAACCCGCCGACCGCCAATAGCCATTCCTGAGCTGATGGCCAGGGCTGATACAATTATTACCCACCATGGAATTTTATCCCACAGACCGCTATCATTATAAAAAATCACCAGTGCCATAGTGATGACACCGATGGGCATCTGGCCATCATTCTTACCATGGCTATAAGCCACAAAGGCAGCAGCCGGGATTTGCAACTTGCTGAAAAGACTCCGCATCTTATCCGGTGCGCTTCGCCGGAAAACCCAAAATAGAATAACCATCATCACAAAGCCACCAACAAAACCAAGAACCGGAGCTGTAACCACTGCCGCTAGAACCTTCCCCATAACGCCCCACACCACCGCCCCACCTCCGATCGCTGCTGTGCCAGCGGCGGCCAACCCAGCAATGAAACCATGCGTTAAGCTCACCGGAAGACCATAGTAAGTAGCTAGGCTTGTCCAGATGATAACTGAGGCTAGAGCAGCAATCACTGTCAGATATGATATTGCTTCTGGGATTAAAATCCCCTTGCCGATGGTTCGGGCGACTTCAAGACCAGTAGCGGCTCCAGCAAAATTAAAAAGGCCCGCCAATATTACAGCATTCCGTGGGGAAAGGGCACGAGTACTGATTGCAGTAGCGATAGCATTGGCAGCATCATTGAGGCCATTGGTAAAACCAAACCCAATAGCTAAAATGATAATAAGAATAAGAAGATAAAGCGAGGCATCAGGCATGCTTGAGGGCTACCCCTTCAAGGACATTAGCCACATCTTCACACCTATCGGTGGCGCTTTCCATATGCTCATAAATCTCGCGCCACTTAATAATCTGAGCAATATCAGTGGTATCATCAAACAGCTCAGCCATTGCCGAGCGAAATACCCTGTCGGCCATATTCTCCAACCGATTAATTTCTACGCAATATTCAGGAATTTGCTTTAACTCAGAACGACGCCGCAAACGAGGCATTACCCGTTCTACTTCAGTCGCTGCCTTCACAATTATATCGGCTAGCTCCTTAGCTCTCCGAGTAGGCCTTTCTACCTTGTAGATAAGCATGGCGTCAGCCGCAGCATCGATAAAGTCGGTCACATCATCTAAGGTATGAGCCAACAGAGCAATATCCTCCCGGTCAAAGGGAGTGACAAAAGTGCGATTAAGTTGTGCCATAATTTGATGGGTAATTGTATCTCCAACATGTTCCAGTTCCCTTATTTCAGCTACCCTCTCCCCAACAAATTCCCAGGTATCAATCATCTCCTTTAATACCTGGGACGCCTTTACCATATTTCGTGCACTTTCTTCAAAAAGCTCAAAGAATTTCTCCTCTCGGGGTATAAAAAGGAACTTAACCACAGTTATTCTCCTCTACTAATAAAAGGCATACCAAAGCAAACAAGGGGTTAGAAATCGGAAAATGAGAAAGGGAAGTTTTAACACATTGCTGCTTCCCGCCAAGGTGACGACTAGGAAGCACGGCTCTATAACCACAAGCTTTTTTCGCACACTCAGATATGTGATGCAAAGTGCTCCTAATGAGCCAGATCGTTATTTAAACTTAAATCTACTATAAGTTTAAGTGACATGCACATACTTGTCAAGTTGATTAACAGTTGAAATCTGGCGGGACAACTCGTAATATTCCACCAACCATGGAGAACAATGGTTAGCACTTTGCCGTGGACTATCAGTAAGGCTCATTTCTCCAAGGTAAAAACTCTAAACTCCTTACTAAGCCTGCGTTGATTAAGGTTCGATAAAGTGCTAGACTGGTTCATATACCCATGGAATACACCGTTACCGAAGAAAGTTTTGCTAGTCTGAATTCATACTGGGCTGATTTCAAGCAAGATCTAAACTGGAATACCCTCTTCGTTTTGCCTAGCTGGTTAGAGGTTTGGTGGCAGATATTTGGCTCTGACTTTCAATTATACCTACGTGCAGTGCGACAAGGAGAAAAAATCATCGGCATTGCCCCACTCTTAGTGAAGGGGGGGATAGCTTCCATTATCGGTGGCACAGACGTCTGCGATTACCTGGATTTTATTGTCACTCCGGGTATGGAAGACGGCTTTTTCAATGTCCTTCTCAATGATTTGGAGCAGAATGGTATCAGTCAATTAAATGTGAAGCCCGTGAGACCTGATTCCACGGTGCTCACTAACCTGGTGACTCTAGCCAGACAACGTAAATATGAGGTTCATTGTTGTGAGGAGGGAGTTTCCGTAGAGCTGGATTTACCCTCTACCTGGGATGAGTATCTAGCGATGTTAAATAAAAAACAACGTCATGAAGTAAAACGTAAGCTAAGGCGGCTATGGGAAGCAGATAACGTAGAGTATCGCTGCGTTAAGGTTAACCAGGAGGTCGGAGATTTCATAAATACCTTTCTAAAGCTCTTTTCGCTAAGCCGGAAGGAAGATAAAGTCAGCTTCATGACTACCCAGATGGAATCTTTCTTCAGGTTACTAACCGAGACCATGGCAAAGATTGGGCTGCTGAGGGTCGGTATTCTTGAGATTAATAAACTGCCGACGGCTATGATAATAGGGTTCGATTATAATAACATGATGTACCTCTATAATAGTGCCTACAACCCTGAGTATAGCCACTTGAATGTAGGGTTACTGTCTAAAGTCCTCTGCATCAAGGAAAGTATTCAGAGGAGTAACAAAAAGTGGGACTTTCTGAAAGGCGGAGAACCGTACAAATATCATATAGGTGGTAAAGAAATACCACTGTATGCCTGCCAGATTAAAATTAAGTGAAACTAGTAAAAAAACGCTTCGTTGCGGAGAGAATTTAATGTCAGGTGCTCAGCTCAGGATAGCTATGCTCAGCGTACACAGTTGCCCCATAGGAAATCCAGGGACAAAAGATACTGGTGGTATGAATGTTTATATCCGAGAGCTTGCCCGGGAATTAGCAGCGCAAGGCATCTCGGTGGATATCTATACTCGTGTCCACGACCCAGAGGACACGCAGATTGTAGAATTAGGGCAAAATACCCGGCTTATTCACCTCAGAGCCGGGGAGGATAGGTATATAAACAAGCTGGTAGTCTATTCCCATCTTCCTGATTTTGCTTGCAATGTGGAGAATTTCAGAAAGCACGATGGTAGGGAATATGACCTGGTATTTAGCCACTACTGGCTTTCAGGTTGGGTAGGAAAATCTTTAGAACAGTGGTGGAGTGTTCCTCATGTAATGATGTTTCATACGCTGGGTGAAATCAAGAATAGCATGGGCATCGGCGAAGATGAGTCTGAGCTTCGTATTAAGACTGAAGAGCTCCTGGTTAGAGATTGCCATCGTATCATCGCCACCACAAAAAAGGAAAAAGAATACCTGGTTCAAAACTACAGTGCCTCGCCAGAAAGAATCAGTGTGATTCCCTGCGGGGTAAATTTGAACTTGTTCCAGCCTGCGGACAAGAAAACAGCTAAGCAACAGTTAGGTTTTGACGAGGACAAGGTCATTCTCTTTGTAGGCAGAATTGAACCATTAAAGGGAATAGACCAGTTATTACGGACTATGCCCTATCTCGAGAACAGTCATCAGTTAAGGCTAGTGGTGGTCGGCGATGGTGAATACGACCAGCATGAGATGAAGCGTCTACAGAAACTATCTAATGACCTTCATATAGAAGATTCGGTAACTTTCTCAGGCCTAATAAAGCAAGAGGAATTAAATCGTTTTTATAATGCGGCTGATGTGTGTGTGATTCCTTCATATTACGAAAGCTTCGGACTGGTTGCTTTGGAATCCATGGCTTGCGGCACACCAGTAGTGACAAC